>Ga0208942_1000536_pt1 | contig 15066 bp, 14 predicted proteins | sample GreLakmeSU08MSRF_FD_187704 | JGI IMG/M metagenome (GOLD analysis project Ga0208942, IMG submission 187704) | Freshwater lentic microbial communities from great Laurentian Lakes, MI, USA - Great Lakes metaG SU08MSRF (SPAdes) | ecosystem: Environmental > Aquatic > Freshwater > Lake | place: Great...
AGATGGTACTTTGTTTAAAGGTTCTTATGACTTGGCAATACGATCAGATTTTGCCAGATGTCTATATGGATTTTCAAATGCGCCCATCAGGGCAAGTGTTTCCGTACTCTCAAGTGATGGCTCGACTCAAAATGTCGCTACCGAATTAGTCACCGAGAAAAATGGTTGGATGACACTCAGTGCCAAGAATTTCACCTTTTCGGCTCCGACGATCAAAGTAAAATTGATTCAGGACAAACCTTTGGTTTCAGGTACAGATCAGAGCAAGCAATCGGCGCCAATTGCTAAGAGCGTCGCAAAGTTGAAAGTTATTGTCTGCGTAAAAGGAAAAACGACCAAGAAGGTTTCGGGAAGTAATCCAAAATGCCCAACTGGTTACAAGGCAAAGTAAGTAAAGCGATTAGAGAGCGACTGAGCCGTCGGCTCGGTCTTCGATGAAAACTTCAGTAAAGTTGATGTTTGGTATTCCCAACGCTCCTGCTTCTACTTCTGCAACTAAATCTCTAACTTCTTGAAGATTATCTCCAAATACGCTGTATGAATGCGGATTATTAGTATCACCCAGTTGTGCAATCCCTATCCAAGTTCCGTCAATTTCCTGAGAAATTCCTAACTCCACATTTTTCATTTGATAACCTCCCATGCTTGTTGTTGGGTTAGTCCCACATTCTTCATTAATATTTTCTTCACAACATGACCAGATATTTCTTTATTTTGATGAAAAGAGTAGCTAAATGTTGGGAAAGTCGTAGAGGCTAGAGTTTTATGTGAACCCACATTCCTAATAATAGAGTAATTTAAGGGCTCCCGCATCAATATTTTTAGAAATTGTTTTGATTTAAACGATGGAAAGTTTTGCATGAAGTAATACTGAGCAAGTTAGATTTACTGCTCTAAAAATAGTTGACTCGCTGTTGAAAGTTTTAACTTGTGGAAGAAATCAACCGATAAATTATCTACTCAGAGTTACAAATGTTGAGCGCTCTCATTGACTATCTCGAGATGAGTTTTATAGAGCGATTTTAGTTTGGTACTGTTCACAACGATCGTAATGAAACTTACAGCTAAAGAGATAGTGATCATTAAAAGTGTTGCTCTTGGAGATAAATGGTCTGCACTCCAACCACCAGCGGCTGCTCCAATAGCCATAAATAACCCTTCAACTGTCCATAACATTCCGACAGCTGTAAGTGCGGTTCCTGCTGGTCTGACCGCCTCAATTACTTCCCAGAAAAAAACTCGTAAAATGCCGGTAAAAAATCCATAAAATATCGCAACTGTTAGCAAGCTCCAATTAGCGTGTGTAAGTGCAAATGGAACTGTTATTAATGCCCATAGCCCATTGCTTAAAATCAATGCAGAAATTGGTGAAGTTTTTCGTGAGATCAATCCTGACATCAAACCACCAAAGACTGATGCAACCGCCATCCCGGTAAATACAACTGCTGACCACTTTGGCACACCTTCTATCAATGTGAATGCCGGGATACCAACCGAAAAAGCGCCAGCGGCGATTCCAAAACCTGCACTTTGAACTGCCAAGATCTGCAACCCTTTAGATTGCCAAATCCCACCCTCTTTTTTATCTTTGCCTTCGGGGACCCAACTCCGAGAAACAGCGGTGAGGGATAATCCAAATCCACCTAAGAGTTGGAGTAACGCACAAAGTTCAATTGCGGTTTCTGGTCTAGAAGAAAAGGCTAAAGTTGTTGCTAATAACGGCCCCAAAATCGTCGTTATATTTATTGCAATCAAATCTAAAGCATAAGAAGTGCGAAGTAATTGAATCGGCGCTGCAGCTTTCCAAAGTGGACGAACAGAAAGATTAATTGGTGGCGAGGCCATACCCATTAACAAGGGCAATGCCACTAGTAAGAAAGTCGAATCAATGTATTTATAGAAATAAACCATCAGCGAATAGATCGGAACCAACATAAGTAATGGTTTCTGTTGGCCAAATTTTTCAATCAAAAATGCTCTGTAGCCCAGTGATAACGAGAGCGAGAGTTGGTAGGAGCCACTTGCCAACCCAGCCAAAGTGATTGAACCAGTGACTCTTTGCACATGGAAGAAGATTGTTAAATTAACCATTGACTGGCAAATTCGGGCCGGAAAGGAGACCATCAAGAGCAATCTAACGTTGCGCAATTTGAGCAAAGTTAGATAATTTCGCATCAGGGTTAGAACCTTACAAGGAGTGAATCGTTACAATTCGGACAGGGGAAATAATAGTTTTCGATAACGGTTTGATAACAGTCACAAAGTTGAGCCTAATCTGAGCCAAAACTGAGCCAAAACATGAGTTTAATTCTTTGAAAAATATAGGAAAAATCGTTTTTTCACTTTAGTATGAGCCCAAAGATTGCTGAGAAAAATGTATTTCTCAGTCATTAAAAATAGGGGGAATCCTTGAGAATAACAAAGCGGGCAGCAGCTGCCGTTGGTGTACTTGCAATAGCAAGTAGCGCACTGATCAGCATGCCGTCACAAGCAGCAAATCCATCACTTTTAATTTGGGTGGATTCACCGCGCCTTCCTGGCGCTAAAGAGTACGCCAAGATTATGAAGGGCAAAGTAGATGTAAAAGTCGAACTTCACAGTCAAGGCGATTTACTAGCAAAGGTACAGTTATTTAACCGTGTCAAGAAAGGTTGGCCAGATGTAGTTTTTGGTCCACCAAACGATGTGGCTGTATTGCGTAACCCAATAATTGGAAATGCTCGCGAAATTTCTAGTCTGTTGAAGGCTGAAGAGATCAAAAACTTCGGCAAACTCAATGACTGGTGCAAAGGTGCAGACGGAAAGTACTACTGCGTAAAGAATGATATGGCGCAATCTGTTCTTTGGTATGACACAGCATTATTTGCTGAGTTCGGCTACACAGTCCCAACCAAGATGAGCGAATTGTTCGCAATTGGAGCAGACCTTGCCGCAAAGCATCCAGGATATTCCTTGGGAGCCCTAAGCGATGCAGCTGCTTACTCCTCTTATTACTGGCCATCACAATGTCCATTGAATAATGAGTTAAGCGCAACTCGGGTACTTATTAACGCAAAATCACCTAAGTGCACCCGGGTTTCTGCCGCACTACAACCGCTGATTGATAAAGGCGTCTACTACCCAGGTTCTGCATTCTCACCTGAGTTCATCAAGGTCGCCCAAGAAGGCAAGCTTGTTGCCCACATTGGACCATCATGGTTTGGTGAGTTTGTTCTCCGTCCAGCATCTTCCTTTAATATCCCAACGGGTCGGTTAACTGCAGCACCAATGCCTATGTGGGAAGGTGAGACCGTCAATTACTCCGGTGAATGGGGTGGTGGTGTCTACACAATCTCGCCACACGCTAAATTCCCACGTGCAGCTCTCGATTTCGCCATCTTTATGGTCGGCGATAAGAGAAATGTTGTTGATGTAGTCAATCCAGATAAAAGCACCGGAGCTCCAACTTTCCCTGCGTACATCAAGGGAAACAAGCTTTGGAAAGCAAAGATTGACGCAGACACCTATTACAAGGGAAGTCCTTTTGCAGCCATGGCAGCCCAAGCGGGCAAAGTCTGGACCGGCGTAAAGCCAGTTCGTTATGACGCTGATGGTGCATGGGGAGCTGCGTTTGCTCCAGAGATGGCGAAGTCTAAGGACATTCAAAAAGCTCTTGAAGCATATGCAACCTATACCTCAAACTTGGCTCAGCAATTGGGCTATGAGGTAACCGCAAAAAAGTAATTCTTAAGAGTTACTAATAGTGCAGAGCGACGGGTTTGATAAATTCAAACCCGTCGCTTCTTAAGTAAAACCGTATTTGAATGCATCTTTAAGGAGTCTGGATGGCTAAAACAAGAGGATACAAGCAACGTAATATTCTAATGATGGCGATGCTTGCGCCGTATCTCTTCCTTTTAGTTGTCTTTGGAATACTTCCATTATTCATGGCATTGTTAGAAGTTCCCAAAATTTCCATCGCTAACCCAGATGGCGGATGGGATGCCTTTAAAATTGTTCTGCAAGATTTTAGATTTCCTGCAGCTTTAAAAAATGTACTTGGATTTATGGCTTACTTTGTTCCAATGATGATTATTGTCGTTATAGGCATGGCTTTGATGCTAGATGTTAAAACAACTAAGTGGAGTAAATATTTGCGCTTAGCTTACATCGTTCCGGCATCTATCTCTGGTGCAGTCGCAGTTCTTGTCTGGTGGGCAATTTTTGAACCCACGATTAGCCCAATAAGATCTGTTCTAAATTTTTTTGGAGTTACTTCAGCGAGGCAAATTTGGCAGACCGAAAACCTCATTTATCTCATTGCAATCATGACTTTCTTTTCAATGGCTGGGAATTGGATTTTGATTCAATATGGATCCCTCCAAAGTATCTCATCTGAAATTATCGAAGCAGCCCGAGTTGATGGTTGTTCTGCCTTTCAACTGGCTTTTCGCATCAAACTCCCGCTCATTCGTAAATATATAATTTATATGGCTGTTCTTGTTTTTGCCGGTGGATTACAGATCTTTGTTGAACCACAACTTTTGAACACCGGCGTTTACAGTGGAATTGCTAGTTCTTGGTCATTTGACCAACTTAGTTATGAGCTTGCATTTAAGAGTGGTGATTTTGGTGGCGCCTCAGCACTTTCAATAATTCTTTTGGTTCCAAGCTTAATTGGTGCCCTAGTGGTTATTTTTAAAACAGATATGTTTGACGATAAGACAATTAGAAGTAAAAAAGATTCAGATAAGGCGGATCTATGAGCACTACAATTAAGAGTTCAAAGAAGTTGAAAACTGCAACCCGTCATGAAAGTCGGGCCGGTATGTTTTTTGTCAACTCTTGGTTGATATTTTTTGCTGTAATCAGCATTATCCCGATGGCTTGGTTGCTACTTGCCTCATCGAAGACCGATCCAGAATTAAGTTCTCGTAATCCATTGGCATTTGGTAGTTTCAAAGGTTATATAAATGCTTGGAACAACCTAACTTTTTTTGATAATGGGGTTATTGGAAGATGGGTAATTAATTCAATACTTTACAACGCAGCGATTGTTGTATTTGCGACAATTACTGCTTCTCTGGCTGGCTTTGTAATCTCAGCTTCTAGAATTCGATTTAAGAAAACATTTCTAATTAGTACCTTAATTATGATGTTAATTCCGCCAGTGGCATTAGTTATTCCACTTTTTGTACTCATGGATAAAGTTAGTTTGATTGACAATCCGTTGTCGGTAATTTTAATTTCTTCGCTTTATCCTTTTGGGGCTTTTCTTTCTTATATTTATTATTCAACAACAATTCCACCTGAATTGTATGAATCAGCCCGTTTAGATGGATGCAGCGATTGGCAGCTTTACACTCGAATCGCGTTTCCGCTTTCAGGTGCCTTACTTGGACTGCTAGCTTTCTTTGCTTTTATTGGAAACTGGGCTAATTACTTTATGCCATATGTAATGCTTTATTCCGGTGAGAATTACACCTTGCCACTTGGACTGGGCTTCTTGTTCTCATCAACCCCAGCAATTAACCCAGGTGTTGGTGCTACTTCTGTGCCAATTTATAAGCCAGAGATTGCCCTTGCTGGCGCATTGATTGCCTTCCCGATCATGGTGATGTTTTTGATTTCGCAAAAGCGCCTAATTCGCGGAATGCTTGCTGGTTCAATTAAAGAGTAAACACTTAGCCTTTCATTGCCCCACTAAATATTCCACGGGCGATTGTCTTTTGAGAGGCTAAATAAAGCAGTACAGATGGAATTAACATGATAATTCCAATCAGGGTAGTACCTTGTCCATAAAAAACTTCTATACCTATCGACATAACAGAACGCGATGGGTCTATTAAGAGTACGCGCGGGAGCTGGTAACTATTCCAAAGGCCCACGAATGAGAAAAAAGTTACAATTGAAATTAGTGATTTAGATAAAGGAATTCCTAGATGGCGATAAATTCCAAAATCTGTCAAACCATCAATTCGGCCCATTCCAACTAACTCTTGCGGCAGAACCGAGGAGTAATAGAGATAAGAGAGAAAGGCTCCAAATGGGAAATAAGATGAGGCCAATGTTAAGCCAAGCAAAGTGTTATTGAGGTGAATCCGGTCAATCAAGACATAAAGTGGCATTGCCATTGCAGTTATTGGAATCAACATAGTGACAAGTGTGGAAAAGAGAAGAAAACGGCGAAAGGGAACATCTAGTACTGCCATTACAAAGCCAGCGGTAATACAAGTTAACACTGAAATTAACAATGCCGAACCTACGAAAATCGAAGTGTTTTTCAGCCATACAAAGAAAATCCCATTGTCATAGTAAATAATGGGGGAGAAAATCATTCTTCCGCTGTCTTTAATTAACCAGAGAAAAGGAATAGAGGCGAAGAAAGCCATAAACCAGAGGGTTATTTTTATTAATTCAGAGTTTCTATCTTTCTTTAGATTTTTCATATATTTCTACTTTTTTTGAGAAAATCTGTAAAGAAAACAAATAATAGAGCCAGAATAATATTTGGTATTAGAATCATGATGGATAAGGCAGAACTGCCGGCGAAATCAGCGGCTTTAAAGGCATAACTAAATGCGATTTGGCTTAAAGACCAGTCTGTTGTCATATTTGTGAAGATAAGCAAATTTGGTTCGTTAAAAATTTGCGAAGCACTCACGATAAGCAAAATAATCATATAAGCCACGTATCGACTGATCATGGGAAGTTTAAGTCTGATTGCAAGCTGGAATCGATTGCATCCATCAATGATCCCTGCTTCCAATACTTCAGGAGGGATAGACCTGAGCGATCCGTACTGAATCACGATCCAACTGCCGATGCCAGTTGAAAATGCAATACTGCCGATAAACCAGCGGATATTAGAATGGTCCCAAACTACGTCAGGACCAACTACAGAGACCCAAAATAAAACTGCTACACCAGTAGGTATTAAAGCAGGAATAAGAAACAACAACCTTATGAACGCATTCCCACGAAGATCTGTCGCATCCAGGAGTAGTGAAATACTTAGAACCGTTACCGCCATTAAAGGTACGAAAATTAGGATTATGAAAAAAACATTAATTAATGCTGGGCCAACTCGAAAGTCTTGTAAGACTTTTATAAAGGTTTCTGGTCCGCCATCCATATTTACCCAAGAGGGGTTTCTAACTTCTAGGATTCCGTATCCAATTGGGATTATTCCACAGAAAAACATAAAGCCAACATAAGGAAGTATCATCAATGATGGAACTATTTGAGCAGATCGCTTATGGCTCACTTTCAAATAATTTCTCATCGTAGAGGCCATCTTACATCTAGCGGAGATCACTTGCAGAGCAATAGTAAATCTAAGTTCAGTCCATTTATTATTAATTTACTTATATGATTCTACGCATGAAATCACCGGCCCTTAAAGGTGGGCGAATATTCATAATTGATGCCATTCGGGGGCTGGCGATAGCCTTGATGGTTCTCGATCATTCACTCTTTGCAATCGAGACAATCGGCATAGCAAATGTTGTTGTGGAGTATTCGCGTTTATCAATTACGCGTTTTTCTATGCCTCTTTTTATGATTGCATCAGGAATAATTTGGGCGTTGTATGGATTAAGAATTAGAAGATGGTTTCAAGTTTTTGTGTTGGCTGTAATTCTAAATTTTGCTACACGGATTCTTTGGGCAGATTTTAACTATCCCGAAATTCTCTTAGTTTGGACCATGCTTGCGATCGGTTCGCGACTGATTGTTCGCTTTCCAATCACAGTAATGATTATTGGATATACCCAGTTTATTTTCTGGCCGATACCGTGGAGTGGTTTCCAACCGGGAGAGTTAGCCATTTTTTTGGGAGTGGGGGTATTAGTAGCTCGCGCTCCTTTGGAAAAAGCATGGAAACATATGAGATTTAAAAGCCTGATTTCAGCGCTATCTTTCTTAGGGAGATATCCACTTTCAATTTATAGTGGTCATTTAATTTTACTTTCACTCATTGTGGCATTAGTCAACAAATAATTAATGGGTTGAGCGGTCCCAATTCTGGGTGAGATCACGTAACTCTCTAAAACGCACGAGAACTTCAGGCGTTGGATTTGCTGAAACACTTTCTATCTTTCCAAGATCCCAAATAGGTGGTTCTTCATTGCCTAGTAGTGCCCATGCGGCTTGTCGTGCTGCCCCATTTGCCACGTACTCACCAGCAGGTGGCACTAATACTTCGCGACCAAAAAGAGAAGCGGCAATCTTGGCAACAGCAGGGTTCCTAGCAGCTCCGCCAATCAAAATGATTCGCTGAACATTTACATTGAGTTTTTCAAGTGCGGCGACTGCATCAACTAACCCGCAGAGCATTCCTTCGATCATTGCTCTGGCGATATCTGCTGGATTTGAGTTTTGAATATTCATGCCGCTAAAGACTCCAGTTGCATTTGGTCTATTTGGAGTTCGTTCGCCTTCGAAGTATGGAAGCAACGAAAGACCATTTGCTCCGGGTTTTGCTGAGAGCGCAAGGCCACCGACTTCATCATGACTTTTGCTCAGAATCTTTGTTGCAGCATCCAGAATTCGGGCAGCATTTAATGTGCAGACCAACGGCAGGTAACGACCAGTGGCATCGGCAAAACCGGCCACAGATCCTGATTGGTCATGTGTTGGAGTTTCAGATACGGCAAAAGCTGTCCCGCTTGAACCAAGTGAGATTACGACATCACCTGGTTGTGCTTGAACCCCAAGAGCAGCAGCAGCATTGTCTCCAGCGCCCGCTGCAATTTGAATTCCAGTTGGAGTCACTCCACCAAATTGTGACGGTGAAATTATTTTTGGTAAATAAATTTCGCGATCAGTGCGCAATGCACTTGCCAAAATATCTCGTCGATACGCGGATGTGGTCGGATCAAAATATCCAGTTCCCGATGCTTCACTTCGGTCAGTAAATAGTTTGCCAAAATCTTTTGTTTCTCCCGCTACATGTTGCAAATTCCATGAGATCCAATCGTGTGGGAGTGTAACCGCTGCAACTTTGTCAGCATTAGATTTTTCATTATCGGCTAACCAGCGCAGCTTCGTCGCAGTAAAAGATGCAACTAATACTGATCCGACTTTTTTAGCCATTTGCGCATCACCGCCAACTTCACCATTAAGTGCAGTTGCAGCATCAGCTGATCTAGTGTCATTCCAAAGTAGCGCATCACGTATTACTTGGCCATAGCTATCAAGTGCGACCATTCCATGCTGTTGCCCACCAACCGAGACAGCCGCCACATCATCTAAACCACCTGCATTCTTAATTGCAGTATCTAAAGCACTCATCCAATGAGCAGGATTAATCTCAGTTCCTTCAGGATGCGGTGCTCGACCTTCTCGCAGTAATTCGCCAGTAATTACATCCCGGATAACTACTTTGCATGATTGCGTGGAAGAGTCAATACCGGCGACGAGCTTCGGGTTAGCCATGTAAGAAGATTAATAGATTTTAATTTCAACCGTGACTTACAAGGCCACAATTAACGTAATACACCAAAGGTTTTTTTACTCACCATATCTGGCTGAAAATAGAAATTACAGCGACTTTTCGAGAATATGCACCCTATTTACTTTTAAATCTAAATCTAGGTGTAGATTCTTGGCAATGAAAAGGCTACTAATTGCGATCGTTAGCTCAGCGATCGCGGCATCCGTTGTCTTGCCGTCACAGGCTTCGAGTCTTGATGGAACCTATAACTCAGTGATGCAAGTAGTACCTCCGAGCATCCCCTCATATGGTCTAGTTATCGATGAGTCACTCACTGGAGGGTCGAGTACCGTTGTCTCTCGAATTACTGCAAGCTCGCTTAAAAATCCTGTTGCCCGTAACAAAGTATGTAGATCTGTAAGTGACCCGCATTGTGCAGATATGGATGGGCTTTCAGTTCAACTCGTACTGCCACCATGCAGCGATGGTGCAAGTCGGATGTGCGTAGAAGGTTTAGAAGTTGGCACCAATGGATCAGCGCTAACAAAAGCAACTCTTGATCATTCGGTAGCAAGTACACCCACTCCGGCTGATTCCACTATCGGATTAGCAGCTGGGGGGTCACCATCTCTTTGGAAAATCCCGTCGGCAACTCAAGCTGGGGGCAGTGACACATACGGGGTGCTTGTTTCAGTTTCGTATTTTAAAGGACTCAAAGTGCCAAGCAAATTAACACTACAAACGCTCTCTGCCAGCGTTGTGCCAGTGGCGATGACTCCACAGTATGGAAATGTTGCCGAGATTAAAGAGGTCGTGGAAACTTTTGGCCCAGATAAAGGTTTGATTAACTATGTAGTTGGCATGAAGGACGGAGCTACCGGTCCAAGAGTTGAAAATCTTAAATGTCTCTGGACTGAACTGGCTTTGTGCGCGCAGATCTCCTCATTCGCTAAAGAATCTAATGTCGCCCTCACACTTCGCCTGAACACTGATCTAACTGGATGGCTTTTCGGTCGAATGAAAGATGTAAATGTTTCTACAACTCAACTTGATTCTAAAAACAATACCCTAAGGATAGAAGCCAAACCTGTAGATGTTCTGGCTGCAATCGGTTGGGTTCCAAAAAGTGAAATAGCAAAAAATCCACTAATCGAGAGTTTTCAAAAAAGTATTTACAACCCTGGTGATGGAAATTACGAACGAGTTCTGGCACAGCCGTCGAGCGCATGGAGTGGTTCTGGATCCTCAGCCGGTGGATTTGCAGGATTCACAGCGTATGAACCATTTCTCAAACCCAGCCAAAGCCAAGGTGAGCGTTGGCTAATTTCTTCAATGACCGCAGGTCTCGTATTTGGAGCGCAATCAGCTACTGGGAATAACGCAAGTTGCTTGGCCAATACCGGGAGAGTATTAGGAATAGTCACAACAAATTCCATGATCTATTCACCTGGGCCACCAGAACTCAAAGATGGCGTGCTTAGCTATAAAGTTGCCGGGCTACATAAGGATTTTAATGGTGAAGTTTTTAAGGGCACCTACGATCTTGCAATGCGATCTGAAACAGCACGTTGCATTTATGGGTTTTCTAACGCTCCGATTAGAGCAAGTGTTTCGGTACTTTCAAGTGATGGATCGACTAATGACATCGCTAGTGAATTAGTCACCGAAAAAAATGGTTGGATGACACTTAGTGCTAAAAACTTCACTTTCTCTTCTCCAACAATCAGGATAAAGCTAAGCCAAAGCGAAAAAATAACCACGAGTGCACCTGCGGCACCGGCAAAGAATGAACCAGCCGCGCAGGCTAATAATAATTTGGCAAAAATCAAGATAATAGTTTGTACAAAAGGTAAGTCAATAAAGAAGGTTTCTGGGACTAATCCTAAATGCCCTGCAGGTTTTAAAAAGAAATAATCATTTTTTGGTTTGAATTAAAGATGCACCGATTACGGAAAATTATCCCAAGAATTCCGATCTACTGGTTTTTGAGGGAGTGGACTCCTGGTTTGTTAGCGACTATTTAAGTTCCCGTGTTTTCGAGAAAGTGCATCTGCTGTTGCTGCCATCAGTAGTACTCCTCCGGTAACAGCTAAATTCAAGCCAGCAGGCAAACTTAAAAGTCCTAAGCCGTTATCAATGACAGCGATTACGAGTCCACCAACGACTGCATCTGTTAATTTTCCGCGTCCACCAAATAAGCTCACTCCACCGACTACTGCAGCCGCAACTCCGCTAAGTACGATCGTTCGTCCAGCGGCTGCATCTACTGTTCCAACTCGACTAGCAGCCATCAGGCCAGATATTGAGGCCAATCCCGAACCGATCATAAAGATAATAATTCGAAGTGAACTTACGTTGATTCCAGCCCTGCGGGCAGCCTCTGGGTTGCCGCCAACAGCGTAAACATGGATGCCAAAAGGGGTTCGATTAAGTAAATAACTGCATGGAATTAGGACCACCAGGACAACTAAAGCAGCTACCGGCACACCTTGAATTTGAAATTCTGGATTTGAGCCTCGAGGCAAATTCAAAAAATAAACAGAGGTGAAAACTACCAACGCCGTTGTAGCAACCCGGAAGTAGAGAGTTGAAATTGCACGATTAGCATGACCATTTTTCGTGCGGCGTCTACGAGATACCAGACCATTGATTGATACAAAGCCAACCAAGAGTACGGCCAGCGCCCAACCGAAACCAACTGAGAGATTATCATTTTCCAATGCCAAGATAGCGGGCGTTTCGACTCTATAGAGACCACCCTGGCCAATCACCATAAGTTGTAGCCCTTGAAAGGCAAGGAATGCTGCAAGAGTTACGACGAAAGATGGAATACCAACTTTTGCCACCATGATGCCGATGACAAGTCCAATTGTCACTCCAGCTAATAGTGAAAGGATTATCGAAAGCCACCAAGGGATACCAAGGTTCTTAAGGACGACAACAAAGATTGCACTGGCAAGACCTGAAGTCACACCTGCAGAGAGATCTATTTCAGCGATTAGCAAGATAAAAACTAATCCCATTGCGAGAATAATTAATGGAGCAGATTGCTGGAGTAAATTAGCAAAGTTCAACTGGGTAAAAAATACTGGACTAAGAAAAGAAAACAGCACCACGAGTACTAAGAATCCAATCACAGCAGGAAAGGAACCCATTCGGCCCTGGCGTACTCCATTGAGAAAGGTTGTAGCCTCCTGTTTAAATGTCAGAACTTGGGAAACATTTTCATCATCTAGCTGAGTTTGATTTGAATCCTGTGGTTGCTTTTGACTCATAGCCCAGCCTCCCCAGAGATTGATAGATTTTCAGCGCCAGTTATATGACTGACAATTGAATTAAGATTAGTTTCACTAGCTTTCAAATTAGCCACCATTTGTCCCAACCTCAAGATTTGAATCCGGTCAGCCACAGCCAATACTTCCTGCATGTTATGGCTAATTAGAATTACTGCCAATCCGCTATCTGCAAGATTGCGAACCATCTTGAGTACTTGTTTGGTTTGTGAAACCCCAAGAGCTGCGGTTGGCTCATCCAAAATTACCAGTTTGTTCTCCCACAAAACTGATCGAGCAATCGCAACTGTCTGTCTTTGCCCTCCAGATAAACTTGAAACCTTTTGTCTTACAGATGAGATATTTCGAACGGATAACCCAGCAAGGGTTTTAGTAGCCTTTTGCTCCATCGTTTCATCATCTATGGAAATTGCTCGGACCACTTCACGTCCGAGAAACATATTTTGCACAACATCTAGGTTGTCGCACAACGCCAAGTCTTGATACACAACTTCGATGCCTAGATTGCTAGCATCAACGGGGGATTTAATATGGACTTCGTTACCTTCAAAGAGAATCGTTCCAGAATCATAAGATTGAACTCCAGCCATGCCTTTGATCAGAGTCGATTTACCTGCGCCGTTATCGCCAACTAGGGCGGTTACTTGGCCAGCCATTGCAACAAAATTAACACCAGATAAAACCTTAACTGCACCAAAAGATTTTGCTACTGACTTTAATTCGATTACCGGCACATCCCGCATACTCGGCGTACTCATCTGACTCCCTAAAAATATTGTGTTGGGACAACGCTTGAGAGAGTCGAGCGCAGGCTTATTTCAGGGATTCTGAATTAAGCCTGCGCTGCGCTTCTTTTTATCTTCTTATTTACTTAACTCCGTATTTTTCACACGCAGCCTTTAGCTCAGCAGTAGTACATAGTGCTTCGACTTTTACCTGACCACTTGCAATCAGTTCCTTCACATTATCGGCACGGACAACTTGAGGTTCAACCATGATAAACGGAACCCCATCTTGCTCCTCCGTAAACGCAGGTACTTTGCCCTCAAGAATTTCTATAGCGACTTGGATTGCTAATACTGGTTCGAAATTACCACCGGTATTAATTGTTCCGCTCTGCTTTCCTAGCAGGACGTTTTGCAATCCGGCATCTGTAGAATCTTGACCAGACACAGGAACAGTTTTGCCGTACTTATCTAAGATCGTGATAACAGCGGCAGCATTTGTGTCGTTTGCTACCCAAACTGCATCAACCTTGCCCTTGAGCTTTGTGTACATCTGCTCAAAGTAGGTACCAGCTTTGGCTCCATCCCATGTTCCTTGAGTTTCACCGGCTGGTTTTACGAGTCCACCAGCAGTGAGCGCGTCAGTTGCACCTTGGTATAGGTACTTAACAGTTCCATCAGTTGGGTCTCCGCTGACATAGACGACATTCATCGTAGCAAGATCTTTTCCTTGCTCCTTAACAGCATCAACGATTGATTGACCTTGGAGAAAACCAATCCGGTAATTGTTATAAGAAACAAAGTAATCAGCACCAACCAATGGACGGTCGAGTGCAATAACTGGGATTCCTTGTGCTTTAGCATTTGCAGCAACTTGAATTGCTGCACCTTCAAGATCCACTAGCAGCATGATCGCACAACCACCAGATAGCTGTTGCGCACCAATTGTTGCGTATTTATTAGTGTCACCTAATGCATTTTGGACATCTACTGGGTAGCCAGCATCAGTAAATCCGTCGGTCAAAGTTGGGCGGTGCACATTTTCCCAAATAGGAGATGAGGCGCTGTCAGGAAGAATGATGCATACTCTTCCTTTCTCCTCAGCAGCTGCAGTTGACTCGGTAGATTCCGATGTTGACTCGCTGCACCCCGTAAGTATGAGGAGAGAAGTAAGACTCAAAGCAAGAATTTTGGCTGAAAGTTTCCTTTGCATTGTTACCTTTCTATATTGATCTCTAGGTGGGAAAACGAAGATTGACATAGAAAAACTATCAGGTAAAAAGCAGATTTTGAAGGGGTTTAGAGTGACAAATACTCAGTTTAAATCGCTTGACAGGCTCACGAAACTTGGATAGAAATCGGGCGCATTCGTGAATTGTGACAGTTAGTGAAGCAGATATGGCTCGAAACTTAACCAATTAGTAAATTTAGACCAGCCAGTGCTGCGCTAACTAATGTGATCTTTTGAAATAATTCTTGATTGAGCTTTCCAATGACTTTTCGACCCAATAATGCTCCGAGCGGAACCAGCGGTAGTGCAGGAATAATGTATGAAATTGATTGAAAATTCAGTAGGCCAAGTGCAAATACAAAAGGAACTTTGAAAAGATTTACCATAAAGAAAAGCCAAGCG
>Ga0208942_1000539_pt1 | contig 15015 bp, 6 predicted proteins | sample GreLakmeSU08MSRF_FD_187704 | JGI IMG/M metagenome (GOLD analysis project Ga0208942, IMG submission 187704) | Freshwater lentic microbial communities from great Laurentian Lakes, MI, USA - Great Lakes metaG SU08MSRF (SPAdes) | ecosystem: Environmental > Aquatic > Freshwater > Lake | place: Great...
AATGAAGAGCAGAAACCACATAAAGAACCAGCCAAACGATCCCAGCAGGATGCCAAAGTCGACCCACGTGGGCCGGTAGCCGGACCACTGCCAGGGCTCGAACTCATGCGAGAGGCCCGGGACGATAATGACGAAACGCTCGAACCACATCCCGATGTTGATGAACAGGGAGAGAATGAAGAGCCAAGTCGGGTTGCGCCGCAACTTCTGCGAAAAGAGCGAGAGCGGCAGAATCATATTGCAGGTGAGCATGATCCACGCCGCGTACCACCACTGGCCAAACACGCGATTGTAGAAGTATTCCTGTTCGACCTTCACGCCACCGTACCAGGCGATGAAGAACTCGACGATGTAGGCGCAACCGACGACCATGGAGGTAAAGAGCGTCAGCTTGGCGCCTGCGTCCATCACGTTCAGCGTGACGTAGTGCTCTAGCTTGAAAAACTTCCGGATCGGGATGATGATCGTGTAGACCATGCCCATGCCCGAGAAGATTGCGCCGGCCACGAAGTACGGTGCAAAAATCGTGGTGTGCCAACCCGGCACGAGCGCCATGGAGAAGTCAAAGGAAACGACCGAGTGTACCGAGAGCACCAGCGGCGTCGAGAAGGCGGCCAAGAACAGGTACGCCCTCGCGAAGTGTCGCCACTCGTTTTCGCTGTTGCGCCAGCCGAACGAGAGCAGCGAGAGCATTTGCTTCTTCACCGGATTCTTTTCCGCGTCACGCAGCGTCGCGATGTCGGGAAGGAGTCCAATGAAGAGAAACGTGACCGAAATCGTGAGGTACGTCGAGATAGCGAAGACGTCCCAGACGAGTGGCGACTTGAAGTTTGGCCACAGGAGGCGCCAGTTCGGGTACGGAATCAGCCAGAAGAACTTCCAGGGCCGCCCAATATGAATGATCGGGAAAAGGCCTGCGGTCATGACGGCGAAGACCGTCATCGCTTCGGCGCACCGGTAGATCGTGGTGCGGAATCCAGCGCGGAAGAGGTAGAGAATCGCCGAGATCAGCGTCCCGGCGTGCCCGATACCGATCCAGAAGACGAAGGTGATGATGTACACACCCCACATCACCGGCGGCGAGTACCCTGCGACGCCGAGTCCCGAGTAGATCTGGTAAATCCACGACGCCGCACCGATGCCAAGGCAGGTGATGGAGGCCATCAGCAGCGTGAACCACGCCTTGGTTGGCCGAAGCGTGGCGATGATCTCGCGATCGACCTGCGCGTAATCCTTGACCGCTGGCAACTGGAGACCAGCCCTGGCGATGTTCGGGCGCTTCGGTCCGTCGGTATGGTCGAGGCCGGGCTCAGCGAGCGTTGCCATGATCGCGCGCCCTATGCCTTGGCCGTCGTCAGGGACGACGGATGGTTGATTTTCCTCAAGTAGACCACGGCGGTGTAGGTATTGAGTTCCTCGAACACGTGGTAGGCGCGAGAGTCATCAATCAGCTTCGACACCGCCCACTGCTCGTCGGCTGCGTCGCCGAAGACGATCGCACGTGACGGACAGGCCTGCGCGCAGGCCACCGTGAATTCATCTGGCTCTAGCTCACGATCTTCAGCCCGCGCGCGGTGTTCCGCTTCGCGGATGCGCTGCACGCAAAACGTGCACTTCTCCATGACGCCTTTACCACGGACGGTGACGTCCGGATTGAGCTGCCAGTTGAGCGGTTCCGGGAACGCGTACTGCGCACGGTCCGTCTCACCAAAGCCGAACCAGTTGAAGTAGCGGACCTTGTAGGGGCAGCCGTTGGAGCAATAGCGCGTGCCCACACAGCGGTTATAGACCTGAACGTTCAGGCCGTCCGGCGAGTGGTACGTCGCGTACACCGGGCAGACGGGCTCGCACGGCGCGTTACCGCAGTGCTGGCACATCATGGGAATAACGCGTGTGTCGAAGTCGGGATTGAACTCTACGTCCTTCGGCTCGCGATCGATCTCGAAGTAGCGCTCGAGACGAATCCACGCCATTTCACGGTTGCGCGTGACGTTGGCACCGAAGCCTGTTCGGTCGGGCCAGAACTGCGGCCCCTGCCACGGCGCACCGACGGTCGGGATGTTGTTTTCCGCATAGCAGGCGGTCACACACGCCGAGCATCCCGTACAACGGGCAAGATCCACGACCATGGCCCAACGCCGCTTGGCGGCCCCGCTCCAGTGGTTGGGATCGTACTGGCCTTTTTCGCCTGACTTCGGATCACCGAGGTCGCCCTGCGCATCGTTCGCGACGGGAGCGCGGAGGCCTGGGAGAAATTCGGTTTTTGCCTGGCCAGTAAATACGTGCGCGTGCACAACACCTTCGCCGTGCTTGAGCTGTTCGAGCGTCACTGCCTGCGCGATGCCGCGGTCGTGCTGGCGGGCTGAGCCTTCGGTCGTGACCATGCGCGACTTGCCGGCCGCCTTAGCGAGTGAAGCCCTCACGCCAGACAGGACGAACTGCCCTGATCGTGCATCTTCGGCGACGCCGAGCAGCGACATCGCGTTTGATCCGCAACCGTTGGCGTAGCGTCCATAGGCCGTGTGCCCGCGACCAGTGGCAACGGCGACCGTGTCAGGCCGAATTCCGATATACAGATAGGCTGGCGCCGAAAGTGTGCCAGTCGTTGTCGTGACGGTGACGTGTTCGCCCTCGGCCACGCCGAGCTTGCGCGCCGTGTCGGGGTGAATCTCGACTACGGTCTGCCACGCGATCTTCGTGACCGGGTCAGGCAACTCCTGCAGCCACGGCTTGTTGGCGCCGCGACCGTCGCCGACGACCGGCGAGGTGTAGACGTGGAGGAAGTACTCACCATCGCCGGTCGGGCCAGCTTTCGCCGAAACGGTCTTGGCTGCGGGCGACGCGAGCGACGAACCCTTCGTGAGACCCGTCGGCAGCGCCTTGGTCAGACCGGCGTTGCCGCCGACGCGACCGGCGATGAAGGCGCGATAGTCGGTCGGGTACTTCCCGGCCAGCTGCGCATCGGCCTTCGCGACGGCGATCAGGACGTCGGCCGTCGCGCGCGTGTTAAACACCGGGTCCATCGTCGGCTGCTGAAGCGAGAGGGTACCCCGGAGAGTCTCTGCGTCGCCCCAGCTTTCGAGCGAGTGGTGATCCGGCAGGACGAGATCGCAGAGCTGCGTGGTGGCATCCGGATAACTCGAGAACGACACCTTGAACGGCACCTTGGCGAAGGCCTCGCCAAACTTCGTGCCGCCGGGCATCGCGTGCGCCGGATCGGCGCCGCGCACAAACGCGACAGAGACGCTGCCCGCCGCCATACGTTCCGTGGCATCGCGGAGCGCGGCGTGCGAGGCAAGCCCGTCGAACGCCTGCGAACCTTCGCTAGGCTTGATGGTCAGACCGATGTTGCCAAGCGCCTTGTTGATTTCGTTGACCGCCGCGGCCGTGGCCGTGGCGTTGGCATCCGAACCACCCGCGAGGAGCAGGCTCGGCTTGACCGACTTGAGTTCTGCGACGAGCGACTCGAGGGACTCGACCGGAACACCGGCCTGCTCGGCCGCCGACGTGAGCGCGGCATTGCCCTTACCGGTGACCGCCGCACCAACGGCTTCAGCGACGGCCTGCAGCGCGCCAGAGGGCGCGGGGATCCAGGTATCAGCGTTGAGGCCGGTGAGCGAACGACGTGGGCCAACATAGATCACGCGGGGCGCGCCATCGATCTTACCGCGCGCCTCGGCAAAGTCGACCTGCTGCGGAACCGGGAGGCCCCAGGCGTCGAGGAAGTCCGCACCGAACGAGACGACGAGCTTGGCCGCACTGAAGTCGTGCTTAGGCCAAGCCGTGCTGAACGACTGCCGGTTCGCGGCGATCGCCGAGAGCGGCGCCTCCGCATCGACCGAGAGATGCGCTGGCATGCCGAATCCGGCGAGCCACCCGTCGAGGAATCCGGGAAACGAGCCCTGTTCGTGTTGGTTAATGAACACCGCGGATCCACCGCCAGCCTTCTTCGCTTCGGCCAGCTTGCCGGCAAGCGTGGAGATGGCGTCTTCCCACGTCGTCGCGACTAGGGCGTTGCCCTGACGCTTCATCGGCGCCTGGTAGCGATCGGGATTGTAGAGGCCCTGCAGCGCTGACTGTCCGCGGCCGCAGAGCGCACCACGATTCACCGGGTGATCGGGGTTGCCCTCAATCTTGATGGCGCGACCGTCGCGGGTTTCGACGATGATGCCGCAGCCAACCGGGCATTCGCGGCAGGTTGAGGCATAGTAGGTCGAGACGCCCGGTACCGTGTTGTCGGGCGAGGAGACGTACGGAATGAGTTTTTCGACCTGGTCGCTGTAGCAACCGACGGCCGTGGCGGCCACGCCGCCGACGCCAAGGACCTTCAGGAAGTCGCGGCGCATGACCGGCTCCTGAACGATGTCCGTGCCGGTGAGGTCCTTCATCTCTGTGCTCATCTCCTTAGTAGTGACAGCTGGAGCAGTCGTACCGCGCCTTGCGGCGCGGCGCGGCGAGGGCCGCCGAGTCAGGCGTGAAGCCCGCGGCGCGCATGCCATCCGCTGGCGAATAGCCTTTGACGTGACAGCTGATGCACCAGCCCATGTTGAGCGATGCGTACTGAAACACCTGCGGCATGTTGTTGACCTGGCCATGGCAACTCTGGCACGTGACACCAGCGTTGACGTGGCGCATGTGCGGGAAGTGGACGTACTCCGGCACCTTGTGGACGCGCACCCACGGGATCGGCGCCTTCTTGGCGGCAAACTGTGCGATCTTCTTCACCTCGGGCCGGTCGCCAGCGACGAGCTGATGGCAGCCGACGCAGGTTCCGACGGCTGGCATTCCCGGGTCGGGCGACTTAAACGCCGCGAAGTGGCAGTACACGCAGTTGAGCTTGAGCGTGTTGACGTGCACCGGGTGTGGAAACGCGATTGGCTGTTCGGGTGAGCGGCCGACTCCACCACCGAGGTAGTTCGTGTAGCCTGACGCACCGGAGTAGGCCCAGGGACCGCGCGGCGCTTTGCCGCTGGCCTCACGAGTGGCTTTCTGCGTGGCCGTTTCGGCGGCACCGGCAGCGGCAGGCGCCGCACCCTGAGGCGCGCGCGCGGACGCAGTAATGATTGAGGCCGCGAGGGCAATGGCGGCCACGGCGGGAATGACGACCCAGCGAGGAGGTCGAGTCATCACGCGTGACCGTGTTTTAAAGGAAATCGAATCACCGGTGGCTCATGTGAAATTGTTCACAAGGCTGAAGCAGAGTCAAAAATGTCATGTGGCGGCGGCGTAGGCAAGAGATGCGATGTGGCAGATTACTCCTCGCGATCGACCGCGCGACTCGCCGCGGTTGCGTTCTGGATGCGCCCGATAGTACGCAGCACTTCAAAGCACATTGAGCGCATCATCTTCAGTTCCCTCGAGTCAGGCTCGGCCCGAACGGCGAGCGAACGCACCGCGCGCATCACCTGCGTTTCGTTGCGGGTCCTGAAGAAGTCCAGTGCCGCGAGCGCCCGCGCAGCCTCCGTATAGAATCGCTCCCATTCGTCGTGTGTTGCGGGACCTTCTTCCTTCTTCGGCGGCGCGAGTACACGGGTGGCGTCGCCGGCGGTAAGGTGCAACTCATAAAGCGCGACGAGCACAGCCTGGGCCAGGTTGAGCGACGCATGCTCCGTGGTCGGGATATGCACGAGTAGGTGCGCCTGGTCGAGCGACTCCGCGGCAAGCCCGTGATCCTCCTGGCCAAAGACGATGGCGACTGGACCATCGGCCGAGGCATCGAGCAGGATTGGCGCCATCTCCCGCGGCGTGACGACGGACCACTTCACCGCCCTCCGCTTGCCGGCAAAGGCGGCGACCTTAACGCAATCTGCGACAGCCTCGGCGAGCGAGTTGAAATGGGTGATCTTCGACACGACGTCACGCGTGCCGTGTGCAACCCCCTCGATTCGCCACGGGTCGTACGGGCAGGGCTGGACGAGCCGGAGCGTGCCCACGCCCATGTTCTTCATCGCGCGTACGGTGGCGCCGATGTTGATAGGGTCCTGGGGTTTGTGCAGGACCACGACGACGCGATCAAGGATAGACGACACGGCTTGTGGACGGGCGACGGGTCTGGGGCAAACGAACGAGAATCGACGGGTGACGCGTAACGGGTAACGCGGGACTACGCGTGCACCAAAGTTAGCGCGAGAGTGCCAAACGCCGTGCCTCCACGACAGATTCTCTTGGTGGCCACGCTCACCGAGATGTTCGACGCCAGCCTAGCGGGACGTGCGACGCAGCCGGCGCTGGAGTACGAGCGCGCTGATGGCGCACGCGCGACGCTGACGTTCGGCGAGGTAGACGCACGCGCGGACCAGATGGCCGCGTTGCTCCGGGCACGCGGGCTCGGCCGCGGGGACCGATGCGTCGTGCACCTCGCGAACGGGCCAGCGTTCATCGACCTGTTGCTCGCTTGCCTCCGGCTCGGCGTCATTTTCGTTCCGGTCAACGTGCTGTACCGAGGCCGCGAACTCGGACACATCGTGCGCGACGCCGAGCCGGCGCTGATCGTGACATCGGCGGCACACCGCGACCTGTTCGACGCCGATGCACCGGCCGCAACGATCGAGGCGCTGGAGGCAATGGCGAATGACCAGCCAACCGGTGGATCACCCGAGCGCATCAGCTGGGACGACACCACACCGGCCGTCATCATCTACACGTCTGGCACGACGGGCCGAGCGAAGGGTGCGGTGCTCACTCGGGGCAATCTCGCCGCGAACGCCAGTCACCTGATCGATGCGTGGCAGATCACCGCCAATGACCGTTACTTAGCCGTCCTGCCGCTTTTCCATGTGCACGGGCTTGGCAACGGAGTCTGCTCCTGGCTCGCATCGGGCTGCCTGATGCGCCTCGCAGAACGCTTCGATCATCAGCGTGCGGCCGAGTGGTTTGATGAATTCAAGCCGACACTCTGCTTCGGCGTGCCGACCGTGTATGTGCGTCTGCTCGAACTCGCCCCAGAGATCCAGCGCCGGATGGGCGCGGGGATGCGCCTGTTCGTCTCCGGATCGGCGCCGCTGCCAGCGGCCGTGCTGGAACAATTTCGCTCGCGCTTTGGCCACACGATTCTCGAACGCTATGGCATGAGCGAGACGCTGATGAACATCGGCAATCCTTACGACGGCGAACGGCGGCCAGGCAGCGTCGGCATGCCGTTTGCGGAGGTGCAGGCGCGGATCGTCGACGATGCTGGCGCTGCGGTGCCGGACGCCAGCGTGGGGCAACTCGAGGTGCGCGGCCCGAATGTCTTCCTCGAATACTGGCGAAACGCCGAGGCCACAGCACAAGCCTTTCGGGACGGATGGTTCAGGACCGGCGACATGGCCGAGCGGTCAGCGGACGGCTACTACACGCTGCGCGGGCGAGCGAGCGACCTGATCATCTCCGGCGGGTTCAATATCTATCCGCGGGAAATCGAAGAAGTGCTGCTCGGCCAGCGCGGCGTTCGTGAAGTCGCCGTCGTCGGTGCGCCGGACGAGCGCCGCGGCGAGGTGGTGATCGCGTACATCGTGACGGACGACACCGAGATCGACGCCGCAAGCGACGACGCACTGCGCACTGCCTGCGCGTCATTACTGGCGTCGTTCAAGACTCCTCGCGCGTTCATTCGGGTCGATTCACTGCCACGCACTGCGCTGGGCAAGGTTCAACGCCACCTATTGCCGCCGTGGGTGCGGGAGTAAACCGGCCGCCTGCCACGGCTCGCCCGGCATGGGCAGGCAATGCACGCAAATAACGAAGCCCCCCGAATCGAGAACGATTCAGGGGGCTTCAGGGGTGCCGGCGACGGCCTACTCTCCCGCGATCTCTCGATCGGAGTACCATCGGCGCTGTAGGGCTTAACGATCGTGTTCGGAATGGGAACGAGTGTGGCCCCTACGCTCTAGTCGCCAGCGATTAGGTGACAATGGATTGGGGTTGAACGTGGTAGTCCGAATCGCCGGCCGCTACTTGCGTAGTCGGGCGGAGATCGTGCGATTGCTCTGCGATTGTGTATATGTCCCCCTGAAAACAGGGGGAGTAGTCAAGCCTCACGGGCGATTAGTACCGCTAAGCTCGGAGGCGATCGCTCGCCTTCCACGTGCGGCCTATCGACGTCGTAGTCTCCGACGGCCCTTCAGGGAGCTCAAGGCTCCAGGGAGAATTCATCTTGGGGACAGCTTCCCACTTAGATGCTTTCAGCGGTTATCTGTACCAGTCATCGCTACCCGGCGTTGCACTTGGCAGTACAGCCGGGAAACGAGCGGACTGTCCGACTCGGTCCTCTCGTACTAGAGTCCGCGCCCCTCAATTCTCCAACGCCCACAGCGGATACAGACCGAACTGTCTCACGACGTTCTGAACCCAGCTCATGTGCCACTTTAACCGGCGAACAGCCGGACCCTTGGGACCTTCTCCAGCCCCAGGATGTGACAAGCCGACATCGAGGTGCCAAACCGCGCCGTCGATGTGAACTCTCGGGCGCGATAAGCCTGTTATCCCCAGCGTACCTTTTATCCGTTGCGCGATAGCCGATCCACACCGGGCTACCGGATCACTACGGCCCACTTTCGTGGCGGCTCGACCCGTCGGTCTCACCGTCAGGCTCCCTTATGCCGTTACACTCAAAAGCGCGAGTACCGACCGCGCTGAGGGAACCTTGCGCGCGCCTCCGTTACTCTTTCGGAGGCGACCGCCCCAGTCAAACTGCCCGTCTGCCACGGTCCCAGCCGAGGTTTTCTCGAGCGTGGTGAGGACGTTACACGAGACAGGGTGGTATTTCACTGATGCCTAATCCCGAGCTAGCGCCCGGGCCTCAACGGCTCCCACCTATGCTACACAGTCACGTGCGACGACCAATGGCAAACTACAGTAAAGGTGCATGGGGTCTTTTTGTCCTGCTGCGGGGACTCGGAATCCTCACCGAGACTGCCATTTCGCCGAGCACCGGGTCGAGACAGTGCCCAAGTCGTTACGCCATTCGTGCAGGTCGGAACTTACCCGACAAGGAATTTCGCTACCTTAGGACCGTTATAGTTACGGCCGCCGTTTACCGGGGCTTCGGCTCAATGCTTCGCCTTACGGCTAACATCTCCCCTTAACCTTCCGGCACCGGGCAGGCGTCAGTGTGTATACGGCGCCTTGTGCGGCTTGGCACACACCTGTGTTTTTGCTAAACAGTCGCTTGGGCCGATTCTCTGCGACAAAAAAGAGCTTCGGTGTACCCTACACCCTTTCTTGCATCCCTTCTTCCGAAGTTACGGGATCATTATGCCGAGTTCCTTGACCCGGTTTCACTCGTTCACCTTAGGCTACTCGCCTTGCCCACCTGTGTCGGTTTACGGTACGGACACCTACAGCATTCACTCGCGTAGCTTTTCTTGCCAGTAGACTCCACACGACTTGAGCTTGGGTTGCCCCGCGCTCTCGTACTCGGGTCTCGGCTTGCGCCTACGCCCTTGAACGGCCAATCCACAAAGCCGCTCGCATCTCGTTCCTGGGTCCCTACGGAGTTGTTAACACACTGTAGGCGGGGCCGGAATATTAACCGGCTGTCCATCGACTACGCCTCTGGGGCCTCGTCTTAGGGTCCGCCTCACCCTGCGCTGATTGCCATGGCGCAGGAATCCTTGGGCTTACGGTGTGCGGGGTTTTCACCCGCATTTGCGCGTACTCAGTCCGGCATCCTCACTTCCGTACGCTCCAGGACTCGTTTCCACGGTCCCTTCACTGCAGTACGGAACGCTCCCCTACCCCTCTGACAAAGTCAGAAGGCCAAGCTTCGGCGGGCCGCTTAATCCCGACCATTCTCGGCGCATCCACGCTGGACTAGTGAGCTATTACGCACTCTTTAAAGGAATGGCTGCTTCTAAGCCAACCTCCTAGTTGTCACGGCACGGACACATCCTTCGCTATACTCAGCGGCCACTTCGGGGCCTTAGCTGTGGCTCTGGGTTCTTTCCCTCTCGCCGTTGGACATTATCGCTCAACGACTGCCTCCCGAGGTCCATTAGGCAGGTATTCGGAGTTTGGTTGGGATTGGTACCGGCTACGCCGGCCCGCGCCCATCCAGTCGCTCTACCCCCTGCTAACACGCCTCGAGGCTCTACCTCAATAGATTTCGGGGAGAACCAGCTATCTCCAGGCTTGATTGGCCTTTCACCCCTACCCACAAGTCATCCGAGCGGTTTTCAACCCACACCGGTTCGGTCCTCCACTGCGTGTTACCGCAGCTTCAACCTGCTCATGGGTAGATCGCCCTGGCTTCGGGTCGTACCGCCGGCAACTTGACGCCCTCGTTACAGGACTCGCTTTCGCTGCGGCTCCGCTGCTAAGCAGCTTAGCCTCGCTGCCGACGAGTAACTCGCCGGATCATAATGCAAAAGGCACGCAGTCAGCCGTGACGCAGGCAAGCCCGCGCCCAGCCTCCTACCGCTTGTAAGCATGTGGTTTCAGGATCTCTTTCACTCCCCGCACTGGGGTGCTTTTCACCTGTCCCTCACGGTACTCGTTCACTATCGGTCACACGAGAGTCTTTAGCCTTGGAGGGTGGTCCCCCCAGCTTCACGCCCGATTACTCGGGTCGGGCGTTACTCAGGAACTCCACTACGTAAGGTTCATAGTCTTCGCCTACCGGGCTGTCACCGTCTATGGCGCCCCTTTCCAGAGGACTTCGACTGACGTCTCCGTACGCGTGCGTGGGTCCTACAACCCCGCGGCCACAAGGACCACGGTTTGGGCTCTACCCGTTTCGCTCGCCGCTACTCAGGGCATCTCGGTTGATTTCTCTTTCCACCGGGTACTTAGATGTTTCAGTTCCCCGGGTTAGCTCTCCTGGCTTACGCCTGGAGTGACCGCCATTACTGACGGACGGGTTTCCCCATTCGGCCATCTCGGGATCATTGCGTGTGTGCCGCTCCCCCGAGCTTATCGCAGCTTACCGCGGCCTTCGTCGCCTTCGTGTGCCCAGGCATCCCCCACATGCTTTCGCTCGCTTGACCACAAACCGTCAAGCAGAGCACGCGCGATCTACAACGTTGTGATTCGGTTCTTTTCGTACGGTGTGACATCGGTTTTAAGGCCAATGCCATCCCGACGAAACGTCAATCACTAGTGTTGATTCGTCTCCCACTTTCTAACCCCAATCCATTGTCAAACAGCGTGGTCATGCGCTGAGACGCCCTGTGGGGCGCCTCAGCCAGACAGCTAATAAGAAATCGATTGATGAGATCGCGGGGTGCGCGAGACGAGCGACAATCAGAAGCGCTTTCGTATCAGCCGAACACGAACGTACCGTGTAACGGGTGACCTACTCGCAGCTCCGTTAAGGAGGTGATCCAGCCGCAGGTTCCCCTACGGCTACCTTGTTACGACTTCGCCCCAGTCATTGCGCTCGCCTTAGGCGGCTTGGTCCCTTGCGGGTTCCGGCACCGACTTCGGGCGCTCACAACTTCCATGGCGTGACGGGCGGTGTGTACAAGGCCCGGGAACGTATTCACCGTGGCGTAGCTGATCCACGATTACTAGCGATTCCAGCTTCATGAAGTCGAGTTGCAGACTTCAATCCGAACTGAGGCCGAGTTTAGGGATTGGCTCCCCCTCGCGGGTTCGCAGCCTTCTGTCTCGGCCATTGTAGCACGTGTGTAGCCCTGGACGTAAGAGCCATGATGACTTGACGTCGTCCCCACCTTCCTCCGGTTTAGCACCGGCAGTACCCCTAGAGTCCCCGACTTTACGCTGGTAACTAAGGGCGAGGGTTGCGCTCGTTGCGGGACTTAACCCAACATCTCACGACACGAGCTGACGACAGCCATGCAGCATCTGTGCTGGAACTCCGAAGAGGGGCTCACGTTTCTGCGAGCTTTCTCCAGCATGTCAAGCCCAGGTAAGGTTCTTCGCGTTGCGTCGAATTAAACCACATGCTCCACCGCTTGTGCGGGCCCCCGTCAATTCCTTTGAGTTTCAGCCTTGCGGCCGTACTCCCCAGGCGGGGTACTTCATGCGTTAGCGCCGGCACCCAGGGGGTCGCTCCCCCAGACACCTAGTACCCATCGTTTACGGCGTGGACTACCAGGGTATCTAATCCTGTTTGCTCCCCACGCTGTCGCGCCTCAGTGTCAGCAGTAGCCCAGCAGGCCGCCTTCGCCACCGGTGTTCTTCCGGATCTCTACGCATTCCACCGCTACACCCGGAATTCCACCTGCCTCTACTACGCTCAAGCAAGACAGTCTGCATGGCAGACTCGGGGTTGAGCCCCGAGCTTTCACCACACACTTATCCCGCCACCTACGCGCCCTTTACGCCCAGTGATTCCGGACAACGCTCGCACCCTCTGTATTACCGCGGCTGCTGGCACAGAGTTAGCCGGTGCTTCCTCACCAGGTACCGTCAGTCCTGACGAATCAGGAGTTTCTTCCCTGGCAACAGTGGTTTACACCCCGAAGAGCTTCATCCCACACGCGGCGTCGCTGCGTCAGACTTTCGTCCATTGCGCAATATTCCCCACTGCTGCCTCCCGTAGGAGTCTGGGCCGTGTCGCAGTCCCAATGTGGCTGGCCATCCTCTCAGACCAGCTACCCGTCGTAGCCTTGGTGAGCCGTTACCTCACCAACTAGCTGATAGGTCGCGAGCTCCTCGATCTCCCCCGGAGGTTTCCTCACCAGGGGATGTCCCCCGATGAGCGTATGCGGTATTACCCGGCCGTTGGGCCGGCTATCCCCCAGAGATCGGCAGATTGCTCACGTGTTACGCACCCGTTCGCCGGTTGCCCTTGCGGGCCCCCGTGACTTGCATGTGTTAAGCACGCCGCCAGCGTTCGTCCTGAGCCAGGATCAAACTCTCCAATGATTTGAAGATTCGATCAGCTCTTCCAGAACAAACACTGTCACGCTGTCGCTGGGAGTTTCCTCCGCTAAGCGTAACAGCGTAGTTCGGAATCACAAAAATGTTTTCAGGTAAACCTCTCGCCGGACCCCTGAATGGATCCGGGTCAAAAAGGTCGCCTCGCACACCCTTGCGATCTCATCAATCGATTATCAAAAAGCGCGTTCAATCGAGCTATTCGTGCCGCTTTCTGCGGCAGCCCACTATCATAACGCCCTGGTCACGGTCTCGTCAAGGGGTCGATCACCATTTTCTTGCGCCGACCTTGCTCTGATCTACGTGCCACCGCGCCACCACCCGACACTGCCCGCAAACGCTGAAAAGGCAGCCACTTCGGGGGCTTAGGATCTTAGCGAAACGCGCACAGAAATGCAACCCCTTCACCCACCACCAACGGATCGACCAACTCGCACTGATTCGGGGTGTATTCGGCCGCGGCGACCGCCACGAACAGGAGACGCCTCGCGCAGATAGTACTTGTCAGAGAAGGGTGCTTTCCGCAACAGAATTGACGGCGGGCGGGTCCGTGCGCCACACGCGTTTGCAAGCAAAACGGGGCGCGAGTTCCGATTGGAACGAGCGCCCCGCAGGTCGTTCGACATCACCGACAATATTCCGAGTGCGCCCTGTAGGAATCGAACCTACAACCTAGTGATTAAGAGTCACTTGCTCTGCCAATTGAGCTAAGGGCGCATGCTACATCGTGTCGTACGCCGTGTTGTTCACCTGCGAGGCGCGCCAGGAGGGAATCGAACCCCCGACCTGGAGCTTAGAAGGCTCCCGCTCTATCCACCTGAGCTACTGGCGCCGAATCACAACGTTCGCCCAGCACGTCTCATTGCCAACTCCACGGTTGCCTGAATTTTCGAACGGATTCAATCGCGCTCTGTGGAACACCAATCGGGGCGGCCGGATTCGAACCGGCGGCCTCCTGCTCCCAAAGCAGGCGCGATACCGGGCTACGCTACGCCCCGCACTTCCATTCGCACACGCACTACGACAAAAACTATTTCGAACCAGAAGCGGATCTTAGCCGTCACGCATAGAGAGGTCAACCGCGAGGCAACTATTGCCTCGGCGAATCCTGCGCTCGGCGCTGGACAATCTCTGCGAGCGCAGCGAGCACGGCGCGCATGGCACGCCCGCGATGACTCACACGTTCCTTGACCGCGATCGATGCCTCGCCGAATCCTTCGCCGAGTTCGTCGCTGAAGAACCAAGGATCATAGCCGAAGCCATTGGCGCCCCGCGGGTCATCCATGATGTGGCCGACGCACTCACCCCGTGCCATGAGCTCGATGCCGGGGCCGATGATCGCCGCCACACACACATAGCGCGCCGTGCGATTCGCCAGGCCCGCAAGCTCGCGGACCAGCTTCGCGTTGTTCGCGTCGTCGAGCGCCCGCCCTTCGAGCCCCGGGACGGCGGCCCAGCGCCTGCTCCTGACCCCAGGCGCGCCACCCAGGGCGTCTACGCATAGTCCGGAGTCATCGGAGAGCACCAAGGTGGCCCCTCCTGCCCTCGCGCTGAACCAGCGGGCCTTAGCGAGTGCGTTCTCCTCGAACGTTTCGTAGCACTCGATCGCGTCTTCCTCGGCGACCTGCGTGATTCCCGCCGCATCGAGGGCGACCGCCCGAAGGCCAACCGCCTCGATCATGGGAATCAGCTCTCGGAGCTTGCCGGCGCTCCGCGTGGCCACGAGCAGTGCACCGCTCACACCAACACCCACGCTCACGCCCCGACGGTGGCCTTAAGCGTCGCGGCGAGCGCCACCGATTGTGCAACGTCGAGCGTGCGGATGGCGCCTTCGGCTAGAGAAAGCAAGGTGTCGAGTTCATCACGGCCAAAGGTGCCGTGCTCTCCCGTTCCCTGCACTTCCACAAACCGGCCCTCGCTGCTCATCACCACGTTCATGTCGACGCCAGCGCGCACATCCTCGGCGTAGTCGAGGTCGACCCGCGCCTGACCATCGACGACGCCCACGCTGACGGCCGCGACCCGCCGCTTGACCGGCGACTGCTTCAACCGCCCGGTTCGCACCATCCAGTCGAACGCGTCGACGACGGCGACACTGGCACCGGTAATGGCCGCGGTGCGCGTCCCGCCGTCCGCCTGCATCACGTCGCAGTCCACTTTGAGCGTGTACTCGCCGAAGCGGAAATCGTCGAG
>Ga0208942_1000543_pt1 | contig 14976 bp, 10 predicted proteins | sample GreLakmeSU08MSRF_FD_187704 | JGI IMG/M metagenome (GOLD analysis project Ga0208942, IMG submission 187704) | Freshwater lentic microbial communities from great Laurentian Lakes, MI, USA - Great Lakes metaG SU08MSRF (SPAdes) | ecosystem: Environmental > Aquatic > Freshwater > Lake | place: Great...
GATCAGGTTCCTTCCGCTCACCAGAAAGAACTGACCAGAAGCTCCAGACTGAGGACTGAAGCCAAAGATCTCGATAGGTTTTAAAATTTGCAGTGAATTACTCATACCCATTCATAGTAAGGTGCGGCTAAAAGGAATACGCCGCTTTTACCCGTGTAATTAAAGTCTTGTATATTAACTGCTACGACGTGGCTCTTTTCGTACGTGTTCGGCTCCAACCCAGTTCTGACAGCTGCTATCCTAAGCCCATTTCCAAATGGAATGACTTGATTTATAGATATTCTTCCGTCGATATCTCCATCGGTAAATCTGATGCCCGTCATTCCGATGAAGTAGTTCCCAGAGATAAATAAGGAGCCAGACTCTCCGATGCGGGATAAGCTTAGCCCAGCTATAGACGGCTTCTTCCCGCTAATTTCAATGTCTTTAGATATTTCGTTCAGTCTTTCCTTTCCAAACGGAAAGGCTAAAAGATAATTATCTAATACCGACGACAAGACTCGCGCAATTATTGGATTGCTGTGCGCCGGCATTTCACTTCTTGCAACTAGAAATGATTTACCTTGCCCAAAATAATTAGCATTAATTATTCCAGTCAAACGCATATTTCCGGTAGTTAAACTTTCCGGATAATTAGCTAAGAGCTGAGAGAAATCAAACCCTATATCTCCAAAGTATTTCTGCTCTGCATTCACGTCCTCACCCCGATTCGCTTCGACCATCAGCGTTTCTGAATTCGCGTTCGCTATAATATGATAAGATTCATCCGTTGCCCCAGACATGAAGAGTACCGGATAGCATTCGCTGATATTTATTCCGGTTAATTCAAATAGCCTTCCTACTTGCAGTTTATCATGTTTAAATGCTTGGATGCTAGGGATAGGGGCAAAGTCTCTTTTCGAAGCTACCAACTCATTACCGCTTACGAAAATTTTTCCAAGGATGACATTTTTAGGAACTCTGATCTGAGCGGTATGATTATTTATTATATTCGTAGTCGTAGGCGGGATGTACGTCCGGTCTCCGGTGTTGAAGCCCTCGAAAAAGAAAGAGGAAGACGAGAACTGATTACCGCTCACGGTTATTACATCCTCGAAGATTCCCCTGTCCGGAGAGAATGAAGAGATATACTTATTGAGAATTATTAAATTTTGATTCGAGTCTGTCGACTGAAGACTTTCCGGTCTAAAGATGTCCCCAGTAGTTGAGTTGGATACAAATTGAACAGAGAACTTCAGATTTGAGGCGATCCCACTGGGGATACTAACCCTAAGACCCGTAGTCTCATAAGTAGTGAAGTCGGTTACTACTTGATTAAAATCAAAGCCAGAGAATGAAACTCTTTTCACTCGGTCTAAAGAGATGCCAGAAAGAGTTATGAAGGTGCCATATGATCCAGACGTTGGGGAAAACTTCAGAATGCTTGAGTTTGGGCGAGACACTCTTAAAAGAGAAAACTCTCCAGAAGAAACCGTGCTGCCACCCGTGGCGATTATCGAGATATTATTCGAGTGGGCAGCGTCTGGGATGGAGATCCTTATTGACCGTTCCGAATTAACCAGGAAGTCAGTTACTTCGGTCTCGCCTAAATAAACATTTTTAACTCCCACGAAGTTTTCGCCAGACGCGACTACTGTATCCCTCCAATATCCAGAGGGAGGAGTGATTGACGTGATATTCGGCGCGCCTATGAATACAAAATTGACTCCAGATACAACCCCCGTTCCAGCCGAGTTGTTAAAATAGATAGTATTATTCCTCGGAAGAATTGACGGGACTTCGAATTGGAGTCGCGCATTCCCAGAGTAAGATTCAGTTATCGGAAAAACTCTATTATTGTTGTTTATGCTATTAAAATAAATCGCAGATTCGGGAGTGTGATATAAATTCTCCCCAGTAATCGTAATTAAATCCCCTTTTGTTCCTGTTATGTTCATTTTATACTTTAGTTAGCTGGAGCACGCATGAGCCTCCAACCGTATAGACTGAAGCTCCTCCGTCAACCTCGTATTGCCCAGCGACAAGAGTACTATTCAGAACCAGGTTAACCGTGCTGGAAGAGAAGTCTGTCTGCGTCGCAAATCCATGGAAATAGATCACTTGGTTCGGATATGTCCTATCGAATACTTGGACGATCCATGTATTGTCGACCTTAAAGACGGTAGTACTAACCTCTCTATAAGAATCGTCAGCATTAGTATTTGAGCAAGGCTGCCAGAACTGGAAATGACCGGCCGAATAATTCTCGCTTGCGTCGCTTACAATCCCGCGCACACTATTCAAGCTGACTAAGTCTGGCAGATAATGGAAACCGTACGCGAACTCTGGCTCGCAGGTTCCGTCGTAGTCGGTTTGCGCAGAGATGCTCGAGAACGAGACTTGGGTCGCGTAATAAGAACTTCCCCCTCCTGAGCCCTCAGAACTTAACGATTCACTTGAGCTTGATGACGGCTCCTCTTCTGGAATGCCGATTTTTGCAATAAATATTTTAGGCTTCTGGAGAGTAACTAGTGCGTTCTGTAAAATTCCACTTCCATACTGGTTAGATGCTTGAAGGTGATATGTTCCCGAGGCCTGTTTAGGGACGGCGAACATTAGGTTCCTCTCAGAATAGGCTACTGCACTTCTAGATATTCCAAAATCTCCGGTAGTTAGAGCTAAAAGATTTACAAAATCCCCCGGGTTAGCTGAGTTGATAAGTTTAATCTCAGTCAAGTCTGTAAGATTTATTCCAGAATAAAAATGTTCAGTCGGCCCATTCGCGGCAAAAACATTCTTTCCGCTTTGAAGCGCGGTTCCATAAATCTCAGGCGGATTTCTTTTGATGTTTAAAAGAGCCATATTACATTAAAACAGTTACATCTCCAGATCGCGCACCGGTAGGAACTAACCCCGTAAGGATAAAGGAGTTCAATTTACCGAAGAGCCCCGTAGAGTTTTCACCAAAAAATTGTACGGCAAAATACCCCGTTTTTCCAGTTAAAGAAAGCTCATCCAAGAAATACTTACCAGAGATCCTTAGTATATCTCCAGTTTTAGGATTGGATGGTTGAAAGCCTGTTATCTCAAAGACGGGTATGAAATTAAAAGTAGACTCAGCAGTTAGTCCTTCTCGGCCAAAAACTTTAAGCGGCCCTCTTACGTCTCCAGACGGGACAACAAATGAAAGATTATTATTATTTATCACAGAAAAGGAGCATGTCAAATTATTTAATTTAACCCCTGTTACTTCGGTGAATGCGTCCCCATAAACGCTCACGGTATTCTTAAAATATCCGGTATAATTATCTAGATAATTGATCTCAGGCAGCGGGGTAAAGTAGGCTGAAGTCTCTCCGGTTACAGGCGGATCGGACAGCCTTGAGACGAGTCGGATTTTGCTATGAGAAGCCCCAGTCGGCACTCTAATACTTAAAAATGAATCATCAATAACTTCGAACTCCGCACTGCTGTTATTAAACAGAACGTCGGTGACTATACTTAGCCCGGCGCCAGTCAGGTTAATCAGATTTCCTATTTTCCCTGTGATCGACATAATTAAGCCGTAATAGTGCTCGAAACGACTACGGAGGTGGCTGACCGAACCTCTCCGCCAAGGTTAATTACGGTTACTGGCCCAGTGATAGAGCCCATTGGCAACTCGGCGCGCACCTGATTAGCACTATCGATAATAATCTTCGGGCTTTTTACGTTGGGATGAAAGAATACGGCGTGAACAGTAGAAAGGTTTTGCCCTGCGATGGTGACTAAACCCCCGAAGGCGTGGGGCGTTGATACGGAAGAAATGATTGGCGCTGAATTTAAAAGATCCTGCTTAAAAGAAAGCGTCGTGGTGGCCTTTTGACCAAGGTCAAAGGAGTTAGATTTAGACTCCAAGACCCCATTAAACCCATAACTTTGCCCACCGAAGACTATATTGAATGAGGCCAAACTGCCGCTATAGCTTAAATTATTGCCAATAGAGTAAGTCTTTAAGTCCAGCTTGGTTTGTTTCTCTAGAAATTTTATATCGCTAGGGGAGGTGTTCCCAGCGAACACTTCGGGATCTAGGCTAGAAGAGTAAGAGTAACTTAATCCAATTATGTTGTCTAATGTTTCCACTCCAGTGTAAGTTAACGATACGTCGTTAGACGTAAGGAATGAAGACGCGGAAGTAGATTCTCTTGAAGGCGAAAAGCTCCCATCGACCTTCTCCCAGAACTCTATATTGGCATTAACTTTAATTGGTTGGAACTGCTCTAGGCTAAAACCGTAAGACGCTAGGTAGCCGCTGTTAATTCTGATTCCGCCAATCTCCACCTGGAAGGGGATCTCCGAAGAGATAAAGTCTGCCAAATAGTCTCTTCCCATCACCGGATAGCTCAATTGGATAGTCCCCTTTAGGACGCTCTCCGCTACGAAGTTGAAGCTCGATTTCCTATAAATCAGATAATTAGAAGAGAGAGAAGCGCCAATATCTATGGAAATAGACTCAGCCAAGAAGGGTTGAGAATTAACCTTTACCGCTACGTTGTTGTAATTGATATACGACATCACCTTTTACCTATATCATTATTACACTTTGGACGGTTTTTTTAAGAAAAAAAGCGCGTTTTTGTGTAAAATAGTTAGGAAAAAGGTTTAAGGTATGCCGTCTATATATAACATCCCGACTTGGATTAACTCCACGGCCTACCGCAAGAACGAGGCCGTCATCTACAACAACAAGTTTTACTACAGCCTGATTAATGGGAATTTAAATATTGCTCCAGCCACTAACTCTATTAATTGGGCGGGAGTGGTTTCCTACAACGGATCAGATAAGCCAAATTTCATCTGGTCGCCCTCCTATAACGCGACCATTAATCAAGAGCCAAAGGTCAAAACTATCAAATTTGGAGACGGATACGAGCAGAGAATCCCGGACGGCATAAATAACAATTTAGTAAGAGCAGATCTAAGCTTCGATAAAAGAGACGCTTACGAGGCTGCGGCAATAATACACTTTTTAACCCTTAGAAAAGCGGCCGAGTCCTTCGTATTCTCTTTGCCAGAGCCTTATACTTCCGCTAGACTTATGGTTTGCAGGAGCTGGTCAAACAATTACGCCTTCTATAATAACTACAACATTAAAGCCATGTTTGAGGAGGTAGCAAACTAATGGACGCAGCCGCCGCTCAAATTTCCATCAAGAAGATCAATACCGAAGCGGTTAAACTTAACCCCTCGGCGATCGTTGTTCTTTTCGAAATTGATCTGACAGACATCGCTATCGCGGAAGAGCTTTTTTATAATACGTCTTATTCTCAAGGAGTATCGACTTCGTCAAAAGTCTTTAGATTTCATAACAACTTAAAATTGATAAACTCTTCGATATTTTTCGGAGGTAACGAGTATACCGCGATCCCGATTCAAGCCGACGGATTTGAAACTTCTTCAAAGGGCGCGTCGCCGACCCCCAAACTTTCGATAACGGCCTCAGAGGAGGGATTAAAGACTGGTTCGTTTACGTATTTTAAAAAGTTCATGAAAGACTTAGACGATTTAGTTGGGGCTAAGGTCACAAGGACGAAAACCTTCGCGAAACACTTAGATAGGATTAACTTCTATAGATCTAACGTCGCTACCGAAGCTAACTACAACGTGCTCGTCTCATCGTTTCTCCCCGCTCCTGATGATTTTGATCCAGATCCAAATGCATTTTTCCCTCCTGATATTTATTATATAGATAGAAAAGCGGCAGAAACTAACTCCTTTTTAGAGTTTGAATTAAGTTCAGCCTTCGATTTGCAAGAAGTTAAACTGCCAGGGAGAATCCTCCTCCAGACGAACTGCGTTTGGCGGTATAGAGGCGAGGGCTGTTGCTATGAAAAAAATCGAATAGCCAGTACTCATGGTAGCGCCACGCTTCTGAGCTCGGCTCCTCCAATAGCGAACGAGAAAGACGAAATGATTACGGCCGTGATTGCGGCGCTACCGAACGGTAGCGGCGTGTCTCTTGTAGATAAAGACTTGTGGTCAATTAATGCTGACTATGTAATTGGAAATTTTGTTTTTATCACCGCGAGCGGAATCAACTATTATTTTGTATGCAAAAACGCGCATAAAGGATTTTCTCCCCCAAATCAAATTTATTGGATTCAAGACCAATGCTCTAAAAGTCTAGCTGGATGTAAATTAAGATGGGGAGCCGGAAGCCCAGCCGCAAACACATCAATAAATAACACAAACCCTCGAAAAGGAAGACTTCCATTCGGAGGATTTCCCGGAATATCTAAGCGTTAATCTATGACTTTAAATAAAGAAATAGAATCCAACATAATAGATCATTCTCTGAGGGATAAACCGCGAGAATGCTGCGGATTTATTATATATAAGCTGGGTAAACTTTTCACCCACGAATGCTTTAATAGCTCGAGAGAACCAGAAAAATTTTTCAGCATATCCCCAATAGACTATCTAAAGGCGGTCGCTTTAGGCAAAATAATTTCCGTCTATCATTCTCACGTAGAGGAGGGCGGGTTCTCTGAGGGCGACAAGTTAAACAGTATTAGTCACAACCTTCCATTCGTTATGTATTGCATAAAAACTAATTCTTTTTCTTTTTTTAACCCTAAGGACACGACTCATGAGTAATTTGACAAAAGTAAAACTTCATGGATATCTTGGAGAGCAGTTCGGAGAAGACTGGGAGCTCAGTATTCAAAGCGCCGCAGAGTCAATAAGAGCTATAGACGCTAATAGTAATGGAAATTTTTATAAAGCCTTAGTGAAGAACGATAAGAGCGGGATCAAGTATAAGATCATAATTAACGGTAAAGGATTTGAACATGAGATCTACGAAAAGACTGGAAACCTTGACGATCTCCGGGATAGCGAATTAGTCATCAATAAAAAAATTGAAACGATAGATATCGTACCGTGCATTGAGGGCGCGTTTTGGGGGCTTATATTGGGAGGACTTTCTCTGATCGGATTGGGCAACTATTTTGACTCCGCTATGATAATGCTGGCGGGCTTGGGGCTAGTTCTTCAAGGCGCCGCAAATCTCATGGCGACTCCCCCAAAATTCGAGGAGTTCGCGGAGATTCAGCAAGTAAATCAAAGGCAATCCTATTTATTTAATGGGCCATTAAATACAGTGAGCGAAGGCGGCCCAGTCCCATTGGGATATGGAAGACTAATTATTGGATCTCAACTCATTGGCCAGGATTTAAAAATCGTCGATAAAGCTTATCCTCACCCATATACCCCTTAAAACCATATGCCAGTTGTTGAATCAGTATTTTTTTACGAAGGAACTACGCTAAAGAGCGGCATTGCTATCTCGACGGGTATAGTCTCCGATTTACTTTGTGAAGGGGAAATAGAGGGCATTGTTAGTTATGAAAATGCACTGGTCGGAACTCTAGGATCTATCGGGTATGACTCTAACACCCGGAGTCCTTTCAGTTTTTTAAGGTCTATCTACTTTAATGAAGAGCCCATTATCGATAGGGAGGGCCGATATAATTTCCAAAACGTCAATATCCGAGTTGAAAAGGGCGTACCCGACGGGGATGTAAATATTGACGCTAACGCATTAAGGCCAGACATAGCCTTTACTAGAACCATAAACGAAAGATTAAGAGGGCCCACCAGCGCAACCGCCGACCCTAAGATCTTCGCGAAGAAATATCGGATCACAAACAAGAATATTTCATCATTAAAAGTAAACATTAAACTCGCTTCTCTTTATTCTACTTCAGAACTTAATGGGGAGTTAATTGCGTCGACGGTAATGGTGAAAGTCCTATGCCGCCCAATTTATGTCTCAACAATTTCTGATTTTATTACCCTTGGGGGCTCTCTACAGAAGACTATAACCGGGACTTTAACGTCCACCTACTTGAGGTCTATCATTTTGGATCTAGCTCCTACTATAGATACCCTTAACTTAAAGACGGATAAAAACTTTTTAGGATGGGAGATCCAAGTCTATAGATCGTCTGTAGAGCCGACGACTACATCTGAGAGAAATCAAAGCTTTGTAGATAGTATTACGGAGGTATACGACTCGTCTTTAAGTTACCCTAATTCAGCGGTAGTATATTCCGCGTTTGACGCCGAGTATTTCTCTGAAACTCCAGATCGATATTACGACGTTAGAATGTTGAAGGTTAACGTTCCATCTAACTACGACCCCATATTAAGAAAATACAGCGGCGCTTGGACCGGACAATTTAAAGTCAGTAAAGAGTGGACAGATAATCCGGCCTGGTGTTTTTATGATCTTCTCTCGAACGCCAGATACGGCTTGGGTAAATACTTAAAATCAACCCTTATAGATAAATGGACGCTTTATAGAATTTCTCAATATTGCGACCAGCTCGTCCCGGATGGTTATGGCGGATTCGAGCCGAGATTCTCGTGCAATTTAATAATCCAAAGTAGAGAAGAAGCTTTCAAAGTAATCAACGACATGGCGAGCGTCTTTAGGTCGATCAATTATTACTTTGGCGGAAGCGTTTTCACTATTCAGGATTCACCTAAAGATCCAATATATCAGTTCACTAATTCTAACATTTTGAATGGAGAGTTTTTATACTCCAATACAAGCAGAAAAGTAAGACACACCGTAGCTATAGTAAGATATAACGATAAGACTAATTTCTACAAACCAGCCGTAGAATACGTAGAAGATGTAGATGGTATAAGAAAATACGGACATAGAGAACTAGAAGTGACCGCGTTTGGATGCACAAGCAGGGGGCAAGCTCTCCGGTTCGGAAGATGGATGCTCTTAACTGAGACTCTTGAGACGGAAAGCGTAAATTTCAAATCAGGCCCAGAGGGATCTTTGTTGAGGCCGGGAGATGTGATTGAAGTAGTTGATTCAAATAAGAAAAGTTCTTTCAGAAGCGGCAGAACGAAGTCTATAGATAATAGCGTTTCGAGCCAAACCCTGTCCGTAGTCTTAGACCGAGAGCTTCAAGGGATTGACCCCAAGACTTCGTATAATCTATGCCTTTCTACTCCTACGTATAATTACGACTCTATTCCTGGGGCGGTTACGAGCGTCAGTCAGATAAACGACATAAGAAAAGAACAGATTTTAAAGTTTCATTTCAACAGTACTCATCTCTCGGCTATCCCTATTGCGACGGGAGCACAAGGAGTAGTCTACGGGTCTAAGATAAGCCTTTCCAGTAATTATATAAATACTAGTGTCTACAATATAATTCCAAATGCTGTTTGGGGAATTTTCACTACGGGAGATTCGAGAGACGCAAGCACATCGTTCGACGAGGCCGTAACCCAGGAAGAAAAATACAGAATAATTAACATCAACGAAGACCAAGATCACAACTTCTCAGTCGCGGCCCTGGAGTATAACGAGTCTAAATATAAGGCGATAGAGTTGGGCTTTTCTTTCGATACTCTTAGCGCGCGCAACACAACCACATTCAGCCTCCCGGCTCCGCCCCAAAACTATACGATAACTTCGAACACCATAACTCGGAATACGTATACCTTTACCATAAGCATCACCCCCCCAACGGTGACTGATAATATATCTTATTATGCTGTTTACGCTCGCCAGTCCTCTGCTGGTACGACTCCATTTACTAGCACCATTCCTTCGGATGCGAGCGTGTTATCTGTAAGTATTTTTAGCCAGCCTTCTCCACAGGGAACTATCGCTCCCAACGTGGGAGGGAGATGGTGGTTTAGAGTCTACTCCGTGAATCCTCTCGGAGGCTTCTCCAGCACTTACCCGGCGGATAAATACGTCGAAATCCCAGAGGTCTTTGCTATAGAAGACGTAGGAATTCATTCCTTAAGAATTAGTACGGATCCTCTTGGCGTAAATGCCTCAGCCTTAAGTGATACGGCAGCGCTTAAGGGCTTCACTGTAGCCGAGCCAGTCTTTTTGTGGAATACGAGCAATCCTTATAACGTAAGCAATATTAAATTCGTAGCAAAAATTGTAACCCAGGACAATACGGTTGCCGATATAACAAATATAACAGAACCTTTATTGAAGTTCAATTTCTTAGCAAACCTCTTGATAACAACTGATAGTACTTATACTTACATAGATAGGTACCTTAGAAACTATACCGTCTACGTAGAAGCTTACGATCAAAATGACCACAGCTCAAAAGGCGGGACAAGACAAAACAATACTTTCTCAACCCCAAGTAATGGATATGACGTATTACAAGTTTCAAACCCCGCCCTCGCCATCGCCCCCTTCGAGTCATTCGGCGCAAGCCTAGCAGTCAACGGCGTAGTGAGTGTTTACAACCTAGATAAAAGCACAGACGCTATTGGATTTTATGTATTTTACAGCCTTAATTCCTTTAGTTATTCAGCAGACATAAAAAATAAAGACATATCGTTTATAGCAGATAGGAAAATCTTTGTCAAGAAATTCTACAGCATGAACGACGCCTCCTTCTCTCTCGGAAGCAATTCCGATTTAAGTCTAGGAGGTTTCCCTAGCGTAGCTACGGACACTCTGTATTTAACCATCGCTCCATTCGATCAGATAGACGAGCAGAAGGGGTTCATTTTCACGACATATCAAGGTAATCCGGGTTCTTTAGGATTAAAAACTTTTAGCCCCGCCGGCTGGCTTCAGGCCACATCCTTGATTGGAGCCACAACTAAAACGCTGACGAAAAGCGTCACGGATATCGTTCGGACCGTTGGCCAGGGTTTCAAAGCCTGGATTAGGATCAAGGAAGATGGGACATGGATAGGAAGAGGAATAGCGAAAGTCCAGTCTATAAACTCTGCGGTTGTCTATCCAAACTTCAAGGGATACTCTCCTTTCAATTGCGGGATGGCCTCCAGAAACCCTGTGACTACGTTTACCCATAAAGATTACATGTTGAATAGCTCAAATAAGGTCGTACACATCGCCGATGTCGTAACCACGATATCGACTCCAGATCTTACCGTATATTGCGGATGGGTATCACCGCCAACACAAATCACTTACGTCGCCGACAACGCGGGGTTTGCGGCTACTAATGCGTTCCACTATAAAGGATCTACCGAAGGGAAGGTAAACTCTGATGCTACAGTATCCAACGAAGCAATAGGATTTAAGAGATACAGAGTATGGCTTACTCCAGAGGCGACACCCATAGATGCGAACTATTCGATTATAGGAATAAACGCAAGCAATAGGAGCTACCAACCTTTCGATCAAATAGTTGCGAAGTACGGTCTGTCAACATATGCTGTTGGAGGCTTCAATTTGATATTAACAGGAAAATACTACGACGTAGTGGCTGCCAGGACAAACCTTGGCGTCAACTCAGCAATATATCAGAACGAGATATTCTCTGATTCTCCTTGGTGGAAAAATCACCCCGCCGGATTTGGACAAGGATGGGGCGGCTTGAATAAAACCGTTAGTTATTTTGACGTACATATGGGGCATTTAGTGGATTTCTCTTACCTTCGAGAAGGCTTCTTTGCTATGGTAAGCCAAGACGAAGTAGGAAATACCTTAGGAAATACCTTTAAAGCAACCGATGGAGTGGTAAATACTATATACTAAGATGAACGACATCTTAATTGTTTTTTATAAAGATTCTACGAAAGAGTGCTATTCGTTTCCGTTGGGTACCGAAGAGCCTAAAGCTCTAAGCTTGGCTCTAAGTGGTAATGAATTTGCGTCGTCCTACGCCAATCATAAATACATACAACAGGCTCCTTATCCTTTACATTATTATCAACATGCGCCTAGCGAAGAGTACGGCAAGCCGGACGTCAGGAAAGCGATAGCTCTTAAACAAATCGACAGGATTAAAGAATACAGAAACGCCTTTCTGCAATCTCTCGATGCTCAATTTATGAGATCTTTAGAGCTGGATGACCCCAGCATGAAGAACCATATCGTTAAATTAAAAACCTTTCTCCGAGATCTGCCTCGGAACCTTCGATTTAGCAGGATTGAAAAGGAAGAGGATTTGTTCAGATACAATCCTTTTAATAATATCACCCAATTAATACTGACTTCGACAGGCGGAAATTATTTAACCCCTCCAGTAGTCAGCGTGGAGCCGCCGCAGGGCAAGTTCTTTGGTTTCGCGCCGAAGGCTACCTGTTTTATTAAGGATGGGCGAGTAGTTAAAATAGAAGTGACTGAATTTGGGTGCGGATACGATAGCTACCCCAAAATAGAGATAGATCCTCCCAAAGACAAAGCCGGGAACCTAGTTGAAGACTCCGGAGCAAAAGCTGTCTGCGCCCCGATAGAGCTTTCTATAGATTCTTTTTAGCTTCCTTGATATAAGAGCCCGCCGGGCTTCTTGTGTTGAATAATCGTCCCGATAACAGCGGAGCTGATTTTATCAGCAAAGAGTCTTCCGTCTACTTGTGAGAGGCCTCCCGCGTCCGTTGATGTACTAGAGGCATTTCCGCTGTTGTCGATGTTGACTACTATGTTGACGCTAGTGCCAGAGCTTGGCGACGCGGCGGATTCATTTCCTACCACTCCTGCGCCACCGACTAAGCCTCCGTCAGCGAAGCCTTTAATAGTTCCGTTGTTGAGTCTATTGAAGAATCCTGAGCCATATTTGTCAACGGCGTCTTTTCTAATCACATATTCTCCGTCCGTCAAAAGGGCAGGAACATTATCCTTATAGATAGATCCGCCCGAAGCTCTTCTTTGACCGCCAGCTAGGCTACCCAAGCCCGTAGATGAAGAGCCCGATGAGAAGCCTCCGCCAAGACCATATAGACCAAGAGAAAATAGCCCCTGGTATAAAGCCGCTTTGCCCTGCTGCTTACGTTGTTTATTCCAGTTTTCAAGGGCTTTCTCCTTGTCCTTCTCGTACTCCGCCTTATCTCGAAGATAAGAAGTCAGCCGATCAGATTTTTCAAATTTGCCAGCGTTTTTACGGTTTATCTCTTCTGTTTGTCCATAGGCGGATAACCTGCTGTCTACATTGTATTCGCCTTTGGTGGGTTTTTTCATGTCGTCATAGGCGAATGTATTTTTAAGATTAAAGCGCGCGTAATCATCTCCCATGTCCATCTGGGATTCAGCTAGTGACTCAGGGTCTATCTGTCTTGTGTCGACCTCACTCTTTGTGAGTAGCTTGGATATGAGCTCGTCCGAGACAAGCCCGCTCGACGATGGTCCGCCTGATGCCCGCTGGACCGCCCGCCCCTGATTCAGGGAGTCGAGATAATCTATTCCGTATTTTTGCACCGCAGATTTTCTTAAGACGAATTCCCCCTTGGAAAGATAAGCTGGAACGTCGTCTCTTATTCCAGATCCGCCTTCTACTTGTCCTCCACTGCTGAATCCTTTTACTTCTCCCCCCTTGTTCATACCGAACACCGAACCTAACACTTTATTAACGCCGATTTGGAGAGTCTTATCCAATATCATATTTCCGATGTTTTGGAACATCGAAGAGAAAGCTTCCTTAAGAGTCTTCGTTCCGCGAATCGCTTCTCCAAACGCGCTCGCCATACCCGTTCTAAACGAGGAGGAGAACTCTTTCCCCGTCGCGTCGATGTCGGCATTCGCTTCTCTATTGGTGTAAGTAAATCCGCCCCGTACGGAATCTACAAGATCGCCCGATTTATATTGATTATTGGCAATCCTAGCGCTGTTGCGCGCTTCGATGGAAGCCTGCAATTCCCCCGCAGACGCGAGACCCTTATCGAAAAGGTCCTTCATGTATTTGAATTCTTTATCGGCCGATTCCACCGCGTTAGAAAGCTGATCTTTTTTCTGTTTGCTCAGAATTCCACTGTCGATTAACTTTTGGGGGGTTAATTCGCCCATAGCGCTCTGAGCCGAAGCCTTCATCTGCTCCGCAAGCCCTTTATTTATTTTTCCAAATTTGCCTTTGTAGTGCTTCTGGATATCAGGCACGCTCATATCCGACAGTTGGAGGATGTCATCGTCAGAGAGGCTATTTACTAGTCCATCTGCCTTTTCGTTTCCGGAGTCTGCGGGCTTCATGTTAGCCAGCCGTAGTTTGAGAAAATCTTCGTCAAGTTCTGACGCCTGCTGTGAGATTTTTTTATTGGAGCCCTGATTTGCGAACTTCTTAAAGTTGACCCCGCTCAATCTGCCAGCGAGCTCTTCTGATGTTTTGCCTATATCCAGAGCTTCTATAGCCAATCTCTTTAGCTCGGCGGACACGCCCGCATTTGCGCTTGCGGCATAGCTAGCGGCAAGAGCCTTTCTTATCCCGAGTTCTTCTTTGGATCCTGCATTGAGATTTTTTAAAAGAGCAGCTTGTTGGGCCAGCGTGTCTGCATATTTTTGTCTCGCTGCGGCGAGCTCTTCTGTGGAGGCTGCTCCATTGGCAAATAAGCCAGACATATTTGATAACGCCTGGTCTGCGCCCTTTAACGCGTCCTTCAGCGCGCCCACTCTCTTCTTGCCCTCTAACTTTATAATATCTTCGTATGGTATGTTTACCCCCGATTCTATCGCCAACTTCATTTCTTCTATAAATGAATTAGTTGCTTTCTTAAATCCTTTTATTTTCCTAATTTCGTCATTAGACTTACCAGATAAAGAAAGCTGCTTCTCTTTACTCATGGAGTTGAAAGTTTTACTTCCATCATCCGATTCGCCACTCAACTTCACTTTAGAATAATTTTTACTTCTTAAATCATTTGATTCTTTATTAAGCTCGGTTGCTCTCTTGGAAATAGATTCATTAACCTTTCCAAACGTGGGTTTTGTAAAGTCTATGCTAGATAATTTACCAAGGAGTTGTTCGTATCCATTTCTTATATCCAAAGCATCGACCGAGAGATTCGTAAGGGCTTTGCTGATGTCTAAGTTGGCTGCTATTTTATAGTTTGCTATTAAGCTCTCTCTGATTTTGTTTGCCGTTTTGTCATTTTCGTTTATATTCCCCAGGAGGCTCGCAGAATCTAGGGATTTTTGAAGCATCTCGAGAAGGTCTTTATCTCTCTTATTTGCCTCTCCTCTCTGAGCTGTTCTTCTTTCTTCGGTGGTTG
>Ga0208942_1000547_pt1 | contig 14922 bp, 7 predicted proteins | sample GreLakmeSU08MSRF_FD_187704 | JGI IMG/M metagenome (GOLD analysis project Ga0208942, IMG submission 187704) | Freshwater lentic microbial communities from great Laurentian Lakes, MI, USA - Great Lakes metaG SU08MSRF (SPAdes) | ecosystem: Environmental > Aquatic > Freshwater > Lake | place: Great...
CTATTACGTCAAGCTCTTCGACGCGGAGACGAACTTCGTTTGCAACTCCCTGCTCGATGCCAGCAAGTCGATGACTTACTCGTCCGGGAAAATCTCGAAGCTCGAGTATGCCAAGTATCTGGCTGCTAGCCTGTCGTATTTGGTGGTGGATCAGGGCGACTCCGCCGGGATGGCGATCTTCGACGGCAAGCTGCAGAAATACGTCGAGCCGAAGGGCAGCAAGCGGGTGCTGCAGGACATGTCGAACGAGTTGGAGAAGGTCGTGCCGCAACCGCGCACGAACGTGGGAGCGATCCTCCACGACTTCGCCCACCGCATGAAGCGGCGCGGATTCGTGATGATCTTCTCGGACCTTTTCGACAACACCGACGAATTCATCGCCGGCCTCAACCATCTTCGCTTCGGCGGTCACAACGTGGTGCTTTTCCACATCCTCGATCCCTACGAGATCGAGTTCCCGCTCGCCGGCATGTGGAAATTCCTCGGGCTTGAGGGTGAGGGCGAGGTCATCACCCAGCCGTCCCGCGTCCGCGCCAACTACCTCAAAGAACTCGAAGAGTTCGTCGGCAAAATCCGCAAGGCCTGCGGCAAGGCGCAGGTGGATTACGTGCTGGTCAACACGGCTCAGCCCGTCGAGCAAACCATCTCCAGCTATCTCATCCAGCGCACCGCGCTGGCGAACGCCCGCTGATGATTTTCCGCCCCAACAAACCGGCTCTCGCCCTGGCTCTCGCCGCTCTCGCGTTGGGACTGCCGGTGCGGGCTGCGGACGAGGTGAGTTCGGCCAATCATCCGGTCTTGAAGCGCGCCCTCGCGGAGCATCCCACGGCGGACGCCGATGCCAATGGCACCCTCTCGCTGGCGGAATACGGCATCCTGCAAAAGAAGCCGCTGGTGCAGCCGCCCGCCGAGAAAGACAAGCCGGCGGTCGCGCCTTTGCTGCCTCTCCTGCCCGTCCTGCCGAATGGCGAAGTGGTCGTGTCCGAGTTTGAGGAACCCAATTCGCACAAAGCCCCGGGCTGGACCAATCAAGGCGCCGCCTTTCAGGGCGACCTCGCCGCCGGCACCCGGATGATGAGACGCCGGGTCGGTCCTTTTCAGGGAGCGGTTTTCCTCACCACCCACGGCAAATCCGAGTCCGAGATCGGACGCCTTGTCTCGCCGCCTTTCCCCCTCGATCTCGATTTCGTCGCTGTCACCATGAGCGGCGGCAGGGTTCCCCAGCGGGTCGGCGTGAACCTCTGGATCGGCGACGAAATGGTCCGCAGCGCCACGGGCAAAAACGACGACAACTTCGAGACAGTCGCTCTGGACGTGCGCGAATTCCGCGGGCGCATGGCCCGGGTGGAACTCATTGATCAGCACCGCGGCATCTGGGGACATCTCAACGTGGATCGCATCGTCCTCACCGCCAAACCCGGCGAGGGCCGCCGCATCGACTCGCGTCCGCCCCCGCCTGCGCCGCTCCCCGGGCTTGCCCTCACCACGACCGGGCGGCAGGCTGGCCCTCTCGCGGTCACTGGCGGGCAACTCACCTCAGCCAAGACGCCGCTCGCGGCCGAGAGCATTCTTTTGGCTCTCAACACGCAGGAATCCTCGGCTGATCCGGCACCCAACACCCCGCCACCCAGCGCCGTGCAGTTGATCAGCGGGGAAATCTGGTACGCGCAGATTGTGGGCCTGGAGGGAAAGGCCCTTGCCATCAACAGCCCGCTCATCGGCCAGCGCAAGCTGCCCCTCGAAAGCCTCGCCAGCATCGAATTTCAATACGCCGACCCCTACGCTCCGCGCGAACCCGGCCACCTCTACCGCACCGGCGCCGAGCCGATTCCCGGCACGCTGGTGTGGATTCGTGACAGAGACATCGCCGTGGACTGCCCGCTCGGCGTGATTCCCGTGGATCGCTCGGCTGTCGAGCGTTACGTCCTCGCCACGCCCAAACCCGCGGAACCCTCCGGCGCGGATGTCGTCGGGTTGGTGGGTGGCGGACTGCTGCGGGGGAAGACCGCCTTTGCCGGAAACCAGATTGTTGTGACCCACGCCATCCTCGGCGAACTGAAACTGGACTGGCAAACTGTCGCCTACCTGCGGCGCGCCGCACCCGGCATGGACTGGCTGGAGGACCTGGCGATGACGGTGGAGGAGCGCCCCGCGCTCTCTTTGGCGCCACCCATGCCGCAATGGATCGAGGGCGACGTTGACAGCCACCTGCGCGCGCTCCGCATCATGCCGGGGAGCGTGGTCCGCTTCGCCCTGAAAACCAACGCCGGGGGCAAAGGCCGGGTTCGTGGGGAAATCGCCACCGTGCGCGGCTGCCGGGCCGCGATGAAAGTCACCATTCTCGCCGGCAACACCCCCATTTGGAATCAAACGATCGCCGCCGGCAGCGCGCCCGTGCCGCTCTCGCTCGACTTCCCGGCCGCCGAGCAGCTCGCCATCAAGGTTGAGTTCGCCGGCCCGCTCGCCTTCCCTTGCGGAATCGAACTGCGCGATCCGCTGGTGCTGAAACTCGGGAAACTCATAACCCAGCCACAATCCACCCAACCGAACTGAACTGATGGGATCACTGAATTCATTTGCCCTTTGGGGCGCACTTGGCCTGGCCGGCATCGCCGTCCCGATCATCATCCACCTGCTTTACCGGAAGCACCGCAAGGAAACCGACTGGGCCGCCATGGAGCTGCTGCGTCGCGCGCTGGTCATCCGCTCCGGGCAGGTGAAGCTCGAGGATTATCTGATCCTCTTTCTGCGCTGCCTCGCGCTCGCCCTTCTGGCGTTCGCCCTCCTGCGGCCCATCATGAATGCGGCGGCGGACAGTGTGCTCGGTGAAAAGAAGGTCGGGATGATCATCGGGATTGATGCCTCGTTCAGCATGGGCCACGGCGAGCACTCGCGGTTCGAGCGCGCCCTCGAGAAGGCCCGCCTGATCGTCAAGACCGCGCGGGAAGGCAACCCCATCACCATCGTCCTGATGAGCGACCGTCCCAAGGTGCTGGTGCGCGGCGCGGGCTACGTCCCCGCGCAGGTCACGGAACTCCTCGGCTCCAAGACCACGGCGACGCCCTACCGCCTCGGCCTCGAACGCAATCTCGAACTGCTCAACGAACTGGCCGCGGAAATGAAATCGCCCGGCAAGGAAGTCTTCCTCGTGAGCGACACGCAGGAACTCGACTGGGCGAACCTCTCCACGGCCGCCCGCGCCTCGTTCGAGCGGCTCACCAAGAGCGCCAAGGTGTATGCAATTCCGAGCGGCATGGACGGCGAGGAAAACCTCACCTTGGAACGCCTCTCCTATTCGTCCGGATCACTGCGCCAGGCCGGCGTCGCGCGCTTTACGGCCGAGGTGCGCAATACCGGGCGCCGCACGGCCGATGCCGGTTCGGTGGAATTCTTCGTCGGCAACGAACTCAGCAAACGCCTCGCGGTCGGCTCGCTCGAACCCGGCCAGGTTCGCGGCCTTTCCTTCTTCGCGACGTTCGACAAACCCGGTGACATCCGGCTCAAGGCCCAACTCGCCCCGGACGATCTCGCGGCCGACAACGTCCGTCACGCCGTCGTCCGCATCAGCTCCCGCGTTCGCGTTCTCTGCGTCGAGGGCGCCTCCAGTGGCGTGAACAAGGCTGACCGCACCGGTGGCTACTACGCCGTCCGCGCTCTGCGCCTCAAGGGCCGTGGGGACGACAGCCCGATCAGGGTCCACCAGATCGAAGCCCCTGACCTCGCCATCGAACAACTCGGCGACTACGACGTGATCCTGCTCGCCAACGTCCCGGACCCTTCCGCGGAAACGGTGGGTCGCCTCAAGAAATTCGTGCAGCGCGGCGGCGGCCTGATTGTCTTTGCCGGCGACCGCGTGGATGCCGACCAATACAACGATCGCTTCGGCAAGGGTGCCGACGGACTGCTGCCGGCCTCCATCGGCAAAGTCGCCAGCTACACCGGCGATGCGACCGGCTGGGCTATCGGGCCGGTAAAATCAGATCACCTCCTCGGAGGAGTGGTCTCCCGTCTGCCCGAGAAGCTGCTGGAGAGCGCGCGCTTCAGCAAGCTCACCGGCGTTGAACCGGTATCGGGCAGCGAAACGATCCTCTCGGTCGCGGAGACCGGCGCCCCCCTCCTGCTGGCCCGCGACTTCGGCGCGGGAACTGTGCTCCTTTTCACCACCTCTGCGGACCGGACCTGGAGCGAACTCCCTGTCCACCCGGTTTACGCCATGCTCCTGCAGCAGGCCCTCACCCAGTTGACCAGCCGGCCTGACGCCTCGCAGTTCATCGTGGGTGGAGACGCCCCGCTCCCGGTGACCGGCCGCCAATTGGGCGAAAACGTCGCGCTGACCAAGCCCGGCGGCGAGGCCTCCTCCATCCGCGTCACGCAGAATCGCGACCAACCGGTGGCGGCGGTCGAGTTCGATGAACCCGGCATCTACCAGATCGCGGCGGAGGGGCCAAAGCCCGTCGTGGTGGTGGCCGCCAACGTGGACGTGCGGGAATCCGACGTGAAGGTGCTCGGCTCCGGCGCGCTCGAGACTCTGCTCGGCCCGATCGGCGTCACCGTGCTCGGCAAGGACGGCGACCTCGCGGCTGCCATCGAGAAGAACCGGCGCGGCAGCGAAATGACGCGACTCCTGCTCTGGCTCGCCATCGGGGTCTTCCTCCTCCAGAGCATCCTCGCCCGATACTTCACCAACAAAATCTCGCGCGACGACGTCCCGGACCTCACCGCCGCCCTGCAAAGCAGCAGGGTCGCGGCGGCTCGCCGGTCCTGAGTCCCAACTACCGAATTCCATGCTCAAGAAATTACTGGCTCTCGATCCCTCGCAGGAGGTTGACGGAATTGATCTCGCCTTCCGCGGTGGACTCGTCTTCGCCTTGGCGATGATCGTGATCGCCACCGCCTTCGCGATTTACCTTTACCGCTCCGAGCGGCACCTGCCTAAAGGCCGCCGCACCGTGATGATGGTCTGCCAGGTCGGAGCCCTGATCGGTCTCATCATCATCCTCCTCCAGCCTTACGCGCGGATCCGCATGACCAAGGAGTTTCAGCGGACGCTCGTCGTCCTGCTGGACAGCTCGCGCAGCATGGCTTTCAAAGATCCGCGCAGCACCCCGGCGCACGCCGAGGAAGCGGCCAAGGCGCTCAACAAAGTGCCTCTCGACGCCCCCATACCGAAGGAAAACGTCGCCAGCCTTCTGCAAGGCCTGGCTGGCGCCACCCGGATGGATCTGGCCCGGGGCGTCCTGACTCATCCCGAGATGAAGCTCGTCGAGCAGCTTCGCAAGAATTTCGACGTGCGCTTCTTCAGCTTCGACGGCCAGGTCCGCCCCGAGGAAGGCCCCGACGCCCAGGCCGGGGACAAATCCATCCTCAAGCGCGAGGCCGCCGGCAACTCCTCGCAGCTCGGCACGGCGATGGACGAAGCGCTGGGCCGTTTCTCCGGCCAGCCCGTGGCCGGTGCGCTGGTGTTCAGCGATTTCGCATGGATGGAGGGCAAGGATCCCCTCCGCGTGGCTCGCGAGCTCAAAGCGCGCGCCATCCCGGTTTATACCGTGCCCATCGGCCTGCCCGCGCCGCCGGACATCAAACTTAGCGGAGTCGTGGCTCCCGAAGTGGTCTTCAAGGGCGACCGCGTGCCGCTGCGCGTGAAGGTCGAGTCCCGCGGCTACCAGGGGCGCACCGTGGATTTGCAAATGACGGTCGATGGCGAGCAGGGCGCCGTGCAGCAGGTCCAGCTCAAGGGCGGCGTGCAGTATGAGGAGATGACCTTCATCCCGCAGCGCGAGTCGGGCAGCATCGTTCTGAAATTCCAGATCGCCGCCGTGGCTGGTGAAGCCACCGAACTGAACAACAACGCCAGCCACGAAGTGCGCATCCTCAATGAGAAGATCAAGGTGCTCTACGTCGAGGGCCTGCCGCGCTGGGAATTCCGCTACCTGCGCTGGGTGCTGCTGCGCGACCCGCGGCTGGACGTGAAATTTTTCATGACGCAGGGCGACCCCGCCCTTGCCGGCTCCTCGCCGCGCCACCTTGCCCGGTTCCCGCAAGATCCGGCGGAAGCCCTCAAGTATGACCTCATCATCCTCGGCGACGTGCCCGCCTCCACTTTCAACTCCGCCCAGACCGAGCTCATCCAGAAGCTCGTCAAGGAGCGCGGCGGATCGCTCCTCATGATCGCCGGCCCCATGGCCGCGCCGGCCACCTATCGCGAAACCCCGATCGCGGAAATTCTGCCGGTCAACATCGGCAGCAGCGGCTTCCACACCGTGTCCCCCACCGACTCGCCGGAAGTGACGGCCGCCGGGCGCGAGAGCCTCGCTACTTCGCTCTCCGTCTCCCCGGAGGTCAGCGCGCGCGTTTGGTCCAATATCAAGCCCATGTATACACTGCCCCAGCTCGAAGGAGCGAAGGCCGGCGCCACCGTCCTGCTCCGCCTCCCGAAAGCGAGCGAGGCAATGCAGGACTATCCGCTGGTGGCGTGGCACCGCTACGGCACTGGCAAGGCGATGTTTGTCGGCACCGAAGATCTCTGGCGCATGAGGCTGGAGGTGGGCGACCGCTACCACGCCCGATTCTGGGGCCAGACCATCCAGTTCCTCACCCTCTCGAGGCTGCTCGGGCTGAACAAACAGATCGCCCTCGAAACCGACAAAGGTTCCTACAGCTCCGGCGAGCAGGTCCGCATCTTTGCCAATGTCCTGACCCAATCCTTCGAGCCCGTGACGCAACCGTCCTACGACGTGATTCTGGAGACCAAGGGTGAGACCGACACCGCCACCACCATCGAGCTGAGCCCCGTTCCTGGAACGCCCGGCCTCTTTTCCGGCACCCACCTGGCGGGCAAGGATGGCAGCTACATGATCCGCACCCGCCCGGGCGACGCCGAAATCTCGAACGAGACCGGCTTCAAAATCGCCACCCAAGCCATCGAGGATCGCGAAACCGCCATGCAACCGGAAGTGGCGCGGCAGATCGCGGAGCTTTCCGGCGGCCGCCAGTTGGCCCTTGCCAGCCTCGGCAAATTCCCGGCTAGCCTGGGCGAAGAAAAGAAACTCACCACCGTGGTTCGTCTCGAGAAAGATCTCTGGGACGTTCCGATTTGGTTCCTCATCGTCGTTGCGTTCGCGGGTGTGGAATGGTATCTCAGACGCAAGGACAACCTCGTATAATACTGAATGATGGACGCAAACCAACAAACTTCCATCGAGAGCAAGCTCCAATGGGCCTGGCGCCAGGAGCGCCGCTTCATCAACATCCGCGGCGCGTTCCGCGTTTTGATCTGGTTCATCGGCCTGCTCGCGATCGGCTTCATCATTGATTGGGGTCTCTTCGCCAAAGCCGGCCTGCGCGCCAATTTGGGCATCGTGCTGCTCGTCATCAACGTGGCCATCCTGGCCTGGGCCGTTTGGTACGAGTGGGTGCGCCACCTCAAGCCTTTTGACGCCGTCCACGTTTCGCTGGCAGTCGAGAGACGCCACAGGGGTCTTAACTCCCTGCTCGTCTCCTATGCGCAGTTGGATCCGTCCAACACGGACAAGACCACCGTCTCCACGGAATTGATCGGGGCCATGCGCGCTGAGGCCGTCATGCAGGCCCGCCCGCTCGACTTCCGGGAAATCGTGGATTTCGGTCAGATCAAGAAGCTCATCCTCGTCGGGGTGGGCGTGTTTCTCCTGTTCTCCGTCCTCTCCTTTATCTGGAGTGATCACGTCGGCGTCTTTTTCAAACGCCTGGCCGGCTCCGATGTCCGCTACCCCACGCAGACGCAGCTCAAGAGCGTTTCAGGCGACCTGACCGTGCGCGTCGGTGACATCGCCATCATTAACGCCAAGGCCGGTGGTGCTCTGCCACCGGAAGGGCGCCTTTTCACACGGGCAGCCGGCAGCAAAGTCTCCTGGAAAGAACTGCCGATGAAATCGGACGAAGACCCGGCGAGCTTCTCGCGCGAGGTGAAAGGCCTGGTCAGCGATCTTCGCTATTACGTGCGCGTCGGGGACGACCGCAGCGAGGAGCACGTCATTCGTGTCATCACCGCCCCGCAGGTCGTGGCCACCAAGGTCACCATCGAATTCCCTGACTACATGAACAAGGCCGCCATCGCCAGCGACCAGCTCAACCTCGAAGTCCCCGAGGGGACCAAAGTGCGCTGGAACCTGACCTGCAATCCGCCGGTGAAACGCTGCGAGGTCACCATCGGCGAGCGTGCTTTCGAAGCCAAACTCGACGCGAGCGGAACCAAGCTCGAATTCGAACACACCGCCAAGGAAGCCTTCAAATACACCTTCCGCTGGACCGAACGGGAAAAGGAATTCAAGTATGACGATGTGCAATATGCAGTCCGGGTCGTTCCGGACGGAATTCCGGAAGTGGAACTCCTGCGCCCCACCGCCAACGGGCTCGCCACCGTGGACAAGACCCTCAAGATCACCGCCCGCGCCAGCGACGACCACGGCCTCGCCAAGGCCTGGCTGCTCTATTCCATCAATGCGGGCAAGGAAGAGCGCATCGAGATCAAGGACTTCCAGGGCGCGCCCGGCCAGGAGTTCACCCACGAGTGGAAACTGAAAAAAACCATTCCCGAGCTGAAACCCCCGGCACAGATTGCCATTGCGATCGAAGTTGACGACCTTCATCCGGACAAGGCCAACCGCAAGCGTCGCTCCTCGACGCGAGTCCTGACCATTGTCGAGCTCGAGGCCTATAAGGAGTGGTTCCGGGCGGAACTGGCGGCCCAGGCCGAGGAGTTGAAACGCTCGCGCGACTCTGAAATGGCTTCTTCCACGCAGGTCAAAGCAATCAAAAACCAGGAAAGCGACCCCAAACAAAAGTGAGAACCTCTATGAGACATTTCAATAGCCATGTCCGGTTCCTGATTATCGCGCTGGCCATGCCAGTCCTGCTGGCCGAGCCGGTCCGTGCTCAAAAGGAAGCCGCGCCCGCACCTGCCGCCGCAAAACCCGCTGAGGTCAAAGGCGCGGACGACATCCTGCTCACCGGCGAACGCCTGTTCAATGAAGAGCGGCGCCAAATGGATGTCTCGCGCCGACTGACGGGCGTCTATCGCCGTTTTGCCTCGCTGCTGGACGATCTGCAATCCAACGAACTCAGCCAAGAAGGCGGAGGCGCGGCGCTTGTCAAGACCGCGAAAGGCGTCGAAACCCTGCGCACCGGCCGGTTGCCGGTGGCCACCGACCATCTGCGCAAGGCGCGCGGCGACCTCGGAAAAGCCGTGCCGCACATTGATGGCGCGGACAAAGAGATCGCGGCCATCGTCGCGGACCTCAACAAGATTATCGAGGGAGCCAGCTCCATTCTGGCCGACGACCGCCTGCTCAAGGAAATACGCGAGATCATCAAGACCGAGGAATTCCTGCGCAAGCAGACGGCCGAGTGGGGCAAAAAACTCATCCTGCAACCCGAAGCCGGCGCCCTCGACCAGGGCCGGGTTTCGCGCGCCCAGCAAGGCGTCATTGAACGTTACGTCCAGTTTTTCGAGATGCTGACCACGGCGCGCAAGCAGGCGGTTGATCAGGAACTGGGCGCCCGTTTGGGCAAGACCGAGCAGGTTCTGGTCGAAGGCAAGCCGGACGCCAGACTGGCCGCGGCCATTGACCAGGTCACCCAGAGCAAGGCGATCGGTGCGGTCGGTGCGCAGGATCAGGCCCTCGTCATTCTGCGGAAAGCGGAGAAAATTCTCTCCGAAGAAACCATGTCCGACCTGGTGAGCGAACTGGCCCGCATCCTGGCCGCCGAAAAGGATCTCTATCAGGACACCAAACACGCGGTGACTGTGGCGTTTCAGGCCGAGAAGTCGCAATACGAGGCCCGCCAGATCGGGATCGGCAATTTGCTCGAAAACGCCATCAAGAATTTCGCCCCCAGCGTGGCCGAAAAGCTGTTCCCGGCCGCCACGCCGCCGGCGACTCCCGCAGCGCCGACCTCCCCGACATCACCCACCTCCGCCGAAGTCAGCGCATCGCTGACCGAAGCGCACAAAGCCGTGGGTGTCGCTGTCACCGAATTGAATGCCGGCAAACAGGAACCGGCACTTGCCGCCGAACTCGCCGTCATCGCGGCCCTCGAAAAAGCCATCGCCCAAGTCAAAGCGGAACTCGGAACCGAAGCGCCCCCCGTCGAGATCGGTGAACTCGCCATGGCGGAAGCCGGCGAAGCCGGCGATGGAGCTGATGCAGCCGGTGAAGGCGAAGGCGCAGGCGAAGGCGCAGGCGAGAGTGATAGTCAAGGGGAGGGTTCCGCCGAAGGCCAGGGAAAGGGCGTTGGCGCGGGCAAGGGCGAAGGTGCAGGAAAAGGAAAAGGAAAAGGCAAAAAACCAGGCAGGGGGACCCCGCCCAAGTTCGCGGGCGACCCGCCGGATCTCGCGGAAAGTTACGCCAAAGGGGGGAAAACGGAAATTGACGGGCGAGGCGGGGATGTGAATCGCAAAGGTCACATGCTCGACTCGCTCTCGCGCCGTAATCGCTCGGCGGCGATCCAAAACTACGTCCAGCAACTGCCCCCCGAATTCCGGCAACAAGTCGCCGAATATTACGAAACACTCGCCGAATGAAACATTGCCCGATCACCAAAACCCTCGTCGCAACCCTGATGGCCGCGGCTTTCGTCGCCGCCCCGGTCCAGTCGGTCCGGGCGCAGGACGAAGGCGCCGGCGAGCAAGTCGTGGGCGTGGTGCGCCTGACCCCGGAAGTCCGCACCGCCATCACAAAGGGTCTGGATTATCTCGCCAAGGAGGGCGTGCAGAAAGCCGACGGAAGCTGGGGCACCGGGAATAATGACGTGGCGGAAACGTCCGCGGCCCTCATGGCTTTCATGCTGAAAGGCTACATCCCGGGCCGCGGTGGCCGCTACGGCGTGGTCATGGACAACGCCATCACCTACCTCATCAACAAAGGCAAGAGCCAGCGGGGGTTTCTGGGGACTCCGAACAACCATGCCGGCATGTATGAGCACGGCCTGGCCGTCCTCGCCCTGTCCGAAGCATGGGGCCAAAGTAAGAACCCCGCCGTGGGGACTACGCTGCGCGCCGGCGTGGACATCACCCTCCGCGCCCAAAGCACCCTCGGTGGCTGGCGCTACTCACCCACGCCCACCGACGCCGATCTTTCCATGACCGTCATGCAGCTTGTGGCGCTCAACTCTGCCCACGAATCGGGCATCCAAGTCCCCATTGCCACCATTGAAAAGGCCGTCAAATACGTGAAGTCCTGCCAGGAAGAAGGCAGCGGAGGGTTCAAATATATGCCGACGAGCGGCGACGTCGGCTTTGCGCGCACCGCCGCCGGGGTGATGTCCCTCATCATGACCGGCCAGCGCAACAGCAAGGAGGCCCAGCGCGGGCTGGCTTTCCTGAAGGCTTATCCCGACAAGAAGTTCGAGAAAGGCTACCCGCGCTTCCACTACGCGCACTACTACGCCGTTCAAGCCATCTATCAGTCGGGCGAAACGGACTTCCAAAAATGGTATCCCAAGATCGCCGCCACCACCGTCTCCATGCAGGCTGCGGATGGAAGCTGGAATGGCGAAGGCGGCCCAGCCTTTGCCACCGGCATGTCGATCCTCATCATCGGCGTGCCTTACCGCTTCCTGCCGATCTACCAGCGCTAACGTTCTCTGCCAGGCAGATTGGCTGTAGCACCGAATACGGACCACCGACCACCCCACCAACCATTCGATGCCTGCCAAAACACCAGCCCTTGCCTCCCGATCGATCCAGTTGCTGCACCCTTACTCGGTGCTTCCCCGGCTCAATCTCTTTCTGCTCGCCGCCATGCTGGCTGGCTGCACCCTTTCCTCCGCTGCGTCTGCGCCTGCTCCCGTGGGAACCGGGCGCATGCTCCAGCAACTCGAATCCGACGATTGGATCCTCCAGGCCGAGGCCCTCCACTACTTTGCGAAAAATCGCGTCACGGACGGTCTCCGGGCCACCCGCGCGCTGCTGGCCAATGAAAAGGCCGCCCCGTGGATCCGCGGACGCGCCCTCGTGACCCTGTCCGCGCTGGAAGGCAAGGTGGACCCCGCCGAGTTCAAGAAATGGATGGAGCACGCCCGGCCGGAACTCCGGGCCGCCGCCGCCGAAGTGCTGGAAGTCGGGGGCGGCGACCAGGCCGCCGCCTGGCTGCAAACCCTCCTCAAGGACAAGGACGACACCGTCCGCTACCAGGCCGCCGCGGCGCTCGCCCGGCGCTCGAAAGAAGCCGCGTGGTCGGTCGTCGATCCCCTCACCGCCGCGGGGACCACCGGCCCGCTCCGCCCCGCCGCCCGCGCGCTCGCGTGGATCGGCACCGATGCCGCCCTCCAGCGCCTCGGCGCACTCATGGCCAAACCCGATCAGCTTTCGAAATGCCTCCAGGGCATTCGCGACATCCCATCGCCCAAACTCGTCCCGCTCATCCTCGCGGCCCGCATCGACCTCCCGGAGGGTGAGGAGCGACTGCACGGCCTGATCCTGACCGACCTCCAGACTCGCGACAAAAAGGATTTGGTCACCGGGCTGGAAAAATTCATGGAGGCGGGCGGCGACCAGAACATTCGCACGGCGGCGCGGATCATCACTCTGCTCGTCCCGGCACCCGAATTGGGGGTGGTGCTGCGCACCGCCCTGACGAAGGCCACGGATACCAGAACCATCGAAGCGGGAATGATCGCGCTCGGAATCCCCGCCATCGAGCCGGTGCGGCACATCGAGTATTTCACCCAGCAACTCGGGCACGCCGATCCGTCCATCCGCGCCCTGGCCATCCGTTGCCTCGCGCACTGCGAGGGCGCAAACCTTTTCGAAAACCTCAAACCCAAAATGGCTGACGAGAATGTGTCGGTCGTCGCGGCGGCGCTCGGGGCGCTTTTGCGGAGCCCGGCGGCGAACGCCCCGCGCGGGACGCTCGTCACCTACCTCAAGGCACCGCTCAGCAGCACCGACAACAACGTCCGCACACTTGCGAACGACGTGCTCGCCCATGCCGGGAGTTCCGAGGACTACAAGCCGGCCCTGGCCACCCTCGCCAGCCTGCTCCGCGGAAAAGACGATGATTTGCGCGTTTCCGCCGCCAAGGCCCTGGGACAACTGGCCCCGGCCGGGGAGGTCGGGGACCTGGTTTCGATGCAGGGCTACCTGTCCAAATGGATGATCATTGGCACCTTCCTCAACGACGACAAGAACAGCGGATTTCAAGAAGTCTTCCCGCCGGAAACGGCCATTAATTTCGAGGCAAAATATAAGGCCAAGTTCGTGTGGGCTGGCGTGCAGGGCGGCGTGGAGGGAAGCGACAACAAGCCCATTGAGCGCGAGGTCGCGTGGTCCAAAATGATCGTGGATCAGGCCGATGGCCGCCTGCTCATGGCCGCGAATCTTCCTCCGCCCGGCTCGCTCTCCATCGGCTATGCGGTCTCGGATGTGACCGTGGACAAAGCGCGCGAGGTCATGCTCACCATCGATGGCGACGACGGTTTCCGGGTCTGGCTCAACGGCGCGGTGATCGGCGAGCAAATGGCCGTGCCCGATCCCAAGACCAAGGTCAGTGTGGCCACCTTGCCCGGCGTGAAGGTGCAGCTCAAGCAGGGATCCAACCGCTTCTTCGTCAAATCCTCCAACATCACCGGCCCATGGTGGGTGCGCATCCGGGTCGCGGATGCCGAAGGGAACCCCGTGGACTTTCGCGCCCCCAAACCATGATCGTGCGGGGTCACATACTGATACTTCTCTCCGTTTTGCCATGGACGCTCGCCGCCCTGGGGGAGCCGCCCCCCAAGGACCTGCGGTGGGAGCAGGCGCAGAAGGCTTACAACGAAGGTTTCTCCGACGAAGGGCACCGACTCCTCAAAGCCCTCATCGCCGACCACCCTGGCGATGTTGATCTGGCCGCGGCCTGCTACGAGAAGATTTTTGACCGGGAATATCGGATTCTGCCAAAACATGTGCCGATCAAAACTCTGGGCCAGCCCATGCACAGTCCCTGGCACGCCACCGCCCACTACACGGGGGTCAACTCCAATATGCAGATCCCGCCCGCCGTGGCGCGCATGATGGCGCTCGAGCGGCTCGGCGGGCTTTCCGCCCATACCGCCCTTCTCCGGACTGCCTGCGGCGCCTCCGTCGAGGGCGGCCTCAACCGGCGCGCCTATATCGAACTGGAGGAGATGCTCTCCCGCATGCAGCGCGAAAACCCTCTCGACCCGTTCTGGCGGATGATGGCTGCATACGCTTTCCAGCGCATGCAGCGCCCCGAGGCCGGGAAACTCGTCGAGGAACTCCGGCGGGAGATCGATCTCGACCATACCGACGAGGGGTTGCGCAGCGACTGGATGGTGGCCGCCAGAATGTTCGAAGAGGGCTTCCCAGCAGCCGCCAATGTGAGGGCTGCCGTGCCGGAAGGAAGTCCGCTCCTTCTGCTGGCACCTGTCAATCCGGCCGATCCCGCCGATCCCGCCGATCCGTGGAGCATGATCGTGGATCGCTCCCCAAAAGATATTCCCGGCGAGGTGGACCGACTCATCGCGCTCGCTACGACTTCCCGGGATTTATTGATGTGGCTGAATACGGATGGCGGCGGACTGCATCCCACCCGCGCGCTTGATCTCCACCTGCTCAGCAAACCCTCCGCCGAACTCCAAGCGCTGCGCAAGCTGCAGGAAACACTCGTTTCCCCCGAAGCGCAGGCCGCCGCCCGCACCGAGGCGGACATCCTCAAATTGACCCGCCGCTACCCTTGGGCGCACTCCGGCCAGGTGCTCCTGCTGAAAATCGCCAACGAGGCGCTTTGGAACGGGCGCTTCGAGTCTGCATGGCGCACCTTTCACGAAGTGTTCCTCCACACCTCTGACCCCGCGCTCCGCGAAGCCGCCCAAGTCGGCATCTGGACCGCCTTGGGCCTCTCCGGCGGCGCAGCGGAAGTGCTCGCACAACCCGCCGCCTTC
>Ga0208942_1000553_pt1 | contig 14816 bp, 12 predicted proteins | sample GreLakmeSU08MSRF_FD_187704 | JGI IMG/M metagenome (GOLD analysis project Ga0208942, IMG submission 187704) | Freshwater lentic microbial communities from great Laurentian Lakes, MI, USA - Great Lakes metaG SU08MSRF (SPAdes) | ecosystem: Environmental > Aquatic > Freshwater > Lake | place: Great...
AAATCTTAACGACATCTATCGCTGATGGTGATTCAATGCGCTACTACCCTGGTTATGAAGTGCCAACACGCGAAAATTTGCCACCACAACACCACATCGCATCAACTAACCATATGCAGCTACTTATGGTGCAACGAGCAGATGGCAGCCTGACTATGGGTGATACTCATGAATACGCTGAACCATTTGATTTTAAATTAGAAGAAGACCCATACACATACCTCCATGAAGTTGCCAGTAATTTATTAGGAAAGAAATTGCCACCAATTGCACAGCGTTGGGATGGCGTATATAGCCAGCGCACAGATGGTGCTGTTTGCGATCGTCGCCAGATGGCACACAACATAATTTCAGTAACAGGACCCGGAGGCCGAGGAAATACTTTGGCTCCGGCAATTGCTGAAGAGACTATAAAGGGGCTGTAATGAATGTAGAAATGGTGGCTTTTGATGTTGCAGGAACTGTTCTAAATGATGATGGTTTAGTTATTGCAGCATTTAAGAACGCTTTTGAAGCAACACAGCCTGATTTATGGCCCACACATGGCGAGCAATGGACTCAATACGCAATCGACACTATGGGTCAATCAAAAATTCATGTCTTTACAGAGCTATTAGGTGATGCAGAAAAGGCACACATAGCAAATGTTGCATTTGAAGAGTCCTACATCAGCCAAGTAGCTGAAGTAGGCGCAGTACCAATTACAGGTGCCGAAGATATGTTTAAGTACTTGCGCTCTAAAGGAGTTGCAGTTGCACTTACTACTGGCTTTAGCAGATCAACATTGGAAACTTTGATCATCAAACTAGGGTGGAAAGATCTGATTGATATTTCAGTAACACCAGGAGAAGCAGGTCGTGGTCGCCCGCATCCAGATATGTTGGAAAAGGCTGCAACAACATTAGGTATTACAAATCCTGCAAGCGTGATCGTTCTGGGAGATACCGCGGCAGATATGCAGGCGGCTGTTTCCTTTGGTGCAGGACAGGCAATAGGAGTTTTAACCGGGGCACATGATGAGCACAGGCTCCATGATGCCGGTGCGACATCTGTTATTAACTCTGTAGCCGATTTAAAGACACTTATTTAACCCTGAATTTTTCATGAGAGTTCACCCTCATGACTTTACTTCGACACCTTCACAACACCGATTGTTTCTTTTCTAGGTAGAGAGTCCCTTCACAATCCTTAGGAAGGGATCCCACATATGCGCGCAAAGCGTCTAGTAGCTGCAGCAACCGCTGCAGTGCTTGCAGTTGGAATCGTTGCGATCGCAACACCAGCTACAGCAGCAGTAGATATCTGTAAGGCAAAGAATGTTAAAGAAGCAGGCGGACTAGATAACCTAGTTAAGCTAGCTAAGAAAGAGGGCAAGCTTGCTCTCATCACAACACCACGCGACTGGGCAAACTACGGTGCGATTCACGATGCATACGAGAAGGCTTTTGGCGTAAAGATCTTTGTTGACAATCCAGATGGATCATCACAGTACGAGATCGACACAATGAAGACAGCTCCTAAGTCAAAGCAACCAGATTCAATTGATATTGGACCTCTAGTAGTTGCGCAGTTGACTCCTCCAGGATCAAAGCCACTTTCATCTCCTTACCAAGTTATTAACTGGAATGACATTCCAAACGCAGCTAAGGACTCAACAGGTCTTTGGTACGGAAACTACGGCGGAAAGCTTGCGATTGTTTACAACACAACGCTTCCATCAGTACCAACAAAGGCAGCAGATTTCGCAAAGCCTGAATACAAGGGCTTTGTAGGTATCACTGGAGATCCAACTTCATCAAACCAGGCATTCATGTCAGTTTTGGCAGCAAGTATCGGTAACGGTGGAGAAAAGAACCTTTCAGATGTGACTAAGGGCCTTGCCCTATTCAAGACTGTAAAGGCTCAAGCACCACTAGTAAAGGTAAACGGAACAAACCTTGCTACTGGTACAGCAAAGCTTGGTTTCATGTGGGACTTCAACGCTCTTGGAATTATTCCAGCAGCAAAGGCAGCAGGCTTAGATCTTAAGTTTGTATACCCAACAGACTTCGTTCTACAAGCACCTCCATACATCAACGCAATCAACATTAAGTCACCAAACTGTGCTAACGCTCGTTTGTGGCAAGAGTTTGTCTACTCACAGAACACGGGAAAGACAGCTAAAGATCTAACTGCAGCTGATCTAAAGCTTCCTGGTTCTAAGTTATTTGCATTGATGCAAGGTGGACAGAACTACTTCCAGCAGTCAGGTGCAGATCCAATCATGTCTGCAGCAATGACAAAGAAGAAGGTTCTTGTGCCATCACTGCTTGACTTCAAGGTTCCTTCAACAGCAAAGGTTGTCGGACCTGCAACTATTGCCGACGTACTAACAGCACGTGAGCAGATCATCTCTTCATGGGCTAGCTTGTAAAAAGGGAATATGACCTCCCAAGTCATAGAGGGAGGCGCGCCTTCAAGGGGACGCGCCTTCCTCGCTTCTTTTCTAAAGAATATTCTTCCAGCGGTCCCGCTTTTACTGATCGTTGGTTTCTTTTTTCTTTTCCCAATTGCACGTCTAATTTACGTCTCATTTTTATCTAACGAAAATACTTTCACAATCGATAACTTCAAAACGGCCGTTCAAGAGCCATACCGAACAGGGTTTCTTAACTCAATAAAGATTGGTGTTTTCTCCGCAGCAATCGCGGCATTTCCTGGCGCAATAGCTGCCTACTTCATTGAAACCCGAGGAAGTTCTAAGTTACGCCGGACTATTGCAGTCATGAGCGGCGTACTTGCTAACACAGGCGGTGTGCCACTGGCATTTATGTTTTATGCCGCACTTGGAATTCAGGGCTACCTCACAAAATTTTTAAAGTATTTAGGCTGGGATCTGTATGCAGGAACATTCTCATTAGGTTCCTTCATTGGTTTATTGATTGTGTACCTATATTTCCAGTTACCTTTGATGGTAATTGTGTTTTCACCAGCAATTGTTTCGCTTCGACGCGAATGGTCTGAAGCGGCACGCAACCTAGGTGCGAGCCAATTTAATTACTGGATTCGAATTGGTATTCCCTTACTTTTTCCTAGCTTCATCGCATCCTTCTTATTACTTTTTGCTAGTGGATTTTCAGCCTATGCAACCGCTAATGCGTTAACGGTTGGAAATCTTCCGTTAACTCCGCTACAAATCGGTGGATTGTTGGATGGAAATGTTTCAGCAGCGCAATTAAATCTCGGTAAGGCCTTAGGTGTTGTGATGATTGTGATTTCAGCGTGTGCAGTTATTCCATACCTTGCTATTCAACGTAGGAGCGCCAAATGGCAAAAGGGATAAAAGTTAGGTTCCAGCCACCGCTGGCGATAACACTTCTGATTCTAGGTTTCTTTGTTTTTGTCCCAATGATTTCAGCTTTTGAATACTCGATTCGCACACCGCTAACGGGCGGATATGGATGGACTCATTACATTTGGGCTATCAGAGAAGACGATTTCTTCCATTACATCCTTAGATCTATGTGGCTAGCCGGGGTAACGGTCTTAATCACATTATTTGTGTTAGTTCCAACCCTAACCTGGCTTCATTTATCACAATCAAAGGTGCGTGGATTAATCGATGGATTATCACTACTACCCCTTGTTATTCCAGTGGTTGCCTTCGCAGTTGGTGCACAAATTTCTTTTCCTGAGTTTGTTCAAAATACCGTTCTAGAGCTTCCATTTCTCTACTTTGTATTAGCACTCCCATACGCCTATCGATCACTTGATATTGGGCTTAATTCAATTCCATTAAAAACCATCACCGAAGCAGCGCGTAGCGCTGGTGCAAACTGGTGGCGGACGATTACAGCTGTGATTGTTCCAGTGATCAGAGGCTCGGTCATGGCAACAATTGCATTGACCTTTGCCTTATCCCTTGGTGAGTTCACATTGACCGTCCTGCTTCACTGGGACACCTTCCCAACATGGGTCACATTTGTTGCACAAGACAACATTCTTGGGGCAATCGCAATTTCAATGATGTCTTTGATAATTCCATTCTTAATTTTGACAGTAATTACGCTTTTTGTTCCAGAACGTTCTACGCAAGGGAGAAAGTAATGTCTAGTAAGAGCCTTACCTTAAGAAACATTTCAAAGCGATTTGGAAACGTTAATGCACTAGACAACTTCAACCTTGAAGTGGGTGTGGGCGAACTAGTTGCTCTCCTTGGGCCATCAGGATGCGGAAAAACAACGGCGCTTAGAGTTGTGGCAGGCCTTGAGCACCAAGATAGCGGCACGGTCCTGGTCGCAGATAAGAATATTTCAGATGTACCGGCACATAAGCGAAATATGGGAATGGTTTTTCAGGCCTACTCACTGTTTCCAAACCTAACTGTTGAAGAAAATGTAGCTTTTGGTTTGCAGATGAGAAAAGTCAACAAGTCTGTGCGTCTTAAGAAAGCACATGAACTATTGGATTTAGTTGGTTTAGATTCACAGAGCAAGCGATTCACCCATCAGCTCTCAGGTGGCCAACAACAGCGTGTGGCACTAGCTAGAGCTCTTGCCTTTGAGCCTGAAATTCTCTTGCTCGATGAGCCTTTATCAGCACTTGATGCACAGGTGCGTGTCAACCTGCGCGAAGAGATCCGCCGTCTGCAACTGTCCTTAGGAACAACTACTTTGTTTGTCACACATGATCAAGAAGAGGCAATGGCAATCTCAGATCGTGTGGGAGTAATGAATAACGGTGTTTTAGAACAGATTGATACACCAGATGCGCTCTATAACAAGCCTGCCTCATCCTTTGTTGCCAGCTTTGTTGGCACCATGAACCGAATCCCTGCACACATCACAGATGGCATGGTTGAAATCTTTGGCAGCAAAATCGTTGCGCTCAAGCGCGGCAATGAATCTGGAAAGGTGCATGCATTGATCCGTCCAGAATCAATCTCTGTTGCAGCAACAACCGCCCAAGGCAATGCAAAGGTATTAACCCGTTCCTTTATGGGTGCTTCATCAAACATTATTTGTCAGACAGAAGATGGCACCATTGTTCAATCACTCATGACAAGTGCTTCAACCGGAGACCTGCTTCCAGGCTCATCCGTTCAACTGCGAGTTCTAAGTTCTGAGGTCCTTGTCGCTAATGTCTAGTACATCAACGCACCGAATTGTTCGATCCAAAGTTTCACCAGATTCAAATTGGCGTGAGCTACTACTTGATAAAGGCGAAAACGTTTTTGGTGACGAACCACTTAACGCTCAAGTTGTTGCAGCCTTTATTCACTTAAGTGATATTCACATCTGTGATGCAGCCTCCCCCGCTCGTCTTGAGTTTCTAGATCGCATTGCAGATCCTGATAATCCCTTGTCACAGTTGGTTCCATACATCGGCACATATCGAGCACAAGAGTTTTTAACCACCCAAGTTCTTGAAGCAATGGTGACGGCAGCAAATGAGATTAAGCGAGCACCATTAACAGGAGCTGCAATCGATGCTGTTGTTATTACAGGCGATGTCACAGATAACGCACAAAGTAATGAACTTGATTGGTATAAAAGGATTTTAGATGGCGGGGTTGTAACCCCCAAAAGCGGTGATCCACACCGCTCTGAGGCTTCTCACTCATCAAATGCCGATCTTTATGACTCTCATTATTACCACCCAGATGGCCCGCCAACTGGAATGCCGGCAGACCGCCCGCATGTATTACATAACTTTCCACATTTTAAAGGGGCACTTGAAGCATCAGAGCGTCAATTCATTGCAAAGGGTTTAACACACAAATGGCTTGCAGTGCACGGAAACCACGATGCACTGTTGCAGGGCACAGCAGCGACAACTCCAGAGCTAGATGCACTTGCACAAGGTTCAGAGAAGTTAGCGGCGCTTAAGAACATGGCTGATTTAGCTGATCTGTTTTCAGGTTTTGGTGAGGTAGGACCCGCGGTATATCCAGGGTTAGATCATATGGACACAAATGAGGTAACTGCAGATCCTCGCCGGGCATTACTAAAGATGCAGGACTGGGTAAATGTTCATACTAACTGCGGACATGATCATGGATTAGATGCAGAGCAACCTGAAACTTCCTACTGGTACCGAAACATTGGCAGCCAAGTGCGATTAATTGCACTAGATACTGTTAATAAATTTGGTGGCTGGCAAGGTTGTTTGCACCGTGAACAATTTGAATGGTTATCGCATCTTCTTGATGAATCAAAAGATAAGTACGTAATTTTGACATCACACCATCCGCTAGAGAATTTGATCAATGGATATGTGCCAGATGAGGTAAGTGCACCAGCACTTGAAGAAGAGGTTCGCAGACTTCTTGAAAAACACCCTAATGTTATTTTGTGGTTCTCGGGACACGTGCACGACCACAAAATCACGCAAAGCAAGAACAGTGACGGGTCTCATGCATTCTGGGAGATCCGCACTGGGTCACACATTGATTGGCCGCAACAATCTCGAACAATCGAAATTGTTAAATCCAGCAACGGTAAAATTGCAATTGGCACCGTGGTCTTTGATCACGCCGGACCAGTTGTGTTTAACGGAACAGCTGAAGAGTTGGCAGATCCGGTGGCACTTGCTGGACTTTCTCGTCTTTTGGCAGCCAATGATTGGCAACGCCAAAACGGCGGACCCTTTGCACTAGAACTAATGGAGGGTCTACCTGAGGATCGAAATATCTGGCTCTGGGCTAACGATCCTCTGAAATAAACGCAGATTCCTATAGGCTCACGCCGTGCTACTTAGCGATCGCGATATCCGCGCAGAAATAGAGGCAGGCCGAGTCGGCTGCGAGCCCTTCCATGAGGCGATGATCCAGCCATCATCTGTCGATGTGCGCCTGGACAAATACTTCCGTGTTTTTGAAAACCACAAATACAGCGTGATTGACCCTTCTATGGAACAACCAGAGCTAACACGTGAGGTTGTCGCAGAAGGCGATGAACCATTTATCTTGCACCCTGGTGAGTTTGTCTTGGCAAGCACCTACGAAGTCATCACCTTGCCTGATGACATTGCAGGACGCCTAGAGGGCAAATCCTCACTAGGTCGCCTTGGTTTACTTACGCACTCCACTGCAGGCTTTATTGATCCAGGATTTAGCGGACACATCACTCTTGAGCTTTCCAATGTTGCCAACCTGCCAGTGAAGTTATTTGCTGGCATGAAAATCGGTCAGCTCTGTCTCATCAAACTCTCATCTCCGGCTGAGCATCCATACGGCAGCGAGAAGTACGGTTCTAGGTATCAAGGCCAGCGTGGCCCAACTCCTAGCCGATCATTTATGAACTTCCACCGATCAAAAATTAATTAATCGTCGGGCCAAACCGATAGAAAGCGCGGTTTAATTAGGCATGAAAACAATCATCGTTCTAGGCGTTGTAGCTCTTATCGCCATCTTTTTGATCTCGCAATACAACCGTTTAATTCGCTTAAACATCACAGTAGATGAAGCATGGGCACAGATTGAGGTTCAGTTAAAGCGTCGTGCTGATTTGATTCCTAACTTAGTTGAAACAGTTAAGGGATATGCAAAGCACGAACAATCAACATTTGATGCTGTAGTCACAGCGCGCGCAAAAGCAACAACTGCCACCACCGTTGCAGATACTGCAGCTGCAGATGGAATGCTCACACAAGCATTACGTGGTTTGCTTGCAGTTGCCGAGGCATACCCAGATCTAAAAGCATCAACAAACTTTTTATCACTCCAAGAAGAGCTTGCAACAACTGAAAACAAAGTTGCATTCTCACGTCAGTTCTATAACGACAATGTGCGCGAACTCAATACTGCTGTAAAGACAGTGCCTAGCAGCTTCTTTGCCGGCTTTGCAAAGGTTTCAGAGCGCGAGTTTTATGAGGTAGAGGACCCGCAAGATCGTAAAGCTCCAAATGTCACCTTCTAATGAACTTTAGAACTATGCAAGCGGCTAACCGCCGCAAAACAATTGGCTTACTGGTAGGCATGGGCGTGCTGATGTGGTGTGTTGTCTATGCAGCTCTCACCTACTTCGGTGGTTCTGGCGCAGGCATAGTTCCTATCGCAGTTGGCATCGCACTTATCTCTGTCTGGGGTTCCTACTATGGCTCTGACAAACTAGTTTTAACAATGACTGGTGCCAAGTTAATTCAAGAATCAGATAATCCAAAGTTATTTGATTTGATTCAAGAGGTAATCATTGCATCAGGTCTGCCAATGCCTAAGGTTGCAATTGTGATTGATAGTGCGCCTAATGCCTTTGCAACTGGTCGAAACCCAGAGCATGCACTCATTGCTTTCACAACAGGCATCTTGGATGCAATGGATCGGGAGCAACTACAAGGTGTTATCGCCCATGAAATGGCACATGTTGCTAACCGTGACACATTGGTAAGCGCAGTTGCTGCAACAACAGCAGGTGCGATTGCAATCCTCTCTGACATGTTGACACGTATGATGTTCTTTGGTGGACGACGTAATCGTGAAGGTGGCGGAAATCCAATTGCACTTGTTATTTCGCTAGTCATACTTATTTTGGCACCACTTGCTGCAATGATGTTGCGATCTGCTATCTCACGCAAGCGTGAATCCTTAGCTGATGCAACCGCGGTTTCCTTCACACGAAACCCTGCAGGCCTTCGCTCAGCACTGGAAGTATTGGCAGCTGATTCAACTGTTGTGCAACAGCGATCAACCGCTGTTGCTCATATCTGGATTGAATCACCACTGGATTCAAAGTCTGTTTCTAAACTGTTTTCTACCCACCCACCCATTGCAGAACGCATTGCCGTTCTTAAATCTATGGAGTCCTTGGGCTAAGCCTTAAAGTGGAGCGTAAAGGTTGCGCCATTGGCTGGATCTGAAGCAACAGAGACGGTTCCACCGTGCGCCTTCATAACCTCATCAACAATTGAAAGTCCTAAGCCGCTGCCATCACTGCTGCTGCGCTGACGAGAAGAGTCCACGCGATAGAAACGTTCAAAGATGCGGGCTTGATCCGCTGCAGAAAGCCCAGGACCCTTATCTGCAACTGTTACATAAGAACCATCCTCTGTTGAATAAGTAGCAACATGTATCGGAGTTCCTGCGGGCGTGTGAGCGCGAGCGTTAGCAAGCAAATTCGTTACAACTTGATAGATCTTGTCCGCATCCCCCTGTGTGTGAACATCGTAGGCAATATCTGAAGTAATTGGATGATCAGGCCCGGCAGCTTGAGCAGAAGAGACCGCCTCTTTAATAAGATTTGAAAGTTCAACATCTGCAATAACTAATTCCCGTGATTGATCAATTCGTGCAAGCATCAATAAATCTTCTACCAAAGATCCCATGCGCATTGATTCTTTTTCAATACGCGCAATTAACTCTTTTGTCTTTTCACCTTCTGGGACCGCGCCTTGACGATGTAGTTCTGCAAAGCCACGAATTGATGTAAGAGGCGTGCGCAGCTCGTGGCTGGCATCTGCAACGAAGCGTCGCAGTTTGTTTTCAGATTCTGCTCTGGCAGCAAATGATTCTTCAATGCGTGAAAGCATCTGGTTCAGAGATGTACTCAAACGACCAACTTCAGTATCTGGTTCAAAGTTTTCAAGACGAGCAGATAGATCACCGGCGGCAATCTTTTCAGCCGTTATCTCCATCTTTTCAAGTGGCTTCATACCAATCTTTATTACTTGACGAGAGGCAAAGGCGATAAACAAAAGCGCTACCCCGCCAATAATCAAAAAGACAATACCGATCTGACGAGTTGTCTTATCAAAATCACTTAATGATTGCGCAACAATTACCGAGCCAAGAGAAGATGGTAAAACGGTGGTTGCAACGCGAAAATCAGCACCAGGTGCTTCGATCGTAAAAGGCTTGGATCCAAAGGCTGCGACTTGGCCTGGCAATAATCCCTTGACGTATTCAGTGATCTGATTGGAGTTTAAGTCTCCGCCGATTCCGCCGATTAGGTTTCCAAAGGGATCTAAAACAGTTACTGAAATAGAGGTTGGAACACGGTTAAGCGGTGTTGCAGTACGCGTAGCTTGCGGGCCACCATCTTCATTGCGAGCGATACCAGCTTGATCAAGACGATCAGCGGTGCCGCCAACAACGATGAGTAACTGCTCATCCACTTGGTTGATTAAATAATTTTGCAATAAAGCTTGGGAACCAAAGCCTGCACCAGCAAATCCGAATGCCGACAGTATAAGTACACCGACCGTTAGGCGATTACGTAAACTTGAATTCGCAAACGGACTCTTCATATTTTACTTGGGCGGCATTCTTAAGCGATAGCCGACACCGCGCACGGTGTGAATTAGTGGTGGATCAAATGAATCAACCTTCTTGCGCAGATATGAAATATATGTTTCAACAATTCCCATGTCACCACGGAAGTCGTACTGCCATACATGATCAAGGATCTGCGCCTTTGACACAACGCGATCAGCGTTAATAATTAAGTAACGAAGTAGCGCAAACTCTGTTGGTGAAAGATCAAGCATCTGACCAGCACGACGAACCTCATGTGTTGCCTCATCTAATTCAAGATCAGCAAAACGCATCTTCTCATCATCGATCTCAATGTGGTCCACACCTGTGCGACGCAAGAGTGCGCGCAGACGAGCAACTAGTTCTTCGAGTGAAAATGGCTTAGTCATGTAATCATCGCCACCAAGGGTCAAACCCTTAACTTTGTCTTCCATGCCATCTTTAGCTGTCAGAAATAGAACGCCGGTGTCGACGCCTTCATTGCGAATCTTCTTGCACACCTCAAAACCATCTAGATCAGGCAGCATCACATCAAGCACCATTGCATGTGGCTTGAACTCTTCTGCAACACGTAGCGCCTCGGCGCCATTAGCTGCGGTGCGGACATCAAAGCCGACGAATCGAAGGCTCGTAGAAATTAATTCAGCGATGCTTGATTCATCATCAACGACGAGAATGCGCTGGGAGTTCTTTTCCTGAGTGGTTGTCATATCCACACAATGCTCTCATAACCTGAGTCTTTGCTGAGAACCGGTGGAAAGTACGCCCAGCTTTTGAATCTAGGCCTCTTTGACTGAGCGCAGCAAAACCTGAGCAACATCTAAGACCTCAACGGATGACTCTTTAGCGTTCATGCCATCTGAGGTCATAACGCGACAGAAAGGACAGGCAACAGCTAATTCAGTTGCACCAGTGTTGATCGCTTCTTCAACACGGTTGATGTTGATGCGTGTACCAATTTTCTCTTCCATCCACATACGTCCGCCACCTGCGCCACAACAAAATGATCGTTCCTTATTACGTGGCATTTCAGTTAGTTCAGCACCCGTTGCTTCAAGAATTTCACGTGGTGGTTGATAGATCTCGTTGTGACGACCTAGGTAACAAGGATCGTGGTAAGTCATAGCAGTGTGAGACATCTTGATTGGGATCAAACGCTTCTCACGCAGTAACTGATTAAGCAGTTGTGTGTGGTGAACCATCTCAAGTTCAAAACCTTGTTGGCCATAATCTCTACCAATTGTTGTGAAGCAATGAGGGCAGGTAACAACAACCTTCTTCTTACCCTTCGGGCGATCACCAAATGCTTCTTTAAATGTTTCAATGTTTTCGCGAGACAAGATTTGATACAAGAATTCATTACCGGCACGACGTGCAGGATCTCCCGTGCAAGTCTCTTTCTTACCAAGAACAGCAAAGTTAACTCCAGCCATATACAAAAGTTCTGCAACAGCCTTTGTAGTTTTCTTTGCGCGCTCTTCATAGGCACCGGCGCAACCAACCCAGAACAAGTACTCAACATCTTCTGGTAATTGACCTTCAATGACATTGACCGGGAAATCACACTCTGCAATCCAGGCTTCACGGTCTGTGCGATTAGCACCCCATGGGTTACCAGTCTTTTCAAGATTTCTAAATGTTCCACCTAGCTCTGAAGGAAACTCTGATTCAACTAATACCTGGAAGCGACGCATGTTAACGATGTGATCAATGTGTTCGATATCGACAGGACACTCATTAACGCAAGCACCGCATGTCGTGCAGGACCACAAAACATCTAAGCTGATCGGTGAATTCTCACCAACAAGTGCCTCGTTTTCAACGGTTTTAGCAAAGGCGTGATCGCGCATAGCCATGATTAAAAGCTTTGGTGACAGTGGTTTATCGGTGTGCCAAGCAGGACATTGTGACTGACAACGACCGCACTCAGTACACGATGTCATATCCAACAATCCCTTCCAGGATATGTCAGCGCGTGTGCCTAAACCAAAGACATCATCTTCCTTTGGATCTTCAAAGTTAATTTCTTCGCCATGCGAGAGCATCGGTGGCAGTGCGCCCAGTGATGATGTGCCATCAGCGTTGCGGCGATAGAAGATGTTAAACGGCGCCAAAAAGCGGTGCCATGTAATACCCATGGTTAGGTTTGCCGCCAAAACCACAAACCAGAGCATTGATGTCACAATTTTGATTGTTGCAACAATCTGAATCCACGAAGTTATTTGTGACAAGCTCATTGACTTAAACATGTCGGCTATAAACCAGGTTGTTATGAAGTGACGGTTCCACTGTGTTTCATCAGACAGCGCGCCTTCAAGACCACGAAGTGCGATCACACAAAAGACAACTGCCAAAACAGTGGCCTCAACGTAGTAAGCTTTCCAATTACCAGAGCCGGCAAAACGTGAACGTTTATTGGTGCGAAGTGTCACCTGGCGAATTCCAATCAAAGCAACGATTGCAATCCCAGTCGTCCATGCCAAGAGTTCGGTTATGTATTCATACACCCAGAAATGTCCGATAACAGGAATAATGAAGTAAGGATTAATAAGTTGGCCATACGCAGTTACTAGTGTTCCAAAAAGTCCAAAGAAGCTAATCATCACAAACCAGTGCGCAAAACCAACAACTGTAAAGTTGAGCATCTTTGTATGTCCAAAGACTTCGCCCAACATCATCCTTAAACGCTGCGGCTTGTTATTGCTACGCGTTGGATCGGGCTGACCTGTTTTAAAGATCGCGATCAACTTTCGGCTTTGAACAGCCAAAAGAATGAGAGCGAAGATCGTCACGCCATAGGAAAGGCCTGCCAGTGCAAGGTTCATAGGGAGAGGGTAGGCAATAAACCCTCCTGAGTGCGTGTTCAACTAGACATAAACCTGAGTCGCAGCGACTCAACATTTTGTGTATGATCGACTCAGGTTTAACACTCCTCGACCCTAAATCAGGCTCGAGCGGGATAAAAGGAGCACACATAATGGCTAGAGCAGTCGGAATCGACCTCGGAACAACTAACAGCTGCGTATCTGTCCTTGAAGGTGGTGAACCAACGGTTATCACCAACGCAGAAGGTGCGCGCACAACACCATCAATCGTGGCCTTTGCTAAAAATGGTGAGGTCCTCGTTGGTGAGGTGGCCAAGCGTCAATCAGTAACAAACGTAGATCGCACGATCCGTTCTGTTAAGCGTCACATGGGTACTAACTGGAGTATCGATATCGATGGCAAGAAGTACACCTCACAAGAAATTTCAGCACGTGTTCTACAAAAACTAAAGCGCGATGCAGAGGCATATTTGGGCGAGACAGTAACCGATGCGGTTATCACAGTCCCTGCCTACTTCAATGATGCACAGCGTCAAGCAACAAAAGAAGCTGGCGAAATTGCAGGGCTTAATGTTCTGCGCATTATTAACGAGCCAACTGCTGCAGCGCTCGCATATGGTTTGGACAAAGCAGATAAAGAACAAACAATTCTTGTATTCGACCTTGGTGGTGGAACATTTGACGTTTCACTTCTAGAAATCGGCGATGGTGTTGTTGAAGTTAAGGCAACTAATGGCGATAACAACCTAGGTGGAGATGACTGGGATCAAGCACTTGTTGATCACCTAGTACAAACATTTGGCGCAGCAAACGGAATTGACTTAACAAAAGACAAGATGGCGATGCAACGTATTCGTGAAGCTGCTGAAAAGGCAAAGATCGAACTCTCATCATCACAATCTGCTTCAGTCAACCTTCCCTACATCACAGTTGATTCTGAAAAGAATCCATTGTTCATGGATGAAACAATTACCCGCGCGCAGTTCCAGCAGCTTACTGCGGCACTTCTAGAGCGTTGCAAGAAGCCATTCCAAGCAGTTCTAAAGGATGCTGGAATTCCTATTGCAAAGATTGAATCAGTTGTTCTAGTTGGTGGATCAACTCGTATGCCGGCTGTTGTTGAATTGGTTAAAGAGTTAACTGGCGGCAAAGAGCCAAATAAGGGTGTTAACCCAGATGAGGTTGTTGCAGTTGGCGCATCCCTTCAAGCCGGTGTTTTAAAGGGTGAAGTAAAGGATGTATTGCTGCTAGATGTAACCCCGCTTTCACTTGGCATCGAAACCAAGGGTGGCGTGATGACACGTCTAATCGAGCGCAACACAACAATCCCAACAAAGCGCAGCGAAGTATTCACAACGGCTGATGATAATCAGCCCGCTGTGCAGATCCAGGCATACCAAGGCGAACGAGAAATGGCTGCTTATAACAAGAAGCTAGGAATGTTTGAGCTAACAGGTTTGCCACCTTCACCACGTGGAGTTCCACAAATCGAGGTCACATTTGACATCGATGCAAACGGAATTGTTCATGTCTCTGCAAAGGATCTTGGAACAGGTAAAGAGCAGAGCATGACCATCACTGGTGGATCTGCACTTAACAAGGATGAGATCGCGCGCATGATGGCCGATGCTGAATCGCATGCTGAAGAAGATCGTCAGCGTAAGGAAGAAGCAGAGATCCGTAACGCTGGAGATTCACTTCTCTACTCAACTGAGAAGTTCATCAAGGACAATGAGGAAAAATTGTCACAAGGTGATGCTCTT
>Ga0208942_1000558_pt1 | contig 14752 bp, 11 predicted proteins | sample GreLakmeSU08MSRF_FD_187704 | JGI IMG/M metagenome (GOLD analysis project Ga0208942, IMG submission 187704) | Freshwater lentic microbial communities from great Laurentian Lakes, MI, USA - Great Lakes metaG SU08MSRF (SPAdes) | ecosystem: Environmental > Aquatic > Freshwater > Lake | place: Great...
TAAGATCCCTCCCCCTACGTGTTTCTGTTCAAGAGCGTTGAACCAAGGGAACGGCGCTAGAGCCTTCTTATACCGCTGAGACAGTGTCTCCTGATCTATTGCTTGAGCTATGGCGTCTTTCCTGTGTCCATCGGGACCAACCCCTACGGCTTTAGGAGCCTTAACAACATAGGGCTTCCCATCACGCCCTATACGCTCATAAGCCTCCATGCGCTCGCCCTCGCCGATCTTGCCTGGAGTATTTTTACCAAAGTTAGGAATGAAACCCTCGGAGCTGTACTTTTCTTTTCCAGACCCGCTCTTCATCAAGTTCGATCTCGTTGCAACTTGACCATTTTCTATGTGATCCCCTTGTATTATTCTGTCCGCGTTCGAACCGTATTTAGCAATCTGTTCGTTGTTTACAACGACTGGGGAATTAAGCATTTTCGAGAATAATGGAACCGCTGATCCAGCGGCACTTCTTTCTCTGCTCATCGCGTCGTCTAAAGGTGCAAAATTAGGAATGAATCCCGCCGAGCGAACTGAAGAAAAATCTGACTTCGGTCCTTGAGAGGTGACTAGTGACAATAGATATTTATTGTTTTGGGCGTCAGTCTTCTCGGCCGAATCAACTCTTTGCTTTAGGAACGCGCTCTCTATTCCCTTGGCTGAACTACTAAATCCAGCAAGGTTAGGAACAAAACCTTTCGCTGCTCTAGGTATATTTTCCCACTTACCGTAACCACGATCCAAGTAATGTTTGAGAAACCGTTCTACGCCTCCGTATATCTTCAACTCCTCTGTCGAAACTCCGCCGCTAATGTACATGCTTCGGGAGCCGTCTTTATCAATCAATCGTGACATACGTCCAGGATATTTCTCGTCGAATATTCCTTTGTATCCCCCGCCAAGAGCGACAGCAGCTTTTGTCAATTTTTTTCGTCTTTTCTTTATCTCCTCGTTGTTTGTGTATTCTCTCACGCCATCTAAATCTTCAACGAAATTTACTGAACGCGGAGAAACCCCGAGAGTATCGTTGAGGGCTCTTAAGGCCTTCATCGTTATTTGTCTCTTATCGCCTTGAACATAAGTGGTGCCTGCCGTTGCCTCGAACTTCATGGCGTCACGTAGATTTGTTCCGTTTGGCATAGCGTCAAGAGCGTCGCCATGATCGTGTCCACGATATATTCTGCCGTCTGGGAAGACAAAGCCTTTTGAACCTTCGCTGCTTCTCTTTATAGGATCGTCTCGCCTTAAGAAGGGTGCGAAGTTGGGAACGAGGCCGGAAGAGAAGGGTCTATTCCTGAATATCGTGCTTTCTCCGAAATTTGGAACAAAACCTGCGGCATTTTGGAAGTTTCCATAGCTAGAAGCGAATTTCCCCTCGGTCAGATTCTTAAATCCTTTGACTTCAAGACCCCCTTTATCTTCTGCCGTTCTTTTTAAAGGATCCTTATATCCACGCGCCGTGGTATTTGGGACGTTAGAAAGGATAACGCCGAACTTCATTTTTTCTTTATTTTCTACTAGGTACTTCGGGTCTATTTTTTCTAGTAGAGCGTCGTTGTCTTTGATTTTCTCCCAAGCCGTAGTCATTGTTCCAGCCTTACGGAACAACCGGCTCTTTTTTCCTTGATCGTCTAAAGAATGTTTTGCGTCTAGGAACCACGGGGAAGATTGATACCTCGCATAAAAATCGGCTGGGTAGTTATTACCTAAAACGCCTCGACCTGATAAATGCTTGACGTTCGAGAATCCTAGCTTGTCCGTTATCTTTCCGGTAGTCACGCCTTCGTTATGTAGCTCTTTTTCATAGAGGCGTCCATACGCCCCAGTCAGATCCTCTGAGCTTGGGGTCCATTTTGAGTTGTATACTCCGACTTCTTTCGCAACTCTTGTCGCCTCTTCTACTGCGTTCTTTTCGCGAACGTCGCTTTTCAACTCAAAAACCGTTTCTAGAGCATAATCTCTAGACTTATCGAATCCAGACATTTGGGCGGGCGAAGTTTGAGTTGCGGCGGCAGCAGTAGTAATTTTTTTAGGCCCCTTCTCTTTATAGTGAGAAGCGGTTACTCCCTCTATCCCAAGCCCCTTAACACGCTTAACGTTCAAAAAGTTATTGTCGACAAGAGAGGCGGGCTCCCCATATTTGCCGTGGAGCTCTTTGAGGAATCTTGCTTTTTTCTTTGCGGTCCTTAAGTCTCTATCAAGTCTTGTGGCTTTTTTAGAAGACAGCTCTTCGTCGTCTTCGTACATGCTTCCGACAGCAAAAATTTCATTGACTGGAATATTAGCCTTCGTTAAGAGGTCTCGGATTGGACCTTTAGACTCGTCTGCTCTTGCGGTTAAAATGTTAATCGGATTTTTGGAGCCAACTAAGCTTTGTCCGAGAGACGTTAACTTTGCAGCCCCAACCGAGCTTGGCAAATACGGATTAGAGCCGCTGGCAACGGTAGCTAGGGTGCCGTCAAAATCATAAAGTTTACCGCCCGTTGCTGGTGCAGCGAAATTAGGGAAAAAACCTCCCGCAGATTTTTTAACGCCGCCAAGATCTATTCCGTCTTGTTGGTAGTCGAACTTAAGAATTTCTTCGTTGTATTTTGGATCAAGCACGTCATTGGAGACTTCTTGCTTGGTCCAGCTGAGGATTTTGGATACACTGGCTTGTTCGCTTAGGGGTTTGTTCTTCTCTTTTCCATTTAAAATTTCGGTATAATTCTTAGGATTAGCCAAGACGACGGGGATTCTTCTTAGGTTCGTTCCCTTCCGGCGTTTTACTTCTTTTTCGAGCTTTTGATTTAGCCCTAAGTCTATATTTTCTATTCTGGTCATTTGCCTTATGGCTTTGTTTATAAAGTGAGAAGGTTGATGCCCTTTTACGTTTATCGAGTCTCCGACAATCGTCTCGTCGAACATCGATATGTCTGATTTTGTTTTACCGCTCTTCTCAAAAAGCTTTTCACTAGTCAGGCTCCTATCTCCGCTAAAGTCCATTGGTCTTTTATTGCCTTGTAATGACACACCAAATGAATTAGCTAAATCGCTTTCGAACTGAATTCCCTTTTTTATGCCAGCGCTTGTTTTCGAAAGACCACTCGCAGCCAGCTCTTTCGTCTGCTTTACAAAATCGTTGAACCGTCCTTTAAGCATGTCGCGTGCCGTTTGTGCATTTTTATCATCCGGGTCCAGAGTAGCGGAAGAGGACAAAACTCTCCCGACGCCGAGCCTTCTTCCAAAATCCGCTTGACTCTTAAAGCCGAGCTTTTCTTTCTTGCTAAGAGCATCAGCAATAAGGTTCCATCTGTCCTGCGAATTCTTGGCATTCTTGGCCTTCTTGGTCAATTCGATCTTCTCTTTATAGACTTTAATGTCGCCTAATTGCTGTTTCGTTTTAGCGTAAACTCTACCTTCTGGCGAGTGTATACTATCCTTAAAAGGGTCAGTATCCAAAAGTATAGAATCCGGATCTGCTTTAAAATTTGGAACGAAACCGCCGCTAGAATAAGGATTAACGCGCGTCTCTCTTATCGCTCTCGCTTTATGGTCGCGGCCAGCTTCCGATCTTTCTGGTGGGTTAATAAATGGCTGCGTAAACCCCGGAACGTACTTTACGGTTTCTGCCGAATTCATCACTCCGCCGACGGGAGATGGAACGACTTTCCCAGGCTTATAACCGCCAGCAATTGCCCCGCTTCTCTCCTGCTGTTCTATCGAAAAATTTGGGACGAAGCCGCTGCTTGATACCTGCCCCGTGCTGCTTACCCTCGCCCCCCTCTGTATCATCTGGGAAGCCGAAATCGCCGCGATTTTAGGAATTTGAGACCGAATAGTGGATTCGGCTTTTAACATTTCTAAAAGCTTCTGCTGTAAAGCAATTTGCCCAATGACCCCATTAGAGGCTTGAAGAATTAAGTCCGGGTTTTTCTGTAGGATGTTTTGGATATCCTGCTGGAGCGTTTTCTGTTGTAGAGCTCTTGTGTTGAGACCCAGAAATTGCGCGCCAGACTCTCCGACGAATTTCGCCAAGTTGCCCATCAATTTACCCAGTAGCCCGAGGCCAAGAGCGAGGCCCGGTCCAGCTAAAAACTTTCCTATTCCAGACATGATTCCCGTAGCTATTTTTCCTCCGGCGCTTTCGGAGTCTTTTTCGTTGAAATCTTTAAGCACGGAATTCACCCCTCCGAGGACGTTACCAATAGCGGGGGCGAAAACTAAATCTCCAACTTTTTTCGAGGCTTGTGTTGCGTTCGCGACCGTTGCTTTTAATTGCGCGTCTAGGGTTTTGTTTAGTTCTTTATTCCTCGTCGTAGCCTGGTTGGTAGAACTAGCAGACACCTTTACGGCGTTATCGTAAATAGAGTAGCCCTTTGAAAGATCTCCTAGAATCGCTCTCAATTGGTTCATTTGATAAACGCCGCCGACGGTTTCAGCGATGCTCGACTGCTGAGATTTGCTTAGGTTCGTAAATGCGCCTGCCAAGTTTTGCAAGACCATCATAGCTGGCAGCGTTTCTCCGCTTAAATCTCTGACGGCAACGCCTAGCCCTTCAATCTGGTCTAAGACTTCTGTTCTTTGTAATCTCGTGAAAATACTCTTTAAACTGTTACCGATTACAGCGCCGCCACGAGCAGTCGTTTGTTGGGTTGCGGCAACGATGCCTAAAAGTTGGTCGAGACTCACGCCAACGTCTTTCGCCGTAGAGCCTACTCGCTTTAACGCTTCAGCTAAGTCACTGGAGCTTACAGCGAAGGAAGCATCGACGTTCGCCATCTTATTTACAATTTGTTCGGAAGTTAACCCGACGCTATTGAAGGTGTTTAGAGCGGCAGTTAAAGCTTCTACGCTGCTCGCTGCATCCAAGCCAGAAAGACGAGATAAGATTAATGCGTCACTCGTTCTTTTCAGCGTTTCTTCCGCGCTTAGGCCTTGACGCGATAACTCGGTAGCAGCTTTAGCTACCTCAGCGAAGCTCTGCCCGGTATTCCTTGCTATGTCAAAAAGAGAATCCCCGAACTTAGAAAGCCCTTCAGCGCTTTGGCCCAAGATTACGTTAATATCCGTTAAGGACTTCTCTACTTGTATTGTGGAGATTACTAGTTGAGCAAAAGCTCGCTCTACTTGAAAAATTAATCCAGCCGAAGCGCCGAACGCTACCACGCGCGCGTTGGCAGCTTCTAGTGATTTCGTGAACTCGCTTGCAGAGGCAGTAATTCTGCCTAGGGGCTGAGTGAAGCTTCCCGAGTTAACGGAAAGATTAAGCTTTTGATTCTGGATGGACTTTACCGCGCTTGATACTCGAGCCAGGGCTTTAGATAAAGCTGCCTCGTCGACAACCGGTGTGATACGAATTGTGGGTCCATTAGCCATATGTCCTTATTCCTATCCTGTAATTACACCCTAATTTCTCTTGAGACCATGGAGTTTCATTATATCTTCCATGTTTAGGTTACCGCCCTTCTTTGCGGCTTCTTTAGCTAAGCTTGTAGAGTCGGTGCGTTCGTCGACTAATCCCAACCGTTTAAGGTCGTCTTTAGTTGCGCCTACGATAGATGATGCGCCCGCTTCGCCCTTGCCAGCCTTGTTCATGACTTTTTCAGCGTTTTTATTGGCTTCGTACCACTCTATAATCTGATCTGGGTCATCCATCATCTCGTCCGGTGGTCGAGTCTTAGTGTCTGACAAAATTTGTTTAAAATATCTACCATATCCAAATAACTCTACTTGATAATAGGTTAAATTAACCACGGGTTTACCAAAGAATGTATACGGATTATCTTCACAAAGGTAAAAGAAGTTAAGAAAGAAATTACTTACAGCTAATGTCTTTAATGAAGTGGGCGCAAATAATGACATACGACTATTGTAGAGCTCTATTATGCCTGATAGCTCTTGGATAGTAAGCTCCGCGTACTCTTCTGTAGAGTAGTATCCTTCATTTAATCCGGAGTCTTTAAACAAAGACAGGAAGATATATCTCTCGTTGGCTTTCCTTTGCCCGTAGCTCTCGACTGTCGTTCCAACCAGTTCTAGGCGTTCTTGCTCAAGTTTTTCTAGTTTTTCTTTTTCAGCTTGAATCTGGGCTGCCATTCTGTCCATTTCGGACTTGAGGAAGAGCTTAGATCTCGTGATAGTAAGGTTTTTTATGTATCTAGTGCTTTCGGCAATTAACGCGTCTTTTTTGGGGTCCCATAATCCGTCTTTCGCAAGAAGTTCAAGTTTTTCTTTTTCATTTGGAAGTCCGTCTTTTGCGGCTTTTTCTTTAAAGAGGAGTTGGAATTCATCGACATTAGCCGCGTCGAGGTTCGTAAAGTGTCTCACGTAAATGTCTTTGGCCCCCTCTCCTCTAATAATTGAGAAGCCTCGTATGACGTCTGAAAACACTATCTTTAGTTTCTCTGTCGGGATTTTAATTTTCTCGGCCATAAAAAAGCCCCACGCGAACGTGGGGCTTTGTAGGATATAATTTTACCGACCTAACTACGCTTTTTCTGCTACTTCGGCCCCAGCTTCGAACTTAACCTCAACTTTTACTTCGGGGGCGTTCTTAACTATCGGCTGCGGGTCAAGATCGTCTGCTACAGCCTTGAACTCTTCCTGAGTCGACGCCTTACCAACGTACCAGAAACTAATAAAATAGGTGAATTTTTGGACTATTTCAGTGTTAAACGCGTCTTCAGTTTCTACGGTTGCATCGTAAGCCTGAAGCTTCTCTTCAAACGAGATGCCCTTGAAAACCGGACGCTCTTCTCCCTTGTCGTTAATAGAGTGGGCTAGATTCAAAATCCACCACAAGATAGTCTTGTTTCTGGCTCGAACTTCTGCGGTCTGGTCGTAGAGGCTGGCTTGATCCATCTCGAACTGCTGGAGGTTTCTTCTCAGAGAGATCTGCTCCTCATCTAAGTCTTTAAGCTCAACGACTTCTTCGTCGGTCTTGCTTTCTTTTAGCAGTAATCTCTGAATCTCGCGCTGTTTTTCGAAATACTCTGAATAGAGAACGCCAAATCTGTCGATTTCCGTTTGGCTTAATGGGCCGCCGTCGTTTTCGTATCTCTTAGAAAGGAGAGCTCTCGTTAATAGTCCCGCGCGAATTCCTTCGGAAAGCTTCACGGCGTAGAACAACTCGGCTTCATCGAACAACCCGCGATTGGGCTTCTTTATGCAAAATTTCTGGGGGATCTTCTTTTTGACGTCTTTAGTAATCTGGATTTCTTCGCCCTTATCATTCTTACTTGTCTCTGTTTCTTTTACGGTCTGTTCTTTAAGGATGTCGAATTCGAATAGTTTTTTCATAGTTTTAGTTTGATGTCAAAATTCTTTAAGTTTTCTTCTATTTCTCTTACGGCGTCATTGCCGTAGTCGAGGACTCTTTTACGAGCTTTCTGGTAAGCCTCTTCGGGAATATTATAACCATCTCCCTTAAGATCCTCCAAAATAAAAAGGAACTGCTTATAAAGATTAGTGACCTTCCTACGAACTTGAAAATTAACGAAGTCTTTTGTTTTGTCGCCGTTTTCCATAACCTTTATAATACCGCCTTTTACCGTAATAGTTTACACGTTATAAACTATTTATAGAAATAAAAAAAGACCCCGGCCGAAGCCGGGGTCCTGTGTGCCTATATCTGTTAGACTTACTCGCCGAGGGCGCTGGAGTCGCTTGCGAAGTCGGTCAGGTTGACAGTGCTCAATCCGCTCATGAACAAGCCCTGCTTGGTCTGGTTCGGTCCACCGATCTGAGTGGAGAACTCGAGCGTAACGGTTTTGTTCGCGCCGATGTCAGAGCTGAAGGACTGGCTGTTCACCTTGACGTTTCTGAGGTTGTACTGGACAAAGATGTCGTTGTACGCGCCAGCCGTTGAGGTGCAGCTCGTCGGTCTGAGTAGGTTGACCGTGATGTCATAAGAGTCATCGCAGTTAACGATATCAGACAAACTGCCCGTGGTGATATCAGCAACCAACGCTTCGATCGTGCAGGTAGCAGTAATCGGGAACGTGATCTCTCTCGTGTAGGCGAAACGGCTGCCGAGCTTCTGGATCGGCTCTCTTCCCATGTCCATGCTAATGTTGTAGCTTTGGATCTTGGCAAACGCTTCGGTCGTGCCGTCTCCTAGTTTGGCGCCTGGCGCGTCGTAAGAGTTCTCGGCGCCAACGGTGAGCTGGGTCGAATCAACGCTTTCGGCGTCAACCTTCTTAAAGTGGAAGGTCATATCGCCTGGGCGAAGCGTGCTCGTAGAGAGGTCACCAGTGCCCCAGCTGCCAGTGGCCTTGGGGAGGATGTAGTTATACGGAAGCCTGTTTCCGCTCTGAGCGTGAATAGCGGGGGTAATGCCGCTGACGCCAGCGTTGAAAGCCATGTTCAAGCCTTCTACGTTGATTGAAACTGTCGGTAGGTTACCAACGGAGCACTCAGCAGTATAAGACGTAAGGAATCCGTTACCGATGCCGATGACAGATGTATCGTCATAGTGTTCGTCCTGGAAAGCGTCTCTGCCTTCGCCGACGGTCTCGATGAAGTAGTTCTTCTCGTCCTGCGACTTGTCGATGAAGTTCTTGATGCAAGTAAAGCTGCCATCAGTGATGAAGCCGAGAAGTCTCTCGTTTTCGATACCGGCCGAAACGTAGCTGAAATCAAGCGACACAGTCGGGGAATCGAGGATGATACGGTCAATCGCGGCCAACTCGCCGAACTGGTTAACATCAGTACGGGTGACGTTGAAGGCATAATTGGCGTTTTGGACGCGGTGAAGCTGCTTAACCATGTTAAGCACGCCGGTCCGGTCAGCGAGAGTGGGCGCGGTGCGCGCGCGACTATCACTGAAAAACCCGCTAATTGATGGTGTCGGTCCTACGAATAGGGCCTCGCTTTGATAGATAATTCTGTTTCTTGGCATAAAATTATATTCCTTTTATTGTATTACAACTGTTTTTTGTTAAATAGAACTGGTTTATTCTAATGTTAATTGTCTATATATCATCCCCTAAGTATGCTCGGCGGGCATACCTTGGTTTCGATATCTCGAAGTCTATTACACCGTTAAATATGTTTGGGTTCAAATTATCTACTTTTAAATTAATTTCCCTATTGAACTTAGAAATAGAGACGTTTTCGATGAAGACGTATTGATTCTCGGAGGTCTTGCCTACGAGCGCGCCCGTGTAGTTGTATTTGACGCCATTTTTGAATCCCCCTAGGCTGTTGAACGGCATGTCTACGCCATCAAATAAGGTAACCAAAGACCTCGCCCTGTCTCTAAATATAGAGCAAACTCCATCTAAAAGATACTGAGAATCCGCTAAAACGATAGCCCTGACGTTAATCACCGTATTTTCAAAACCACCAAAGGCTAGCGCTTCGTTGAAGCCGCCATTATTTCTAATAAAAATCGCCGGATAGACTATCTCATTTGGGGCGAGCCCAGTCTCAGTTTGCGTCGTTTTCGGGCGTAGGTTAAACTTAGTCTCAAACAGTAGCTTTTCTTCCGCTTCATTCGTTAGATAAACATTAAAGTCTTTCACCGAGTAAACGCCGCTTAATCTAGTGGATGGCGTCGTAATTTCAGAGGTAAAATATACATGCCCTTGCTCATAGTTTATGCCGCTAAAGTTTGATTGACCCGGGGTTATGAAAACGCTATCTAGATATATGCCTGTCGGGACCGTTGCTCCAGATATTGAAAAGTCTTGAACAAACTGCTTAAATGGGGCACCATAGGTATAAAGCCCATTATACAAAGCGTCTACTTCGTAGAGCTTGCCGGAGTAATTTGTAAAAGCCTCTCCGTGGCTTAATAGCGTGTGGTCAAACCACAGCAAAAAGCTAGACATTACTTTATTATCAAACTGAGGCTTCATTTTATACTCTTATTGAACTTAGCCAGAATATCGGATACATATTTTACCGCTTTATAGCTCGTGCTTCTAATTTTATTTTCAGTTTGTACGCCCGTGCCAGAACGACTGCTTTCCATCATCTTGCTCTTGCTGTAAATATAATTACTAAGTCCAGAGATGCCCTTTTCTATCCCTCGCAGCCAGCTCTTGCCATCTTCGAACGGCAATGGAGTTGCTCTTTCGAGAGCGCTCTGATCTACGGAGGTAGTTTTAAACTCAAAAACTGCCCCGTTTTTTGTGACTGTATAAGAAGAGTCTTTGAGTATTTGGGGTTCTTTTTCTAGGGTCGATCCGACGATTTCAATTGGGTCTGCCCCTTCTTGGTCAAAACCGATATAGCTATAAAGGTTGCCGTTCCCTCCTAGCGTGTTCGTGGTATTCTGCGCTTCTGGGCCAGCTTGTATTTCCTGGGTGACGGGATGTTCGTAAAACTCGCGGACCATCTGGGCTTTTTTCTTTTCGAAGTCTTTTTGAGCTATAACGAACGCTTCCTTCTCAAACTGTTTTAAGTTTTTGAGGATTTCTTGCTTTAGGGCTTGTCTATCAGCGGCATTCATTTACTTCGTGGCTTGTAGATGGAAGACGTAAAGCTTTACACCGAAGAAGTTTTTAACAGCGTCTTCCGTTAAGAGATTAAAGACTTTTCCATCTATTACAATCTTTTCCGTCTTGCCGTTCTTAATATATTCTTTAGTTATTGAGTCTACCTTTATTCTCGCGTCGCCAGCAAAATATATTAATCCGACACTAGCTATTTCTTCGGCGTCTTGCCTATCTTTGTAGGAAACTACAGCTTGATGAACCTGGGATACTGACGTATAAGTGATATTGGTTTTTTGTGCGGACTCTCCGTATCCGTGATAAGAATCTAGATTAACATTTGATATAGTTTTCTTTGGCTCCTTGTAAATGGTAATATCCCTTTTGAACGTGTCAAAAAGATTCTGGAAATCTCCAGTAAAACTGTTAATATCTGCGGCTGATAAGAGACTTGGCATAAATTTTAAAGTCTATAATTTTCCCTGTCCATGCGATTTAGAGCTTCGACAGTATCGTCGCCAGCAACTTGCAGAGGGGTGGAGCCTTTAACTTTGTATCCGGCGATCAGCATCTTCAGCTCTTCGAAGACGTGCGCACGGACCGTGTAGTAAGTTTTGCTTTGCTCGTTTTTGTTTATCTTCTTAATCCGTGACCCATCAGAAGAAAGCTCTACTATGGAGTCTGTACTAGCTGCACCAAGACTGCCACGGATTAGCCCGTCATAGTAATGCATCAGGTACTGCAACTTCATAATAGACACTTCCTGTTGGGTTATCTCTGCGCCGCCTTCGTCTTTAATTTCTAGATTAGCGCCCTCTTCAACCGCGAATGCGGTGTTGAGAAGGTTGTTTAGTCCGCCCAAGTTGGTTCTCACCCAAAAAGAGATAGGCGGGATTGAAAGAGACGAGGGTTGGCCTAACTCTCTATAGATTTCATCAGCGATGTCGACGACTTTCATATAAGTATATTACACTTTTTTAATTATTTACTTTTTATTTCTTTAAGAAACGCAGTGTTTGCCATCTTAGCGTCTATTCGTAGATTATTATGATCAGGGGTCTTTAATAAATTTACACGTTTATAACCCTTGACTCTTCTAAATCCTTAACAGCGCCAATATAAATAGCATTCAAGTCTTCTTGACTTCTCCACATAGAGAAATGATCTATGACTTTTCTCGGGCTTAGCCCCAGCTCTAAATGACCAATTAAATAGTTCCTAATTCTGTCATTCAGGTCTAGTGGGTATCTCACCCCGTTCGGGCGATCAAACCGGTGAACCCATCTCAAAAAGGGCAAGCATAAAACTTTGTCGCCGCGCTTTCGATACTTTCCATGTATATAACCCTCTTCTCCACCAAAGCCTCGGAACAAGGGATTGAAACCGGCCCACGCGTCTTTCAGACAAGAAAAAACTCCAAGCCCTTGCATCGGTATTTCGAATGGGGCTCCGTTAGGGTCTTTCGCTCGTTCGTCTACGTCCCAAATCCCGAACATCTGTTCGCTCCAAACGGGCTTAAAATGAGAATGCACAGAAGTCAAGTTATCGTAAAGCAAAGGCCCCTGTATCAAGTTCCTAGTCTCTGAGTTGGCGTCGTAATAATTTATTAGTTTCTTGAGAGACCCAGCTTCAAATAAAACATGGCAATCCATAGATAAAACATATGGAGTATTTGCGTTGCTGAAGATTTCGTTTCTTATGGCTGTGCTTTTGTAATCTTTGAAAGGGATATACCTAGTATCCTTGCAGTGATTGGCTAACTTTTTTATAGCTTTTGCATGAGGCCCGTCTGGGTTGTTATCTATTATTAGAAACTCTACCTCATCTAGAATTTCTGGATGGAACATCCGCATGGCTTGGATAGAAAAATATACTCCATCAAAGTCATCATAAACAGCCATTCCAATTGTTAGTTTTTTAGCCATTTAGGTTTAACGTCCAGATGGTGATAAGGAGTGATATGTCAAATGCAAATGTCAACATTGATACCTCAAGGACCTGGCGTCGTCCCAGGATACGGCGTCGTCGTTCCACCGCCGCCTATGCAAGTGTAACAGCCAATTACTATAAAGCTGTCAACGCCATCTATATCATATCTGCGCTCTTGGTAGTTAATCCAAACGGTTTTGCCTTGGCTCGTGCATATTTCAGTGACAGCCTGCACGACTTCATCGTAAAGAGGAATAACATTAAACGTCTCCGTCCCGTAATCGTAGTAATCTGTTGCGGGTCCGGTTTCTGTGTATGAGCTTTGCCCCGGCGCACAACCCGGCGCCGGAGTGGTGGTGGTGGTGGTAGTTGTCGTCGTTACGGGGCAAGAATAGCACGCTTGCACTCGAACGAAGTCCGGCCCGTAAACACTGATATGAGAGGTTGCCGCTAGAACGGTATAACCGGTACAAATAAGCGCGTCCAAATCGGAGGTAAGATCTGAGTATTCATAACTTGGAGCGGTCTCAGAATAGTAACTGCGAGTAAAGGTGCTCCCAGACACGCAAGGCGCCGGACTAGTTGTCGAACCGGTTTCACAATACCAACAGACCTCAAGAAGAAGATAGTCATCCCCGACGAAACTCTCTCCCGTTTTCGAGGTTCTAACTACGTAATCTGAGCATTGTGGGAATAAGGTATCGTAAATTATGGAGGGGTCATACGTCGCTATGGGACGATGTACTCCGAAGCTATAGTCTCCTGTTTGGCAGGGCTCTTGGGTCGTGGTGGTAGTGCCCGAGGGCTCTCCTGTGCATAGATAGCACGCCGTTACGCGAGCGAGGGGATATCTTAAATTTATTCTCAATGGACCTGTGTCGCCAAAGCTTGAATTCAGCTGAAATCCGCTAGGGCACAGGCCGCTTAAATCTTGATAAAGTCTTGTGGTCCGGGATGGTGTTGAAGTTAGCGGATAATCTGCGGTAAAGTATAAACTTCCATCGGCACATGTTGGTGGGACGGTAGTGGTCGTGGTCGTTGGACAGGCGCTATCGTCTGAGCAAGGGCTGCACAGTGCTGCGCCAACCATAACGTTTTTAAAATATACAGACATCTTATGTCTTTGTTAAGAATGTATATTCGGATGTCACTCCATTTACGCACACCGATAACGCTCTCTCAGTAACGGCATAAGTTTGAAACAGCCCGCCTTGATAAACAACTAAGGTCGTTGCGGTTGCAGCTGACCCTGCAATTGTAGCGACTCCAGTATTGCCCTTCGGACCTAATGCACCCGTTGTTCCAGTAGCACCCGTTGTTCCAGTCGCGCCTGTCGGGCCAGTCGGACCCGTATTACCAGTATTACCTTTCGTTCCAGTCGCGCCTGTATTGCCAGTATTACCTTTCGTTCCAGTCGCGCCCGTATTGCCAGTATTACCTTTCGCTCCAGTCGCGCCTGTATTGCCAGTATTACCTTTTGCACCTGACACCCCAGTGCTACCAGTCGCGCCTGTATTGCCAGTATTACCTTTTGCACCTGACGCCCCAGTGCTACCAGTCGCGCCTGTATTACCAGTATCACCTTTTGCACCTGACGCCCCAGTCGAACCATTCGAACCATTCGAACCATTCGACCCGGCCGAGCCCGTAACACCGGTAACGCCATTCGATCCATTTGAACCGTTTTGACCCGTCGGACCAGTTGGGCCGGTCGAGCCTGAGTTAGCCACTTGACGAAATACAGAGTTAGACATAATCTTTTTCCTTTTAAGTGACTCTCTCTTCAACCATCATCGTAGTCAATCCAACTCCGCCATATCTTTGCGCGGTGGTGATGCCCCCGCAAGAGACTGTGCTTGCGGCTGACCCGCCTATTCTAATAGAAAATGTTATTGCATTTGTAGTACCCGCCAGAACTCTAATGCTCATAGAGAAAGCCTGACAAGCATTTGCCGCCGACATCCTATTCTCTTGAGCGCAAATAGAGTCGGCCGCTCCGTTAAATATAGCCGTAGTGACTGTTCCGGTAGACAAGCTCGAAGCAATAAATCCGCAAGTATTGATATATAGATAACTCGCTGAATTCGTCGGAGTGATGCTAACCGTCATTACTTCTCCGCCCTCACTACTTTGGGGAATAGTGTTATCTAGAGGAATAGTAGCTGAAGTCGTAAAGTAGGTAGTCCGTTCTGCGTAAACGCTTTGAATAGAATTGCCGCCCGCAGTTCCAGTCGCTCCAGTATCTCCCGTCGCACCAGTTTCACCCGTTGCTCCAGTATCACCCGTTGCTCCAGTATCACCCGTTGCGCCAGTTTCTCCAGTCGCACCAGTTTCACCCGTCGCACCAGTTTCACCCGTGGCACCAGTCGCTCCAGTTTCTCCAGTCGCACCTGTCGCACCCGTCGCACCAG
>Ga0208942_1000563_pt1 | contig 14678 bp, 15 predicted proteins | sample GreLakmeSU08MSRF_FD_187704 | JGI IMG/M metagenome (GOLD analysis project Ga0208942, IMG submission 187704) | Freshwater lentic microbial communities from great Laurentian Lakes, MI, USA - Great Lakes metaG SU08MSRF (SPAdes) | ecosystem: Environmental > Aquatic > Freshwater > Lake | place: Great...
CCCATCTTGTTCTGCTACAAGAATGATCTTTTGAGAATCTGAAAAGTAATTATGAATCTTGTTTTTGAATATTTTTACATCATTATCATCTAATGGTTTTGGTCTTTCTAGTTCATAGAGAAGACTAAGAATTGACGGAATGTCATTGTCAGTAGACTCTCTTATTGATAATTCCATGAAAACAATAATGCAGAGTATGACGTTTAAACAATTTCCAACAAACAAACTCACGTTATAATTTTAGTTAGTATCACAATTCTGTGCGTAAGTGTGGGGGATTCCCTTTTTAATCTCTGTCAATATATTCGTCTATTCCAGGTGGCTCTGGTGCAAGACCTTTTCTCTTTCTAATTTCTGCAATTGCCGTAGTTGCAATTGATTTTGGAAGTTCAGTCCATGCTTTAAAAGAAGTATTCCAAGTTGCACGTCCAGCAGTTTGACCTCTCATTGCTTCTGAAAGGGTAAATGTTTCAGATGCAGGAATTTCACCAACAATAATACTTGATGCACCTTTTTGTGTCATGTCTAATACTTTGCCACGTTTTCCAGAAAGTACCGTAGCAACGTTTCCAACTAGATCAGTTGGCACTCTAACTTCAATTGCAAGCATTGGTTCAAGAATTGTAGTTCCTGCAGTTAATAATGCACCCATACATGCACGTCTTGAGGCAGGACCTAATTGAGACAATCCTCTATGAGCTGAATCTTCGTGAGGAACAAAATGAGTAAAAATGAATTTACAATTTCTCATCTGCTCTTTACATAAAGGACCTTCCTTCATAACTTCTTCAAATCCAGAATTGATAGAATCTGTTGATTCCTGAATAAATTGAACTCCTTTTGTTCCGTTAATCATAACATTTCCACGTGGATCCAATTTCATAATTCTCTTTACTGTGTCAGTATCCCATCCAGCACCTTTGAGTAAATCAGCTACAACCTTTTTGTCTTTCATGTCACTCACTTCCCCTGTTCGAAGCATGTGTGCAATTGCAGGTTCCAAAGGTTCAACTTTCATGAAAATTTTGTTGTGTCTATTTGGAGATTTTGACATGATTGGGTCAGATTTACCGCGAACTGTTTCACGGTAGTTGATTAGTGGTTCAGATGTAATAATTTCTAATTTAGTATCTTGAATACGATGTGTAGCTACATCAAGATGAAGTACCCCCATTCCAGCAACAAGTGTTTCACCTGTTTCCTCATCGATTTTGACTACCAAGTTTGGATCCTCAATTGTTAATTGTCTAAGAACCTCAACTAGTTTAGGTAAATCTTTAGGATGCTTTGGTTCAATTGCAATTTGTACAACAGGTTCTGAAACATATTTTACACCTTCAAACATTGGAATTGATTTTACTGAAGAAATTGTATGACCGGCTCTTGCTTCAGTTAATCCCAATAATGCAGGAATATTTCCAGCACCTAATTCTGCAACTTGTTCCCTTTGGTTACCCATGAAAAAGTTTACAGATTGAACTCTACCTTCTCTTTTTGAATCAATAATGTTTACTGTTTGTCCATCCTTTATGGTTCCTGAAAATAATCTACCAATTGCAATAGGACCCGCTGCAGGATCTAATACCATGTTAACAACCATCATAATTGTTGGACCGTCATCACTACATGCCAATAGGGCTTTTCCGATATCAGATTCCAAATCGCCTTTCCAAATTTGTGGAATTCTATATTTTTGAGCAACGTTTGGTGGTGGAATATGTTTTACAACCATTCCAAGCACTGCATCAGCCAATGGAGCCCTTTCCACAAGTGAATCTACTTTTTCATTTTGATATGCGTCTATAACGTCTTTAAATGTAATTCCTTTTTCTTTCATAATATCTACATTAAATGCCCACTTGTCTTTGGCTGAACCAAATGTCACACTAGCATCCTGAATGGATACTTTCCATTTTTCTTTGTATTGTGGCTCTGCATAAGTATCAACTAGTTGATTAAAGCTAGAAACTACGCCAGCTAGAGTTTCTTGCATTTTTTCTGGAGTTAGACGAAGTTCCTTGATTAATCTATCCACTTTATTGATAAACAAAACAGGTCTAACTCTTTCCTCTAATGCCATTCGAGTTACAGTTTCGGTTTGAGTCATAATTCCTTCAACTGCATCACAAACTACAACTGCACCATCAATTGCCCTAAGGCTTCGAATTACCCTGCCGCTAAAATCAACGTGTCCGGGAGTATCAATCATGTTAATGACGTATTCTTTGTCTTTTTGTGTAAAGTGTAATGTTACATTTGCTTGATAAATTGTAATTCCTCTTGCTTGTTCTTCTTTATCAAAATCCATTGCCAATGCTTTACCAGCAGCAGATGGGGCAATAATTCCAGAGTTTGCTAAAAGACTATCACTCATTGTAGTTTTTCCATGATCTACGTGTGCAATTACACTAAAGTTACGAATTTGTTCCTTATTCTTGATAATCTTCAATACTTCAATTGTAGACTTGAATTTTGCCATATTCGCAAAACCATTTACTGAGGTATTAAATCTTATGAGAAAAATTAGATCTAGTCACTATCCAAATACATGTATTTTTCTTTACAAAAAATCAGATTTTTGGCAAAATTAAAAAAAATATCAAAGATACAGAAAGGATGAACTTTTGGAAAATATCTTTTTTAAATGATTTAATTTACAAAAAATGAAAAAAATAAGATAAATATCTAGTTTTGATTTTTATAACGAATCTTTAAAAACATAGTGTGGAAATTTCTGTAGGACATACACCTGATTCAGATGATGCATTCATGTTTTATGGGATGTTTACAGGCAAAGTTAGATCTGCAGATTTTACAGTAAATCACGTAATTGAAGATATAGAGAAATTAAACATTAAAGCAGTAAATCCAGAGTTAGACGTTACGGCTGTATCAGTTCATGCTTGTGCGTATATTCCAGGGTATACGATTTTGAGAAGTGGGGGGAGTTTTGGAATCGGGTATGGTCCAATTGTAACTGCAAAAAAACAAATGACAATAGATGAAATAAAAAAATGTAAAATTGCAATACCCGGAAAAATGACATCTGCATTTTTATTGCTTCAATTAATGATTGGCAAGTTTGATTATGTTGAAATGAATTTTAGCGACATTCCAGAAGCAGTAAGAAATGGCAAAGTGGATGTAGGACTTGTCATTCATGAAACACAGTTATCTTATGAGCAAGAAGGGAATGTAAAAATTTTAGACGTTGGGGAATGGTGGGACAAAGAAACAGGCGGATTACCAGTTCCACTTGGAATCAATGTTATGAAAACAAGTCTTGGAAGTGAATTGATTCATAAATTTGATCAGTATTTGCAAGCATCAATTGAATATGGTTTAGATAATCTAGATGATGCGATAGACTATGCAATGCAGTATAGTAGAGGAAAGTCAAGGGAGTTGATTGAAAAATTTGTAAAAATGTATGTAAATAAAATCACGGTGAACATGGGTGATAAAGGAGAAGAATCAATAAAAAGACTTTTTGAAATGGCAAAACAAAAATGTATCATACCAGAATTCACACTTCAGATTGCCATCAAGTAATTATATCACAAAAAACTTTACAAATTAATGGGTGATGGAATTGGGGGACCAGTCATATCTTGTCTGTCAAATAATACATTTGAAATTATGGTAACCCATTTTCGTAAAGATAACATTGAGCAATATGCAAAAACAGAGCGCATAATCATTGGAAAAATCGACAATCCCGATGAACCTCAATATCAAGAAACAACACAGACAGACTTAGAGAAGGCACTGAAAGGAAAATTTGTATCATGTAATGTACAATATAGGGATTCTAAAATGGATGCACTTGTTTGTAATGTCTTTGTTCAAAAACCTCCAGAAGGTTTTGTGTAACTTCCATGATGCCTCATTTTATTAGTAAAATAAAAAAAGTTTAAAATTACTTTCTAAAGATATGAATTACAATTGTAGGTATCTTATCTCATAAGCTATATCTTTACATGATTAAACCCTATAAATAAGAAAATGTGTTAGGCACAAAAAGAGTATAGAATTTAATTTACATTTGAATATTCTTTATTTTTTTGTAGAATGGAAAAAGGGATTCCATAATTTTGTCTTGGAGTATGAACTAGAAACTATATCAAAAGATCATACAAGATACAGTTTTAGCATCAATTGTACCAACTCAAAAAAATACAGACTATACACATTCAAGATTATGTCTAACATGTGAAACTCGATGATAATTACTACAAAACAAGGTACAGAGATATGTATCAAAGCACCTGTAGGAAATGAAGTATGCGTAATTAGTTTAAAATTTGTGCTATACATTCACATAATTCAAAAAATACCACATCATAGTATTTAGAATTACAAATTATCATTGTTTTACAATTAATATTTTATTAAATAAAATTATTTACTTTATTTTAACATTCATTCCATATTGAGATTTTACGATATACTTGTCACGTATTTTTACACTTATCCAATCTATGATTAGAACCGTAATTAACACAACAATCATGAATACTGCAGCATTACCATATTCAAAAAATTTGATGTAATTTATAATATAAAATCCAATTCCTCCAGCACCAACAAGACCCAAGATACTTGTTTGTCTCACATTGTAATCAAACATGTATAACATTTGACTCAAGAGATGTGGTGCGGATTCAGGTAGTACAACATATCGTATTAATTGTAATTTGGAGACACCGATTGATTTTACAGCATCCATTGGATCTGAATCTATTGTTTCAATTGATTCGTACTGTAATTTTGTGATAAACCCTACAGTATACATGATAATTGCTAAAACTCCTGCAAAAGGTCCCAATCCGACCATAATTACAAAGAGAATTGCCCAAAGAATAGAAGGAAATGTTCTAACTGCTGCAAGAATAGCTCTAACTGGAACATAGACATATTTGCTGTTTAGATTTCGTGCAGCACATATGCTAAGAGGTAAAGAAATTGCAACACCAACAACAGTTCCAATAAAAGCCATCTGAATTGTTTCAAATATTGACCAAAATGCAGTAACAAAAAGTTTAGGTTCAACATGAGTCATTTCATCTACAACAATTGCAAGATTTGGTAATCCTTTTACAAAGTCAATAGGGCTTGCGTTGATATTATATGATGCTACAACAAGCAATGCAATAATAATTCCAATTAAAAGATTATTTTTTGGTGTCATCAGAATACATCTCCATAATTTCCTTAGAGGTAAGATTTCCTGTTTGAAAATCTATAATTTCATCTCCATCCACACCTATTTCAAGAATTTTTTCTCCATCTTTTATTACTGCAACACGATTTGCATATTCTAATGCAAGTTTCATATCATGGTGAACCATAACTGCTGTAAGATTCATTGTTTTTTGGGCATTTGTAATTAAATCAAGTATTTCTCTAGCAGTGACATGATCTAATTCAGAAACAATTTCATCAGCTAACAAAAGTGTGGGTTTTTGCATAAATGCACGCGCTATTGCAACTCTTCTTTTTTCACCACCACTCAACATGTATACTTTTCTGGATTCTTTTCCTTCAAGCCCAACTTGTTTTAGAATTTTTTTTGCTTCTAGAATTTCTTCTTCAGGAAATATTTTAAACAGTGATTGTATTTTACCTAATCTGGGTAGTGCGCCAATCAAAGTATTTTCAAGAACAGTATTATTTTTTATCAAACCAAGATTTTGTGGAATGTAGCCAATTTTATGCATCATTGATTTAAATTTTTTATTATGTATGTTGGGTGTCTGATATTCAATTTTGATTGTACCTTTACTTGAAGTCATCATGCCGTTCATTAATTTTAGTAAAGTCGACTTTCCAGAACCTGATTGTCCTACTACGACATAGTTTGTACCCCTATCAATTGAAAGGGAAATTCCCTTTAGAATATAATTTTTTGAATCATAAGATGTAAAGACATTATTCATCTGAACAATTTTTTTTGTAGAAATTAAAGAAACGTGTGGCTTTGACATTAGAATTATTTTATTTTTATTTTACTGTTTTTATTTGCTCTTATTTGCTGCATCCAAGATTGCCTGATCCAATCCTATCAAAATATCAATGAATTTACCAAAATCACCAATATGCAAAGCAGTAGTAGTTGGAACAAGTGCTTCAGCACCATACAGATTCTTTAGAATTGCATTATTTTCATCATAATTTAGCTCAATTAGTGCAGACACTAGAGCATTTTTAGTCAAATCAGACATGTCTGAACTGACCAGAAATACATGAGATGGTACAGAGCCAAGTGTGGTTACTGGGCGCAATTTAATTTGATCTTCTGGCTCTAGATATTTTTGTGGGGCAATATCTGAACCAAATGCTACATCCACGCTACCATTAAGTAGTAATTCCAAAGACGCTTTGTAACCTCCGGTAAATGTATAACTTTCAAAGTTTTTTGCCAATGCATCCTCTAAACCAATAATGCCATCACCTTCAATAGTTATTAGTCCTTCAGAAACCAATGTTCCCATAGGTCTAACAAAACCGGATGAACCAGTAATACTAGTAAATGCAACTCGTTTTCCAAGAGAATCCTCAAGTGATTGAATAGAAGTGTCGTCTGCTCTTGCCCACATTGTTGCTTGATAATTAATTCTACCTGCAACAAGTTCTGCCATAATTACTTCTGCACCGGTTCTTTGGTGAGCAATCCATGCAGGACCTGTATCCATAAACGCTGCATCAATGTGCCCAAATCGCATTCCTTCAATGATTGTTTCATAATTTGTTGGAATTACCACTTCAACATCAACTCCAAGTTTATTTTCAAGTAATTTTTCCAATTCTTTTGCTTTTGGAGTTAATTCATCTGCCTTTTCTACGGGTATAAATCCAATTGTAATTTTATCAACATCTAGGGTATTTTTAGATGAGTCAGTAGAAATTTCTGTCTTGACTAATTGAGTATCGTTTGTGTTATCTGTTGTCAAAAATATTCCAAATCCGATGCCTATTCCTACTAGAAAAATTATTGGAATTAAAGCATAAAGTTTGTTCATATGTGATTCATTTTTTATGATTATTTAAATGGATTAGATATTCTACACTTTTAGAACATGATCAAGAAATGATCAATTTACATTATAAAATTTCAAAAATATAAACATCATAAAAAATTCAAAATTAAAGAAGATATGTGGAAAGATAGATAGTGATGGCGATGATTGGGATCATTATTTTAAATTTTATGGAAAGCGCATTTTCTTTAGATTTTGTATAGTTTTCTTGTAGTTTAGATTCATGTTTTTTATGTAATAAAACAGCAAGTAAGCACATTGCAAATATTGAATATATGCTCATCATGACCTTGTCAGCTAAAGTTAGATAAGCAACATCTGGAACATGTGCATTCAAATATGCAACGTGGAAAAATATTGCACCAATCAATGTTGCAGCAATTATCTCAATTTTTTCATCAGAAGATATTACAGGAAACCACAATGTAGCAAATGCAAATAATGCAATAATGATAACTGGGCTCAAATATTTTAAAAAGATTGTAGAAGTTGAAGATTCTAAATGGAAAATTGCAGTATATCTTGAAAATTCGCCCCAGGGATAAGTTTGATTAGAAATAAAAAAGATCGGCTCAGCAATATTCCAGCCTGCCACAGATACAAATTTTTCATCATGTATTCCACTATAATCTTCTTCTACAACAAATTGAAAATTATCTAATGTATTTGGAATTACAGATTTTATGTGAATTAACAAATCCATGTTGTGAAATGGATACGAACTATAGTCTATGTTATTGTAAAACGTTCCTCGTGCCTTGAATTTATAGAAATGCTCCTTAATAGAAACAGCAGATATTTCATCAACGTATCCATTTTCATAATCAATTATTGGTGGAGGTTGCGTTAAAAAATTATAATCATCCGAAGTCTCAGTTACCCAGAAAATTACGTCATATGCGCCTGTTTCTCTATCTATCTTTTCAATATCCATCATGTAAATACCGATTTTCATAATTATTGGCTTTGTAGAATTTTCGGCGAAAATTTCACTAGTTGAAAGTAAACAGGGAACAGCAATGAGGATGAATAAGAATATAATTTTCTTCAATAATTCTTTAAATTATTCTATTCAATTAAGAGTTTACGAATAGAATTTAGAATCTACTCTTTGTGCTTTTCATTATCTTTTAGCGTCTTATCTAGAGGTGCAGTGATTGTTCTATCTGAGCCTTTACAATAATTGTTTCCTTTGAAATGCTTGTGGATTTTGACTTTAGCCATCATAACACTATCTATTCCATAGTTTCCATGATGATCTGTAATTTCTTGACTAACAATATGACAAGTTTCATAAACATTACACCATTTACACATAATTTTTATTTTTTTCTCATTAGTCATAAAGTTTCTGCATTAATTATGAACTTAAGGATTCAGAAAGAAAAGAGTATGAAATCAATTACAACTCTTTTCTCATTTTATCAAATTCTAACTTTTTTTCGTTTTACTTTTTCCGGTGTATTTTCATCTAAATAATCAATTTTTTCTCCACAAAATGGGCAAAAATCAATAGACCGTACTGAATGTCCATCATAATTAATTTGATCAACTATTCCAAATTTACCTTGTTTGTAATTCCAAACAGTAAATTTTTTGCAATACATTTTAAATTGTTCACAACAAAATACAGTTTCACGCTTTAATGTAAAATTTGAATAAGAGTCATTTTCAGATTCAGGATCCTTTATTGTTTCTTTTTCATAAATTGCTTTCAAACGATCTTTTTTGATTTTACTTTAAAATTAACTTTGGGGAGATATGACCAAATTAATTACAGATATAATCAACAGGAAAAAAAGGTCACGTTTACAGAAAATCATGGCAAAATCAAGAAAAGGGATAGTTTTGAATCAAAATTAATACAATTAGTTTAAAAAATCAATGTTTTTGATTCAGATTATGGGAATAGAGCAAATAATTTTTGAGTTTGTAAAATACATCAATAAAGAACCAAGCAAATGTCCTGCATGTCAATTCAACATCATCATTGAATGTTGTAGTTTCATTAAAGGTAAAGGATGGTTTTGCCCCAAGTGTAAAACATTATCAGTGTATGACGAAGACATACAAAAAATGATTGGAGATAATGTATCAGTATTACCCGTAATTCCAAAGCCGCCATATTCATATGGTGAAACATTGAAACCATCAGACAGAGTGCGTCGAATAGATTAAAATAATTTTTAGTTAGGGGAAAAATCCAAGCACTGCAACATAACTTGCAAATCTATGATTTTTTGGGGTTACAGATTTTTGAATGTATTTTGAAATGGTTTTACCTTTGGCACCATTTAGTCCAAGTGGCTCTTTAACTAATTTTTCTTTATTGGCCCAAGATAAAACTTCGTCAGTGGGGCTAAAATAATTTACAACTTTATCTTGAATTACGCTATCCAATAATTTACCATGTTTTGAGGATTGTATGTCACTTGTAATTGAAGCGCCAAAAAAATACACACTATGAATAATTCCGGTGTTTTGTTTTTTTTTTCCTAGATATTCTACCGTACTTAGAATTACTTGTGAGCCTAATGAGTGACCTAAAAGACGAATTTTAGTTGTAGGGCTAGTAGATTTAAAATCTTGAATAAACATAGCTAAATTACGACCATTTTTCTTTGCAATTATTTGTCCTACAGATAATGCACGTTTGGCACATTTTGGTAAATGTGCTCCAAAAGTATTAGAGTCATAACTAAATCCAACCAGAGGAAAAAAATATCCCAATCGCCTCAATTTGTTTTTTGCTAAAATAACTTTGGCGATTGCACTGGCATTATTATTTTGCAATCCATGAATCACTATAACTAGTTCTTTTGAATCTATAAATTTTTTAAAATCTTTTTTTGGATATAAAAAATAAGGATTTTTTTTAATTGTTTTTCCAGATTTTAAATCATAGTATCCTCGAGTGGAAATTCGAGGAATACTTTTGATCATATAGTTGGACCTAATAGTTTTTTATATTTTGCAATATCTTCCGGTTCAACTTTAACAAATATTGGCGATACATTACCCAAAATGTGTCCAGCATTTAGAGAGATATCTGAAATTGAATTCCATTTATTTTGATTTACATTACCTGATATTCCAATTTGTTCCCAAATTTTTTGAGATGATTCAGGAAGAAATGGGAATAGTGCTATTGCTATACTACGAGCTGCATTTACAGATAAAAATACACAGTTTGCAGTTCCAGATTCATTTTTCCAAGGTTCTTTGTGTTGAAAGTATTGATTGAAAAAAGAGGAAAATTCCATGATTTTCTTTAATGCACGGTCTAGATGATTTTGGTCCATTAAAATTCCTAGTTCTCCTGAAAGACTTTTTATTTTTGCTTGTGCCTCTAAATCTTTTTCATCAAAATTTTCAGTTTCTGGAATTATTCCATTAAATGCTTTTTTTGTAAATCCCAATGCACGATTTACAAAGTTTCCAAGATTTCCAATTAATTCAGAATTAATTCTATTTGTAAATTCATCCCAATCAAAATTCAAATCATCTTGAGAGTAAGGATTTATAGAAACTAGATAATATCTCAAATAATCTGCAGGGTAATATTGTAAAAATTGCTTTAAACCAATATACCAATTTCTACTTTTTGAAATTTTCTTTGATTGTAATGTAAGATGACCTCGAGTAGGAATAAAATCGGGTAATTTGTATTCAGAATCCATTCCTAAACGCATTGCTGGTAAAAATAGATAATGATGGTATGAGATATCCTTACCAATAAAATGATAAATGTCTGCAGAATTCCAAAATTCTTTTCCGTCAATTCCTTTATCATTTAGAAATTTTATTGCAGTAGAAATGTATGCCAAATGATTATCAAACCAACCATAAAACACTCTACCTTTAGCATCATCAAGAGGGATAGGAACACCCCAAGAAATATCACGTGTAATATCCCAATCAATTAAACCAGATTTAATCCAATTTTGAACATATTTTTTTACATCTTTTTGTAGATTTTTATTTTCTTCCAGCCATTTTGATAACAAATCAGAAAAATTTTTTAATTTAAAAAAGAAATGTGTTGTTTTTTCTTTAGTTGGAGTTTGTCCACAAATAGAACATTTTGGTTCAGATATTTCCTCAGGAACACGCCCACAGCTTTCGCAAAGATCAGAGTATTGATCCACAGCATTGCAATAAGGACAAATACCTTTTACATATCTATCAGGTAGAAATTTTTTATCATTGCTACAGTAAAACTGGATAATTTCTTTTTCATAAATATGACCTGCACTATTTAATTTGTTAAACACCTGTTGAACAAATTGAATATTTTCATTTGAGCTTGTTTTGTAAAAAAAATCAAAATCAATACCAAATGCAGTAAAATCATCATAATCACGTTTATTCCAATGTGCTACATAGTCTGCAGGAGTTTTTCCTTCTTTTTCAGATTGAATTAGAATTGGGGTGCCAAAATCATCTGAAGCACAAAAATAGTATGCCTCTACGTCATTTAATTTAAGATATCTTGTTGTTACATCTGCAGGTAAATAAGTGGAAGCAACATGTCCTAAATGAATTTCACCATTTGCATAAGGTAATGCACTTGTAATGATTGCTTTTTTCATAGATACTTGTTTTGAATATTATTGAGTTTAAGAAGTTTATTAAAAAAAACTTTTGAAAATTTACCAACTATTTGCATACTTTATTTGTAAAGGTGTAAGTGAGTCAATTTTTACATCCATTGACTTTAGTGCATCAACTGCAACTTGTTTGTCAATTTCTACAGGTACATTGATAATTTTATTACCAATTTTTGCATGATTTTTGACAAGATACAAAACAGATAAAATTTGATTTGAAAATGATTGCGCCATGACTTCTGGTGGGTGTCCTTCTGCTGCAACCAAATTTGCTAATCTACCCTCACCGATAAGATAAATTTGTTTACCGTTTTTCAATGTGCATTCATCCAAATTTGGTCTGACTCTTTTTACAGATTTGGATTCTTTTAGTAAGAATTTACTATCAATTTCCACATCAAAGTGACCTACATTACCTAAAACTGCACCATTCTTCATTTGTAAAATGTGTTCTTTTCTAATTACACTAGTCATTCCAGTGCATGTGATAAAAATATCACCTATTTTACAAGCTTGTGCCATTGGCATTACATCAAAGCCATCCATGTGTGCTTCAAGTGCCTTAAGAGGATCAATTTCAGTTACAATTACTTTACAACCCATTCCATCACATCGAGCTGCAACCCCCCGTCCAACCCAACCATATCCTACAACTACAACACGCTTTGATGCCAAAAGTAAATTCATTGCACGCAAGTATCCATCAATTGTACTTTGTCCAGTACCATATCTATTATCAAACATGTGTTTTGTGTATGCCTCATTTACTAAAATTACAGGATAACGTAGCTTGCCTTGATTTTCAACTGCTCTAATTCGTGTAACACCTGCAGTTGTCTCTTCAGTTGCACCAATAATTTTCATATTTTTATATCTATTATCAAAATGTGCTTTTACATTCATGTCCGCTCCATCATCAGTTAAAATAGTTGGTTTATGATTTAGCACTTGATCTATGCACCAGTCATATTCTTTTACGGATTGACCGTGCCATGCATAAACATGAATTCCCTGAGTTACCAAAAATGCCGCTATATCATCCTGAGTAGTTAACGGATTTCCGCCACAGCATGCAACTGTAGCGCCAAGTTCTTTGGCACCCAATAAAAGAACAGATGTCTCTTTTGTGATATGTAAACAAAATCCGATTGTAATGCCTTTGAAGGGTTTTGATTTTTTTAATCTATTAATGGTATTATCTAAAATTTGCATATGAGATCTAGCCCATTCATAAGATAATTTACCTTCTTGAATCAATTTCGTGCTAGATTTTACCTTACTCAATACAATTTGGCATTGTAAAGAGTATAAAATCGTATCATGCGAATCTAAATAAATGACAAAATTCTAAATGGAAAGTATGACTTGGAAAAAAGTTGCAGAAAAAGGAGATGTCATTGCAGGTAAAGGTAAGGCATTTAAAATTGAAGGAAAACAAATTGCGATATTTAATCAAGACGGATATCATGCAATGGATGATCTATGTGTTCACCAAGATGGCTCCATTGCACCAGGAAAACTTGAAGGTGATATTGTAGAATGTCCATTGCATTTTTGGCATTTTAATATCAAGACAGGCGAACTAAAAGACTACCTAAAAGATGTCAAATTAGGAACATATGCTGTTGAGGCTAGAAACGACGGAATTTATGTAGATATTTAAAATTAAATTATTTAAACACCCAATAATACTGTGTAAAATGTATTCAAAATAAATTGAAACCTGGTAACAACTTTTATTCCAAGATTAATGAAAACAATCTATGAATCAAAAGATTTTAGAGGAAATAACTAGACAAAATTATACTTCAATTACAAACAAAATTGAAGAATTCATTGATAATCAAATTAAAAAAAGTAATTACAACGGAGTGATTTTTGGTCTAAGTGGTGGACTTGATTCAGCCGTATTGGCACATATATGCAAAAGATCACTTGAAGAAAAAACACTTGCACTAATAATGCCAGATACACAAATCACACCAAGTATAGAAACAGAAGATGCGATGAAAATGATTTCACTCTTAGGATTGAAATACAAATTAATTGATATCGCACCAATAGTAAATCAATACTCACAGTATATTGAACCAAATGAATTTTCTAAAGGAAATCTAAGAGCCCGTGTAAGGGCAAATATTTTGTACTATTATGCAAATTCAAAAAAATATCTTGTATTAGGATCAAGTGATAAAAGTGAATTTTTAATTGGTTATTTTACAAAATATGGAGACGGTGCATCAGATATACTGCCAATAAATTCATTGTATAAATTACAAATAAGAGAAATTGCAAAATTTTTAGGCGTTCCACAAAACATAATTGAAAAAAAGAGTAGCCCACATTTATGGAAATCACATGAAGCTGAAAAAGAATTAGGAATCACATATGAGGAAATTGATTCCATATTATATTGTATTTTTGAGAAAAAACTGGCAATTGAAAAAATTCCAGAAATAACACAAATAGATAAAAAAATAGTCAATAAAGTAAATCAATTATATCTAGATAGTATGCACAAAAGAGAATCTCAAAAAAACATGGAGAATAATCAATGAAACTACAAGACACGCTTTGTAATTTAGAGCAAATTTTAGATATTTCAAAAACTGTAAAAATTTACCTATGCGGGGTTACAGTTTACGACGAATCACATATTGGACATGCACGCACTATAATTGTTTTTGACGTATTGCGGAAATACCTAGAAAGTAAAGGAACAAAAATTGAATTTATTCAAAATTTTACCGATGTAGATGATAAAATAATTAATCGTGCAAAATTAGAAAATACAACCGCGGAACAAATTAGTTTAAAATACATTGAAAATTATTTTATAGATTTTGATGCACTAAATGTAAAGAGGGCAACAAAGTATCCAAGGGCAACAGAGCATATTGAAGAGATAATCAATTTCATCATCAAATTAATTCAAATTAATTCAGCATATGTTACACAAAACGGAGTATATTTTTCAGTATCAAAATTTTCCCAATATGGAAAATTATCTAAAAAGAAAATAGATGAA
>Ga0208942_1000565_pt1 | contig 14641 bp, 19 predicted proteins | sample GreLakmeSU08MSRF_FD_187704 | JGI IMG/M metagenome (GOLD analysis project Ga0208942, IMG submission 187704) | Freshwater lentic microbial communities from great Laurentian Lakes, MI, USA - Great Lakes metaG SU08MSRF (SPAdes) | ecosystem: Environmental > Aquatic > Freshwater > Lake | place: Great...
CGGAAATGCCATCGACAGGGGCGGTGACATTGGTATAAGAAAGATTAAGTTCTGCCTGTCTTAAATTTGCTCGACTTTGGGCGAGAGCCGCAACACTAATCGATTCATCTGATGTTGCATTATCAAATTCACGCTGACTAATTGACCGAGATTCAATCAAACTTTCTAAACGTTTTTTCTCTCGCTTAGCTTGTTCGGCTTGAGCAAGACTCTGATTGTATTGAGCACGCGCTTGATTCAAAGCAATTTTATATGGCTCGGGATCAATGTTGAATAAAATTTGACCGGATTTAACCTGAGAGCCTTCATTGTATTTTCGTTTTAATAAAATACCGCCAACACGAGGTCTAATTTCAACTTCCTTAGCGCCCTCTGTTTGGCCTACAGCTTCGGCTGTAATAGGAATCGATGCAGGTATGGATTCAAGCATGGTCACGGGCAAAACAAAATTAGGTGGCATGCCACTTTGCTCTGGAGGTTTTTGACAGCCAACTAAAGAATACAATAGAAAACCGATAATTAAAAAAGATCTAGATGACAAAAAAAGCTGTTGCAAGTAAAGCCCCAATTCTAAAAATAAAACATGGAAACGAACGTTTCTTTGAAGGACTTATTTTACAATTAAATCAATGAATAAGAGGGATTTAGATGATTTAAATATATGAAATTTTTATGAAAATAGATGGGCTAAGCCAAAAGCAGCCGAAGAAGCTAAGGCACCAATCACAAGCGTTTGTATCGCTGAACGTCCTTGGTTCACCCCTGTAAAGCGACCTTTAATCCAACCAAAAAGTACGAGTGCAATACTTGTTGCTATGGCTGACATTTTTAGAGCGGGCATGATGTCAGATATAAAGATATAAGGCATCAAGGGAATGAGCCCACCTATAATATAAGCGATTGCAATAGTAGCCGCGCTGGTCACTGCTCTTTTCGGATCAGGCCTTTCTAAATTTAATTCAAATTTCATCATGAATTTTAGCCAGCGTTCACGATTAGAAGTGATGGACTTAACAACTGCTTTAAGCGCACTCCCTTTGAGTCCATATTCTAAAAGTATTTCCTCGACTTCTAAAATTTCATGCTCACGCAAATGCTTAATTTCATAGGCTTCACGTTTTAATTCAGAATCATAATGTTCAATATCTGTTTTTCCAGCAAGATAGCCACCCAAGCCCATCGCAATCGAGCCCGCCGCAACTTCAGCTAAGCCTGCTGTTACAATAATCGCTGATGAATCAACAGCTGCGGATAAGCCTGCAGCGAGGGCAAATGGAACAGTCAGTCCATCCGCCATGCCAATAACAATATCGCGAACTACTGCTGTTGAGGTGAAGTGTGTTTCAGAGTGATGCGAATGATGGTCGTTTGACATGAATATCTCTTTAAATTTTATGTTAATTTAAGTAAAAAATACTATATATTAGATTTTTTGTAATTTAAACATTTTTAAATATCTAAGGGCTCAAAAATGAAACAATGTACTTACAATATATTAGCTTTATTAGTCTTTGCTTTATCTTTTTCTTACGTTCCCACTGCAGCATATGAATATCATTGCGTTTATGATGGAGTTACATCATTTAATTTGCCTATATTTCTATTCCAACAGGTTCTCCTTGCGACCATTCTCTTAATTATTGGCCGTTATGCTTTTCAAGATGGCAAGTTGGTATGTTGGATGTCATGTGGACAAAAAAATAAGAAAAAGAAAAAATAGCTAATCAAGTTTAGCTTTATGTTTTGACTGCCTTTTAAACTTTGTTTTATCTTTTTCCACTTTGGGTTTATAAGGTAAGTCAGCACGGAAAAGAGCGTAATGTGTCTGAGAGCGCAACTTAAGTTTACGAATTTGCTTCATAAAGCATTACGCAATAATATCTAATACGCCCCGCGTAATAAACTCAATCGCCATGGAACCTAAAAGTAAACCCATGACACGGGTAACTATTTTTGTACCTACAGCACCAATCACTTTAGAGATGCTTTCAGCAAAACTTAAGGTAAGCCAAATTGTTAGAGACACGAAAATACATGGTAGTACTAGAAAAGATAGATTTACAAAATTAGGGGCTTGGTGAGCAGCAATAATCATATTACTAATCGCGCCGGGCCCTGCCAAGAGCGGAATACTAAGTGGGACAAAGGCAATTAATTCTTTTTCTGACTTATTATTTTGTGTAGATTCCATAACTTGATTTCGTCCTAACATCATGTATATGGCCATGATCAGAAGAAGTATACCGCCGCAAATCTGAAAACTTGGCATAGAAATGCCAAAGATATTTAAAATTTTATCTCCGAGAAATAGTGAAACTACAAGAATGATAAAGACAGTTAAAGCTGTCATCTTGGCTACATTTTTTTTATTAATCTTTTTATGTTGACCCGTTAAACTTAAGTAAATCGGTAAGCAACCTGGGGGGTCAACAATTGCTATCATAGCGATTGTCGTTTTTATTATAAAAGTCCATTCAATCATCATAAATTTCCAAAGTTAAAAAGTTTTAATAACTCACTGTTGATTCGATCCCATTATTATGAAGCTGGTCCGCAATATTCTTTAATACATTAATATTTGCCCTACCAAGACGATAACCTTCTGGCTGCATGGATGGCCTTGCAATTCCATACAAATGGACACCTTTGATACTTTTCTTGGCGCTATCAATGAGTTTAATATATGCGTCAATCTCCTTATTATTAGGCTCTTTATTGTCGATGGTAAAAATACATGTTTGAACGAATGTAGGGCATATTTCACTGCAACGTTTTAATCGATCAATCGCTTGTAGTGGTTTTACATTAACTTGATTAATTACTTTAGTACTTTCTTCGAGCGCAGCATCGACCTTAAACCAGACTTCCCCGTTCATTTTTGCAAGCACTTGAATACCTTCAAGAACAGATTCTTTGTGCATTAAACTTCCATTAGTAATCAAACGAATTTTAATCTTATGAAGTAAGTTAAATTCTTCAAGTATCTTTTTAACAATTAAAATAACTTGTGGAAATTCTTCCGCACTTGTAGGCTCTCCATTGCCTGAAAAAGCAATGTCTTTTAAATGACGATCCTCAATTGCTACATTTTTCTCCATGTAATCGCCATGAATAATTTCATGAAGAAAAAAACGTAGCTCATCTTCAAGCACATCGAGCTCAATGGGCGGCGGTGAGCCGCGGGTAAGATTTGGAATTTCACAATAAATGCATTGCCAATTACAAGCATTGTTTACATTTAAGTTAACGCCAATCGATAAGCCGCCAGCACGTCTTGAAATAACAGAATAGATATATTTAAGACCACTTAATTCTCGGCTGTGATCATGAATACTAAGATACTGTTTAGATACACTCATGACTATTTGAGCGAGTTGAGACGCTCTTTTATCGGAGATAAGTCATAGCCCGCAATCTGGGCTTTGCTTAAAATTTCATCAATAGGCAAAGTTTTTGCATGTGAGAGCGCCCAAAGCATTGAACATCTTGTGCCCGTGCGGCAATAAGCAAAGACAGGCTTTTGAGCACCCTCAAAATAGCTGCCAAATTGAGCAATATCATCATCTGAAATTTGCCCCCCAATCACAGGCTGATGGATGGCTTTGATACCTTTACTTTGAGCTTCTTTTTCAATAGTTGAAAAAGCTAGCTGTCCTTCGGACTCCTGGTCAGGGCGATTACAAAAAATAGTTTTGTAGCCTTGCGCTTGAATTTCTTTTAAGTCTTCAATCGTGATTTGATCAGAGACAGTGAGTTCGTTATTTATTTTTGCAAATTTCATAATTTCATTCTACTTTAAAAAAATACCCAATAGGTCATTTAAGAATCGCTGACCTAAAAGCGTTGGTTTAATCATTTCATGATCCATGGTAATCAGTTTTTTATCTATCGCAGCTTTGAGCTCTTTATCGATCATCGAAATATTTAAACCCGTTTTTTCTTCAAAACTTTGCATACTAAATCCATCGGTAAGACGTAAGTGGTTCATCATGAATTCAAAAGCTAAATCACTTTCATGAATGATTGTTTCTGATTCAATCATATTTTGTGTGACTACTTTTTCCATATATTGTTTCGGATTTTTATAGCGACTCTCGCGACTCATCTTGTCATGAAAAGTCAGTTTGCTATGGGCACCTGCCCCTATACCTAAATAATCTCCGAACTGCCAATAATTCAGGTTATGTTCGCATTGTGATTTAGGTTTTGCAAAAGCAGATGTCTCATAATGCTCATAACCATGCTGGTTTAAAATATCTTCAATGGTTTCTTGCATCACGGCACTCTCATCATCGAGAGGTAATTTTGGAGGGTGTTTAAAAAAGTATGTATTGGGCTCAATCGTTAAATGATAAAAAGATAGGTGCTGTGTATTAAAAGAGGTTGCAGTCTTAGCATCGTCTATCGCTTCATCCAATGTTTGGTGAGGTAATGCATACATTAAATCTAAATTCACTTCATCAAAATGACGCATGGCAATTTCAATACCTTTTTTGGCTTCACTGCTATCGTGGATACGACCTAATGCTTTGAGATGGACATCATTAAATGATTGAATACCTAAAGATACTCTTGTGACCCCTGCATCTTTATAGCTTTCAAAATGATGGGCATCAATCGTCCCTGGATTAGCTTCAAGTGTAATTTCGGCATCATACAAAATAGGTGTGAGTGCACGAACCTGACTTAAAATTTTCTGAATAGCTTTTCCACTAAACAAACTTGGCGTGCCACCCCCAAAAAAAATAGAGTGAATTTTTCTGCCCCAAATTTTAGGTAATGAATATTCAAGATCTTTAATAAGCGCATCCACATACATGGATTCTAAGTCAGTAAAGTTTTGCGCTTCTTTATGTTCGTGCGAATTAAAATCACAATAGGGACATTTTTTGATACACCAAGGAATATGAATGTAAAGCGAGAGTGGCGGCGGCATAGCGAGTCTTGATGTTTGACTCATAGAAAGCTTATTTATTTTTTAAGTATGGATTAATAAGATCATCAACCATTTGATGAAGTGCCTCTTTCATTTGCTTTTCAGATACTTCCATTAAAAGGCCATCTTCAATGGCGTCTTGAGAAAGCTGCTTTAATTCATCAAAGTTTTCTTTCATGACCTTAATTTTTTCTGTACATGACACTCGTGATTTATCGTCACGAATCCAAGCAGGCCATTTATTTTTTAATTTATCCATATATCTGATTCAATTTTAATTTAAGTTTATGCAACGCTTGTCCGCGATGACTAATTCGGTTTTTGATTTCTGATGGCAATTCTGCCACAGCTTTTTCAGTCATATGATCTAAAAATAACGGGTCATAACCAAATCCCCCAGAGCCTCTGGGTGATTTTAAAATCTCTCCATGCCAGATACCTTCAGCAATAATAGGTTCAGGATCAAATTCATGTTTTACAAATACTATGACACAGGTGTAATGTGCTTTTCGATTCGATTCGTTTTCTAAATTTTTTAAAAGTTTTTCATTGTTTTTTTGATCCGATGAAGGCTCGCCTGCAAATCGGGCTGATAAGACCCCAGGTTTGCCACCCAGGGCATCCACGCAAATACCTGAATCATCTGCAATGGCAGGTAATTTAGATAAACGACTTGCATGCCTAGCTTTAATAAGTGCGTTCTCAAGGAATGTTTGGAAAGGCTCTTCAGCCGCATCAATATTAAAATGTGATTGAGGAAGTATCTCAAGGTTCATATCATCTAAGATCGATTGAATTTCGATGAGTTTTTTGGCATTGCTTGTTGCAATGACGATTTGGTTCTTCATGAAATTACTTTAAAACGTTTTTTTGTAATTGAATGAGGTCTTTAATGCCCAGCGCTGCTAAGTCAGACATCTGGTCCATCATTTCGCGCGAAAAAGGTGTGCCCTCTGCGGTACCTTGAATTTCCACAAACCCCCCTGAGCCTGTCATGACGATATTCATGTCCGTGTCACAACTTGAATCTTCAATGTAATCCAAATCTAATAGCGGGTTTCCTTCATGGAGCCCTACAGAAACTGCTGCCACAGAATCAATCAGCGGCGATTCTAAAACCAGTTTTTTATCCATTAAATGTGTAATGGCATCATGCACTGCAACATAAGCACCCGTAATACTTGCTGTGCGTGTGCCGCCATCGGCTTGAATGACATCGCAATCAATTTGAATGGTGCGCTCGCCCAGTTTTTTTAAATCAATAATCGCGCGCAAGCTTCGCCCAATAAGACGTTGTATTTCTTGAGTCCGACCGGATTGTTTTCCGCGTGCGGCTTCTCTATCCATTCTCGATCCTGTCGATCTTGGCAGCATGCCATATTCAGCTGTAATCCAACCTTGACTTTGACCCTTTAAAAAAGAAGGTACTTTTTCATCAATACTTGCAGTGCACAGCACATGCGTATCACCAAATTTAATCAAGACGGAGCCTTCTGCATGTTTTGTGTAATGCCTAATAATTTCAACCGGTCTTAATTGGTTGTGAGCGCGTTGATTTAATCTCATAGTCTTCTTCCTCGATAGAGTCGTCATTATAAGCTAGCTTTAATTGATTGATATCTTGTCATTTAAAGGTTTTAGTCGCAAATGCAACTATAGATTGATAAAATGACACTTAAACATCGAATTGGATACGTTATGGCTTTAAGTATGACCGGTTTTTCCTTTAGAGAAGCAGATACAGAGCAAGGTATTTTGCTCCTTGAATTTCGATCTTTAAATAATCGATATCTAGAGCTCCAGGTTAAATTGGATGAATCGCTTAGGTCTTTTGAGCCCATGATTCGCGATGTCATATCAGCCGAAATTAAAAGAGGCAAAGTAGATTGCAGAATTTATTTTAAATCGAAAAGCAATGCGCTTGATGTTAAAAACGTAGACCCTGTTAAATTAAAACAATTAGCCAATTCAGTGAATGAAATTGGAAAACATTTTCCTCATATACAACCTATCAACCCACTCGATATTCTTAAAACAAGCGAAATCATGCACGACCAATCGCTTGATATAAATTTACTTGAACAAGATCTTAAAAAAAATCTCAAAGAAGCCCTGATAGAAATTCAAGCGTCAAAAGCGCGCGAGGGTGAAAAGCTACAAAAAATTTTATTAGATAAACTCAAAGAGATTGAAATCTTAGCGGGAGAGGCTAAGAAAATATTACCCACTTTAATTAAAGAGTATCAAAGCAAAATTGAGAACAAATTTAAGGAAGCTTTAATTGCAATCGATGAAGATCGACTTAAACAGGAGTTTCTTATTTTCATGCAAAAGATGGATATCGATGAAGAGCTTAATCGGCTTTCTTCACATATTGATGAAGTCAGACGGTTGCTTAAAATAGATGGCCAAATCGGTAAAAAACTAGATTTTATGATGCAAGAACTGAATCGCGAGGCGAATACTCTAGGTTCAAAATCTATTTCACCTAAAACGTCACAAATATCAATTGATTTAAAAGTTTTGATTGAGCAAATGCGTGAACAAATTCAGAATATTGAATAATAAAGACAAAAGAATACCTATGAGCCAAGGCCATTTATTTATTATTGCAGCAGCTTCTGGTGCAGGCAAGACGACACTTGTAAAAGCATTATTAAATAAAGATCGAGATCTTCAAGCTTCTGTATCTCACACAACCCGTAAACCTCGGCCAGGCGAAGTCGATGGTATGGATTATCATTTTGTTGATGAAGCGACTTTTTTAGATTTGAAGAAGCAAGGAGAATTTTTAGAATCCGCCGAATGCCATGGCGGTATGTATGCCACAAGTAAAAAATCAGTGCAGTCTATTCTCGATCAAAAGAAAGACGTGATTCTAGAAATTGATTGGCAAGGTGCTCAGGCTCTCAAAGCCCAATTTAAGGAGGCTGTGTCAATCTTTGTATTGCCACCTTCTGTTGAAACACTTGCTGAAAGATTAAACAACCGCGGACATGACAGTGAGGAGACGATTGCAATGAGACTTGCGGTTGCCCGAGAAGAGATGGGCCATGTAGATGAGTTCGATTATGTTACAATCAACGATGACTTTGAAGTAGCGCTCCACGATCTTTTGGCCATTATTCGATCCACTCGATTGATGTGTCATATTCAGCTGACACGACATAGCCACTTAATTAAAAACTTGACTTGAAATTTGGAGAAATAACATGGCACGAATTACAGTAGATGATTGTTTAGAGATGATTCCTAATCGCTTTAAACTTACTTTAGCTGCCGCTTACCGCGCAAGACAATTAGCCAATGGCGCTGAAGCATTAGTGAGCACACATGGCTTAAGAGACAAGCCTACGGTATTAGCATTAAGAGAAATCGCAGCAGGTAAAGTTGGTCTTGATATCTTAAATAGAAAAACAACGTACTAATTTCTTAAACAGGGCTTTAAGCCCCCTCAAGAGAAAAAGACCATGGCTAGTACCGCTCATTTTAATAAAGCGGATGCTCAAAAAACACCGCCACTTCCGTTACTGCCCGTCGATAACGAAGCGTCCGAACTCACAATCCTTCTTAAGACCTATTTAAAGACGAAAGACATCCAGAAGATATGGGATGCCTATCGATTTAGCGAAGAAGCACATCATGGCCAATCCAGAAGAAGTGGTGAAGCTTATATTGTGCATCCTGTGGCTGTGGCATGTACTTTAGCTAAACTTCATCTCGATGCTCCTACCATTCTTGCGGCCCTTCTTCATGATGTTGTTGAAGATACGACCATTACCAATAAAGAAATTGAAAAGAAATTTGGTAAGCAAGTCTCCGTATTAGTCGATGGTTTATCTAAGCTCGATAAAATTGAATTTCAAGATGCGACAGAAGCGCAAGCCGAAAATTTTAGAAAAATGTTATTGGCGATGTCACATGACGTCCGAGTCATTTTAGTAAAGCTAGCTGACCGCCTTCACAATATGCAAACGTTAGATGTTTTAAGCCCTGAAAAACAAAAACGTATCGCACAAGAAACACACGATATTTATGCACCCATTGCAAATCGGTTGGGTTTAAACACCATCTACCAAGAACTTGAAGATTTAAGTTTTAAACACCTCTACCCCATGCGCTATCGTGCAATTCAAAAAGCTATAAAAGCTTCTCGAGGCAATCGGCGCGAAGTGGTTGAGAAAATTACAGCAGCGATCCAACAAAAATTAACTGAGATGAAAATGGATGCTGAAGTTATGGGGCGAGAAAAGAATACTCACAGCATCTATAAAAAGATGAGCGAAAAAGGCATGTCTTTTGCTCAGATTAATGACATCTATGCCTTTAGGATTATTGTTAAAGAAGCGAATGACGCTTATTCTGCATTAGGTGCACTCCATAGCTTATATAAACCACTCCCAGGTAAATTTAAAGATTACATTGCCATTCCAAAAGCGAATGGCTATCAATCGCTGCATACAAGTTTATTTGGACCATTTGGTACACCCATTGAAGTGCAAATTCGTAGTGAAAAAATGCACAAACTTGCAGAAGCAGGTGTTGCAGCGCATTGGCTTTATAAAACCAAAGACGCACACTTGACTGAACTTCAACAACAAACACATCAATGGCTAAAACGTCTTTTAGAGATTCAATCAGATAGTGCCGATTCGCTGGAATTCTTAGAGCATTTAAAAGTCGATCTTTTCCCTGACGAGGTTTATGTATTCACGCCCAAAGGAAAAATTCTAGCATTACCAAAAGGCTCAACCGCAGTTGACTTTGCATACGCGGTGCATAGTGATGTGGGCAATTGTTGTGTGGCTGCAAAATATAATCAAGAACTCGTCCCTCTTCGTGCTGAAGTCCATAACGGCGATCACATAGAAATTATTACGGCCCCCTTAGCCAAACCGAATCCTGCTTGGCTTAATTTTGTGATTACAGGAAAAGCAAGATCACACATTAGACAATATTTAAAATCGATTAAATCAGAAGAGTCCTCAAGACTTGGTGAGGGTATGCTCAATCAAGCGCTCAAGGCTCTTCATATCAGCCCGTCATCCATCAATGAATCTCATTGGAAAAAATTAATCAGTGATTATGGCGTTAAAACCAAAGAAGAGATTTTGGCTGAAATTGCTTTGGGGAAACGCATGAACGTGATGGTGGCTCATCAATTGATTAGTTTTATGGATAAGGTCAGTCATGTTAAGGGCAACCATAAGCAATTGGATGTCATCACCATTAAAGGCTCTGAAAGTATGGCGATTCAATTGGCAACATGTTGTCATCCGATTCCAGGTGACCCTATTTTAGGATTTATTAATAAAGATAAAGGGCTGGTGGTTCATACTCATGATTGTTTAGCTATTCGTAAATTTAAACTTGACCCTGATAAATGGTTAGATGTTGAATGGGATCCAGATCCAGATCGCTTATTTAAAGTGAATCTTCAAATCATGGTGTTAAATGAGCGCGGGATGTTAGCTAAGATCTCATCTGTTATTGCAGAATCAGATTCAAATATTGATAATGTGAATGTAGAAGAATCCGATGGCGGACACTTTGTAAATGTGAATTTTATTGTGCAAGTGCATAACCGTATTCATTTAGCAGATCTCATGCGAAATTTAAGGAAGATTAGTAATATTTCGAGAATTAGTCGCGTCAAAATGAAAACCTCTTAAGCAAATTTATACATTAAGAAAGATTGAAGAAATGACAAAAGAAATTATTCAAACTAAACATGCTCCAGAAGCGATTGGTACATACTCTCAAGCCGTCAAAACAGGTAATACTATTTACTTGTCAGGGCAAATTGCACTCGACCCTCAATCTATGCAATTGGTCGAGGGCATTGAGGCACAAATCCATCAAGTATTTAAGAATTTAAAATCAGTCGTTGAGGCTTCCGGAGCGCAATTAAGTGACATCGTGAAAATTAATATCTATTTAACAGATTTATCGCATTTTGCTTTGGTCAATACCGTCATGGGCGAATATTTTACAAAGCCTTATCCAGCAAGAGCTGCGGTAGGTGTTGCATCATTGCCTAGAAATGCACTTATCGAAGCTGATGGTGTTGTCGTTATTTAAATTATTTTTTTAAGAGCATTTCAATCTGACTTCTCTAGCCGAGCTTAAGCTCTTTACCCCTTCTGTATTAAATAAGCTCAAAAAGTTGGGCCTTGAAGATGTCTTTAGTTTAGTCATGCATCTTCCTATTCGTTATATCGACGAAACGATTGTCACTCCTATTCGTGATATTCAAATGAGCGCTCTGTCTCAAGTAGAAGCAGAAGTCATTAGGGCTGAAATTGTTTATAAGCCTAAAAAAATGCTTATCGTACAAGTCAAAGATGCCTCAGGTAGTTTGCAGCTTAGATTTTTACACTTTTACCCAAGCCAAATGAAGATGTTTGAGGAAGGACAACGTATTCGTATTTTAGGAGAAGCGCGTCATAATTTATTCGCCTTCGAGATGATTCATCCCCAATGCAAATTGATCAAAGAAAGCGATACATTGCCAGAAGCATTAACACCGATTTATTCTTTGGTTGCAGGCGTGGGACAAAAAACAGTCAAAGATGCGATTCATAAATTATTTACTCACTTTGACTTAAAAAATTATTTAAAAGATTTATTTTTACCAATCTTTTATGAGAAATTACGCTTACCAAATCTTTATGAAAGCTTAAAAAGTATTCACCATCCAAAAGATTTTAAAGAAGTTGCAAGCCATGAGGCTTTTACAAGTAAACCTTATCAAAGAATTATCTTTGATGAATTTTTAGCACAACAATTATCTTTAAGATCTAATTATTTGATAAGGCGAGCACTTACAGCCAAACCATTAAAAGCCAAAAATAAACTCACAACTATTTTTATGGATAAGCTTGAATTTGAGTTAACCGGGGCACAAAAAAAAGTTATTCAAGAAATTAAAAATGATCTTGAAAAAAACTATCCGATGCAAAGGCTGTTACAGGGCGATGTAGGCAGTGGTAAAACAGTAGTAGCGACAATCGCAGCTTTACAAGTGATTGAGAATGGAAGTCAGGTGGCATTTATGGCGCCTACTGAAATTTTAGCTGAACAACACTATCGCAAACTTAATCAATGGTTAACCCCTTTAAACATAAAAGTCGCATGGCTAACAGGCAGCCAGTCCAAAAAAGACCGGGAGATTTCTTTAAGTATGACAGCATCAGGTGAAGCAAATATTGTAGTGGGCACACACGCTCTGTTTCAAGATCATGTCATTTTTAAAAAGTTAGGTTTAAGTATTATTGATGAACAGCATCGGTTTGGTGTTGAGCAAAGATTAGCGTTACGAAAAAAAGGTGAATTAAATAAAGCAATTGAGCCCCATCAGCTAATGATGAGTGCTACACCAATTCCCAGAACACTTTCCATGAGTTATTTTGCAGATCTTGATGTATCCGTTATTGATGAATTACCTAAAGGCCGTGAAGCGATTGTGACAAAACTGTTCTCAGAGGACCGACGCAATGAAATTTTAAAGAGAGTGCATGAGGTATGTCATGCCGGAGCGCAAGTTTACTGGGTATGTCCTTTGATTGAAGAGAGTGAAGTCTTGCAACTTCAAACCGCAGAAGAAACATTCTTAAATATGCAGTCTCATTTTAAAGATTTAAAAGTAGGCTTGGTCCATGGCCGAATTAAATCGTCAGAAAAACAAAAAGTCATGTCTGAATTTATGAAGAGTGATATTCAATTATTAGTAGCAACCACAGTCATTGAGGTAGGTGTCGATGTGCCGAATGCGACGTTGATGGTGATTGAAAATGCAGAGCGTATGGGACTTTCACAATTACATCAATTGCGCGGCCGAGTAGGACGAGGTTCACTTAAAAGTACATGTATTTTATTGTTCCAGAAAAAATTATCAGAGCTTGCAAGACAAAGACTCAAAGTAATTTATGAAAATACGGATGGCTTCATTATTGCGCAAGAAGATTTAAATATTAGAGGTCCTGGAGAGTTTTTAGGTGTCCGACAAAGTGGGGTGCCTATGTTACGTATTGCTAATCTCAATCGCGATTTTAAATTATTAGAAGAAGCTAAAACGATTGCTGATCAATTATTAGAAGATTATCCTGAAGCTGCGCATCTTCATTTAAGGCGTTGGTTAGGTCATGCAAATGAAAGAGTAAAGGTATAAAAATGGTTTGGTTAAAATCACCTATAGCTGAAGGTAATAAATTTTCGTGGCTAACCGAAGAGGGCTCTTTAACAGAACGATTACAAAAAGAATTTAATGATGTCAAAGTCGATATCATTTATGAAGGCGTTGCTTTAGAAAAAAAAACAGATTACATTCGTGAGGTGTTAATTAAAAGTCATGATGAACCTATGATCTTTGCAAAAACACAGTTAAAAATAAGTGATCTTGAAGATGCCTGGATAAGTTTAAAAACACTTGGCCAACAATCGCTTGCTAATGTTTTATTTAAAGACCCCGACATTTCAAGACGCTCACTCTTATATCGAATCTGTAAACCAGAAGATATTTTATATACTCATTTAAAATTGCTAGATTATATTGATCAAGATATTTTATGGGTGCGACAAGCAGAATGGGAAAGACATGGAAAGAGCATTTTGCTCACAGAAATTTTTTTACCAAATCTTTTCAATCAACGATGAAGTTGATGAGAGCCTACTGATTTAAGTTATAATTTTTCTTTAAATTTTTTCAAAGTATTTTCCGAAAATCGTGAGTTTGTTGAGAACCTTCCCTTTTAATTTTGATTTGCCCAAAGCTATTGCGATTTCAATAGCGATCCATATCACTTTAATGATAGGTTTGCCTACACTTAGTAAACCACTATTAAAGCCTCAAGTGATGAACGTGACAATTTCAAGTTTGCCCATCCAAGAGCCAATTGAAAAAATAGAAACACCTCAGCCCATAAAAATAGAAACACCTCAGCCCATAAAAAAAGTTGAGCCTATTCAGAAAAAAATTACACCGATCATTGATAAAAATGCAACATCAGTTGCACAGCCTATGCCGAAAGAAGAAGTCCCACCTTCACCTGCCGAAACTATTTCAAAAATACCTAATATTATGCCGCAAGAGCCAGTGACTCAGTATTTAGAGAGTTATAGTAGTTTGCTCGCAAACGCGATAGCAAAATATAAGCAATATCCGAAAATTGCTCAAATGCGAGGCTGGCAAGGGACCGTCGTTGTAGATCTTGAAATTGATATCAAAGGCGCTGTGATTAGCGTCAAGATTAAAAAAAGTAGCACATATGAAGTTTTAGATAATGAAGCACTTGAGATGATTAAAAAAGCTTCCCCTTTTCCAGCGCCGCCCGAGAGTCTGCGGGGCAAAAATTTTAACGTGCTTGTACCTATTTCATTCAAACTCGAATAGTCGGACTGAATCTAAAGATGCGCCCTTATATTCATCTTATGCGTCTTGATAAACCCATTGGTATTTTTTTATTGTTATGGCCAACCTTATGGGGACTTTTCATAGCGACACATGGCAATCCAAGTATTCAACATTTCACCATTTTTATTTTAGGCACAGCGCTGATGCGTTCAGCAGGTTGTGTCGCCAATGATATTCTTGATCGCAAATTTGATTCTTTTGTCACACGAACAAAATTACGTCCTTTAGCTAATCAGTCCATCCCAGTTAAAAATGCTTTTTTCTTACTCCTAACTTTATTGATAGGTGCATTA
>Ga0208942_1000566_pt1 | contig 14628 bp, 16 predicted proteins | sample GreLakmeSU08MSRF_FD_187704 | JGI IMG/M metagenome (GOLD analysis project Ga0208942, IMG submission 187704) | Freshwater lentic microbial communities from great Laurentian Lakes, MI, USA - Great Lakes metaG SU08MSRF (SPAdes) | ecosystem: Environmental > Aquatic > Freshwater > Lake | place: Great...
CTTTTCACCTTGGAAGTATCCAACGCCAAGCGGTGCATTTGAGAAATACTTAACAGTGTATGAACCAAGCAAACCTTCTGCTTTAAGCGCATCGCCAACAGCAATCGCAGTTGTTCCGTATCCGCCACCAATATTTGATGATGATACGAATTCGATTGAAGTTAGTGGCTTAAGATCTTTATATCCCCAAACCTTAGTATCTTTTGCAGTTCCCAATGTTGCAGTCATGCAAGTTAGATCTGAACCTTCAACACCACGGCCAGCAGAAACTAAACCAGCAGCAGCGCATTGCAATCCTGCCGCTGCCTTTCCCTTTGGCACTGCAGCACCATGTGCCGCAACAGTTCCGCTTGCGATAAGCGCAACGCTGGCAAGTACTACACCAAAATGCATTCCAATCTTTTTATTCATATCTATTACTCCCCGTTAAATGTCTCTCCGAGGGAAGAGACTGGGTGGAAATCTACCCTGTACTCAAGATTTTTACGGGTAATCCTGACCAACCTTCTACACTCAATCCATGGAGATCATTGATTATGCACGTGATTATGAAGCTGCGACAAGTTACTTTACAGAATTAGTTTCACGTTTAAAGCCGATAGACCTCGATAAGTCCGCCCCTGGTGAATGGACGCCGCGGCAAGTTATTCATCATCTTGCAGATAGCGAAGCACAGTCGTATGCGCGCATACGCAGATTAATCGCAGAACCATCAGGATCAATTATTCAAGGCTACGACGAAGGATTGTGGGCAGAGAACGCAGTGCTTGGTTATACGACACTTCCGATTGAGAATTCGATTGCGGTATTTAAATCTGTGCGCGCAGCATCTTTGGACATTCTTAAGCGATTAAGTCTTGAAGACCTAGAGAGATCCGGCGTGCATACCGAGGCCGGTAAGTACACGATCGCTAAATGGATCAAGGCCTACACCAACCATCCGCGAGATCATGCAGGGCAAATCGAGAAAGTTGTCGCTGGGGCTTAGTGCAAAATCACACTAGTTATTAGCGTGTGGATTAATTTCAAGTTGCGGCCCCAAAACCCTTGACTTAGGATTTTAAAGTAGGACCTAACTTAAGGAGAAATTATTAAGACTATACATAAAGGCATGTTTGCTTCTGTAGCAATTGCAGCGGCACTGACCCTGTCAGCCTGCGGCGGTAATTCTGACATGGCAGCCGAAGTCACAGAGGAAGCAAGTGTTGGGACCATTGTTGATGTTGCAATTGGAGCTGGAAATTTTTCTACATTAGTTGCTGCCGTAACTGCAGCAGATCTAGTTGAGACACTCAGCGGAACTGGCCCATTCACAGTATTTGCACCAACAGATGATGCATTTGCAGCCCTTCCAGCAGGAGTACTAGATGCACTCCTACTTCCAGAAAACAAGGCAGTACTTGCACAGATTCTTACCTACCACGTTGTTTCCGGAATGGTAATGGCAGCAGATGTCAAAGATGGCGATGTCGCAACTGTCGAGGGTCAAAACGTCAAGCTCTCAACAATGGGTGGTGTAACCGTAAATGGTGCCAAGGTCATCGCAGCAGATGTCATGGCATCAAATGGAGTTATCCACGCTATCGATGCCGTAATTCTTCCACCAGGAGTGGATGTAGCAAAGCTACTCAAGAAGTAAAGTAGAAATTAAGTAATCAGTTCCTCGGATAGTAAAGGCCACCTCACATAATGAGGTGGCCTTTACTGTTGTATTATTTATTTAGTTTGGTGCCCTTAAAGCCAAGAATTAACCCAAAACCTCAATCCAGAAAAGATACAGTCAGAGTTAATTATCCCTCAATTTTTTTTCAAGAATTCTTGTTGTACTTTTGATAATCCATGAGTTTCGGTGTGAGGCTACCCAGCGATATCCAATATGACCCAACGACCCGGTGCCAGAGATTAGGCTTGCCGATATTTTATTGCCACGCGCCTTAAGTAATGCAGAAACAGCAGGGGCTCCAGCCATCATCTTGCCTAAGAGTTGTATATGTACTTCTTTACTACATTGCTCTTTTGTTAGCGCATAGATAGTTGTATCTATATCTTGATAAGCAAACTCACTTACCTGGACTTTGAGTTTTAACCAACCAACACAAGCCCGACAAAACCGACATTCCCCATCAAAGATAACAATGATTGAATCCTTTTCCACATTTAATTATAGGCACACGCCACACTTCTGGCCCAAGTAAAATTCTATTTTAAAAGACCACCCCAGTGATTTTGGGGTGGTCTTTTAAATGTTTCAGAGTTTAGTTGCGTGGCTCGATCTGATGAATCGAGAGTGAACCTGATAATTCATAGCTTGTGATAATCAGCGCTTTACCAGAAGGTGACTTATTTGCAGGAACAAATACGATTCCCTCTGGTGACCAGTGCTTCACATCCTTTGCAGGAGTTGCCTTTGTTGGCAGCATCTGAAGCCACTCTTGAAAGACTGGATTTCGTGGCTCTGTGATATCAAAGATGGCCAGAGCAGTCATTCTCTCTAGACCAAGGATTGCAATTCGACGATTACCGACCATTCCGATTGCAACACCTTCTGGCTCAGCGCCCTTATCATCGGAGCGGTCTTGACCCACATAGTTCATCGTGCTCTTATCAGAGGACCACGAGTGTGAACCGTTGATATTTGTAACACCAAAGGCCTGAGTCTGAATCTTATCTAAAAGATTGGCGCTATCCCAGATCACTAATCCATTGCGATACATCGTCATTGAGTTTGAACCACGAAGATGGATAGTGTCGATATCTCCATCGCCATCCTTATCGCCAATATTTGGATTGATCTTTGCTCGACCTAGTTCAGCGCTACCTGACATTGTGGTCCAGTTAGGGAAACGTCTTTTATCTACTTTGAGCACGGAGCCGCGTAGATCATCGTTTAGACATGTGTACTCGCGAGCATCGCCCTCATTGGCAGTCAAGAAGTACTGACCCGATCCCACTTTGAATCCGGCAATCGCATCTGGCTGTGAGGCCCCAACTACATTTTTGTAAGTTCGTGGACCTGCCCCACTGTCTCTATCACTGGTATCACGAGCAACGTTCGCGACTTTAGATTCAAAGGCACGTGTAATGCTCTCAAAGGTTGCAGATCCAATATTAAGTCTGCCAATTGCATTGGCCTCTTGAATCGTGACGTATGCATAATTATTATCTGCTGCAGAGACAAACTCTGGCTCAAAATCCTTAGAGACATTGTTTACAACTGATGAAACAGCGATCCCTTTGGCTCTCATCTCGGCGACAGTGAATTGATCAAAGCCAGCAAATCTAATAACTGGAGAAGCTGGGTTACTTAGATCAACAATTGATACTCCACCCACTGGATCTGATGCCTTTGAGTAATCTGTTTCTTCCTTTGCAGCAGTTGCAGGATCATCCTTTGCACAAACTGGCTGAGCCTCGATCGCAACAAGTGCCGTTGTGCCATTTGGTGCAAAAGTTACAGAGTCAGGCAAGACACCTAAAACATCTGGTGAACTCAAGACTTTTCCATTGGTATCAAATACCACGATCTTTCCATTTGTAGTCGTTGGAACTCCTGTTGCTGAGAATTTTTCAGAAACATGCACAACGGCTACGACTACATCTTTACCTGCGGCAACGCTAGTAACATCATTTCCATAAGGGCTCAATGAAACCGAGCCCACCTTCTTTGGATTTGCTACATCTGAGATATCAAAAATATCGATTGTGTTCTTAACACCATTAGTCGCAAAAATCCGCTTTGAGCCGGCGTGGAACGCAGCGATCTCGCTACTGCCCTCACCATCGCCAGAGCTAATCGATGCGATCTCGGTGACCTTAACGGTGGCTTCATTAGCCAGTGCTGGAAGTTGCCCAGCGGTAATTAGTGCGGAGGCAGTTAAGACTGTTATGACAGCTAGCGGAAATTTTTTCATGCCCAAATCTCTCTTAGCACCATCCATACCAAGTAATTAACTGGCAAACTTCTCATGAACACTTCATTAAAAGCTCGCGCTCTCTTACCTAATTAATATGGTGCGAAAATAGTTCTTTAAGCATTGGCAGTGCAGACACTGTCAAAATAGTACTTCCGTATGAGAAACCTATTTAAATAAAAATGAGTTCCTTGGTGGTAAGAATTTAACCGACATCAACTTTTGTTACTAAGCCCGCTTTTATGTATACCGTGACTCGGTTTATTCGGTAATCCTTAGTCAACATAAACAACTCTTCATCGCGTTCTGCAATTCGATATAGCCAATTAAGTTGATTCGCGCAGTTCTCTGCAGCGGCCTCATTCATGCCAATTAGCGCATTCGCGCGGAGTTGGGTAATTCCAGAACTTGCATCTGAGGTGGTAGCGCTAGGGCATTTAGTAAGACTTTCATAATCTCTAACTATCTGGCCTCGAATCTCTTTCTCACCTATAGCTACCGTAATTGACGATTTTGCCTTTGATGTTATCGAAACTTTATAGATGCCTTCTTCAGCGGGACCATTAAACCGCGCGAGATAGAAATAATTCGTCTGACTGTACGGTTCAAAGAACTTTGTCCGCTCATTAATTTTCATAGTTATTTTCTTGCCTGATGGTGCAGTGATTAAAACAACTGGTAATTGATTGCTCTTTAAGGAATTTTCTGGCTTTTTGTCTACGATCAAATATTGCAGAGCTAATTGATCCCCTACCTTGAACTGCGCACGTAGCGCCTGTGTCTGACCAGTTTTAGTAAAAGATGCTCTTACCGCAAATGAGATTGTGCCATCGATTAATAATGGTCCTTTTGCGGCAGTCGTATCACTCTGTAGCAGGATTACTGGCTGGTGCGCAACGGCTGTCGATGTGTTTAGCAGGCTAACCGCAATTAGGCTTGAAATTAAGAAGCGCATTGCTAAATAGTACAACGAGCAGAAATCCTTTGCGCAGGTAGAATATGCAAATGGGAAAAACAATTACCGCAATGAATCTTCGTAAGACAAATATCTACGCTGGTATTTTGCACCTGCTTCAAATGGCCGCGGTATTGGCCTTGAGCAATGACTTTGCGTTACCGGTCACCGCGACCTACATGTCAGGCCCACCGGGATCAACATTTGCACCACCGATAGTTTTGTTTAGCACGCCAGTCGGGTTAACTGTTGCGATCTTCTTAGGGTTATCGGCGTTAGCGCACTTTATTGTGGCAAGTCCGAAATTTTTCCCGCGTTATAGCGCTGGTCTTGCCGCGCAACGTAATTACTTCCGATGGGTCGAATACTCGATTAGCTCGTCGGTGATGATTGTTTTAATTGCTCAAGTAACTGGCGTTTCTGAAATATCTGCAATCATCTCTATCTTTGGTGTAAACGCTTCGATGATTTTATTCGGATGGTTACAAGAGAAGTACGAGAACCCAGGTAATGGCGGATGGTTGCCGTTTATATTTGGATGTATAACTGGGATTGTGCCTTGGGTAGTACTAATGTTTTATGTTTTCTCTATCGGTGGTGCGAGCGAAACTACGGCACCAGCGTTTGTTTATGGAATCGTCTTTACTATCTTTGTATTTTTCAATTCATTCGCCCTAGTGCAATGGTTGCAATATAAAAAGGTCGGGAAGTGGAGCGATTACATGCGGGGCGAGCGCACCTACATCACGCTCTCGCTTGTTGCGAAGTCTGCACTTGCATGGCAAATCTTCGCTAACACCTTAATCTCGTAACGGCACGCGATGGGGTTAGCGGTAGTAAGTGGTGCAAGCCGGGGCTTGGGTTTTGAGAGCGCACGCGGATTAGGCGCGGCGGGCTTTGATTTAGCGTTAGTAGCAAAAGATGCGGACCGGTTACAGGAAGCGGTGGCGAAATTAGGGAATGAGTTTCCTAACATCGCGATTAAAACCTTTCCGGTTGATTTGGCAGATAGTGAAGCAACTCGAACTGTGATTGCGCAGATTCAAAGTGTTGGCACTGTTGAGATCTTAATGTTAGCTCATGGTGTGATGAGCGAAAAAATGTCGAAGACGTTAAAGACAACTGATGCGGAATGGCGGCGAGTGCTTGCGATTAATTTGGATGCGGTTTTTACTCTAGTAAATGGGCTAGCTCCGGTAATGGTTGAAAATCGAAACGGGCGTGTAATTATTTATTCGGCATGCCTTGGGCGGATGTCTGGGCCGGGTAATACGGGCGGGCTAGCGCCATATCGAATTAGTAAAGCTGGAGTAAATGCCTTGGTTCGAAATCTTGCACATGAAACCGGGCTAGGTTCACGCGGAGTATTGGTTGATGCGATCTGTCCTAATCATTCGCGAACCGATATGGGCGGCCCAGATGCGCCGCGAAGTGCAGCAGAAGGTGCAGCTACTGCAATCTGGTTAGCGACTCGAGAATTTAGTGCTGGCGATATAACTGGAGCGCTCTGGGAAGATAAAGCAGTAATCGATTGGTAAGAAGTTAAGTTAAAGTTTTTGTAATCCGGGTAATCGCTTCGGCAATTAATTCACGGCTAGTTGCAAAATTCATTCGGATAAAACCAGTTCCGGATGGACCGTAGTAGTTACCGGGAGCAACTGCGATTTTCCCTTCGGAGATAAAGCGATTGGCGATATCCCCCTCTAAGTGAAGTTCTCGTAGGTCTAGCCATCCGAAATAACTAGCGTCTGGCTCGCGGTATTTGATATTTAGCTTTGTATTTTCGATTAACCCTTTCAAGTACTTACGAGAGCTATCTAATTCAACAATCACTGCATCTAGCCATGGCCCGCACTCTTTATAGGCAACTGATGATGCAACTGCGCCAAATAGAGATGCACGCGAATGTACGGCCAACGGCAAGCTTTCAGTGATTTTCAACATTTGATCACTTTGCGCGACGATCTGGGCGCATTTTAAACCGGCGATATTAAAAGCTTTGGTGGCAGAGAGAAATGCAATCCCTACTTCACGCGCGGTTTCGGATGCGGAAAGAAATGGCGTGAAAGTATTTTCTAGATAAACCAACGGTGCATGGATTTCATCGGATGCGATTAGCACCCCATATTTTTTTGCTAATTCTGCGAGTTCCGTAAGTTCAGCTTTTGTGAAGAGCGCACCGACCGGGTTATGCGGATTACAAAGAATATGAACTTTAACGCCGGTGGCATAACTTGCTTCGATTGCGGCAAAATCTAATTCATAGCGAAGGTTATTTTCTTTTAACGGCGCATCTACAAGTGTGCAATGGAGTTCGGTGATCCAATTATAGAAGTTGTAATAGACCGGTGTATTAATCAATATTTTGTCGCCAGGTTTTGTAACCAAACGTGCGATTTCGATAACTCCAACGCCAACATCGGGGGCGATTTTTACTTGGGCGGGATTGATATCCCATCCCCATCTTGCTTTTGCAAAGTGCGCTAAACCTTCGGGAAGCTCTGGAATTTTGCCGAGATATCCGGCATCGGAATTTTCGATTAATGAGGTAAGCGTTGCTTTTATTGGCGCAGCTAATTCGTAATCCATAACCGCAAATGGCATCGGGAGAATCTCGGGATCGAATGCACGCCACTTCTCGCTCCATCTGGATTGGAGTTTTGCTAGCGGCGGAACCGAGATTTTGATTTCACTCACACTTGAAGGGTAAAGAATTTTCATAAGTTTTACCAGTTATTAGAAAGTATGCTGAAATAGCCTCATGGTTAATAGGCAACGGTTATCTGGTCACCCGATTTCACTGACTGTTTTGGATTTTGGGCTTTTCACGGTCCATGCAAATGGTCGGATAATTGGAATTCCTGGATTTTTAATTGTAACCAGCGCCGGTGAGAAAGTATTACTTGATACTGGTTTTGCTAAGAAGTATGCAGATAATGTTGAAGCAGCTTCGGCCGAAGATAACTTAGGCAAATTCGGGAAAGTATTGGAACTTACTCATGAAAACCAACCTGAAGCGCAATTAGCAAAGATGGGATTAAGTAAGTCAGATTTAGATTTATTAATTATTTCGCATACCCATATTGATCATGTTGGAAATATCGGAGCTTTTCCTGGAGTCCCCATTTTAATTGGGGCAGGTGAGCGAGCATTGCCAAAACCTATTTATTGGCGAGGTAAACAACCACTTGAATGGCCCGATAGCGAATACATCTTGGTTGATGAAGATTTTGATTTAGGTCCCGGCTTTAAAGTTTTGCATGCGCCTGGCCATACCCCAGGTGAGTTGGCGCTCTTGATTGATTTGCCTGAGACCGGATCGGTTTTACTTACTAGCGATGCAATTTCGCGCGAGAGTGAAGTTGCCGAAGGTTGTCTTGATTCAACAAATCCAGAAGAAGCGTTAGCTACTGCGCATCGAATCTTAAAATTAGCGAAGGATCGCAATGCTTTTGTTATTTACGGACATGGACCAGAACAATGGAAAGAGCTAAAGAAAGCGCCAGAGTCTTACTGTTAACGAACATCCCGTCCTTGGTTAAGGATGATCACATTTCCGCTTGAGACATCGCCAGCGGGAGAGATTAGAAAGCCAACCCAGGCCGCAATCTCGGATGGTTTCATCGCGTGACCACGCGGCATTTGAGCAAGTGCTTTTTCTAATACCTCTTTACTTACAACATTAAACAACGGGGATTCAGTCATTGCTGGTGCGATTGAGTTAACCGAGATTCCCTCGTTGGCATATCGACGAGCGAGGTCTTTAGTTAAAGTGTCTAACGCAGCTTTGCTAGCGCGGTAATGCGGTGGATCAAATACATCGAAGTTATATGCGCCATTGGAAGAGATGCTTACGATTTTTCTAATTCCAGGTCGGCCTAACATCAATTTTACTGCGGATTGCGAGCAATGAAATGCGGCGGAGAAGTTTATGGACATCTGTAATTCAAATTCTACGGCTGGGATATTTGGAAACTCTGACATAAAGCAGTTACCAGCGTTATTTACTAGGGCATCAACACCGCCAAATTTACTTTCGATTTCTTTAAATGCTTTTTCGATTGCGGGCGCATCCGTTAAATCAACTTCGATTCCAGTGAAATCGCCAGAATACTGCTTTGACATCTCAACTAATTCTGCTTGATTAATATCTAAACCGACTACTGATAACCCGTCTTTAATTAATTGGGCGACAATTGCGCTGCCGATAGCGCCACATGGACCGGTTACGACCGCAATTTTCTTTGCCATAATTCTTGGAGTTTACTGTAGATAGGGATGAGTTAGTAAGCGCTCCGACTAGGGCTTAGGTAAATCCGATGGTGTTCTAATTTGCTTTAGTTCGCGTTAATCCGCCTACACTCAAGCCATGGAGATTATTGATTATGCACGAGATTATGAAGCTGCGACAAGTTACTTCACGGAATTAGTTTCACGTTTAAAGCCGACAGACCTTGATAAGTCAGCTCCTGGAGAATGGACGCCACGACAAGTTATTCATCATCTTGCAGATAGTGAAACCCAGTCGTATGTGCGCATCCGCAGATTAATGGCAGAACCAGCGGGATCAACAATTCAAGGCTGGGACGAAGGAATGTGGGCAGAGAATACGGTTCTGGGTTATACGACACTTCCGGTTGAGAATTCGATAGCAGTATTTAAATCTGTGCGCGCAGCATCCTTGGACATTCTTAAGCGATTAAGTCTTGAAGACCTAGAGAAATCCGGCGTGCATACCGAGGCCGGTAAGTACACGATCGCTAAATGGATCAAGAACCATACCAACCATCCGCATAGCCATCGAGAGCAAATCGAGAAAGCTGTTGCTGGCGCGTAAGTTTATGAAGAAATTGATACTGACCGAACTAGAGCAAGCGATGCTCGCGGGTGAACATGGTCCTGCCATTGCAATGTGCATGCGGTTGATTGTTGGGGTTGCAAAAGCAAATCAAGCAACGCGATTAATTGAAATTGAATCGGCACATGCAGATGGCTGTCTCTACCATGGAATTGCTGGTCTTGAATATACCGAAAAACTAGTGGAACTTGGTGGCCAGGTAAAAGTTAGAACTACTACAAATGTTAGTTCACTTGATTTATTACATCCAGACTTGGTTCATGCAGATGCAACGCTAGCTACAAATGGCCGACGATTAATGGATGCGCATCTTGCTCTTGGTTGCGAAGCAACCTGGACATGTGCGCCGTATCAGACCGGACACCGGCCAGCATTTGGAACGCAAATTGCTTGGGCCGAATCGAATGCAATCGTCTTTGCAAATTCAGTATTAGGCGCGCGGACTGATCGATATGGTGATTTTTTAGATATCTCTGCTGCAATTGTTGGTCGAGTTCCATTTGCAGGGCTACATACTGATGAAGGTAGAAAAGCTTCATTAGTTCTTGATTTTTCTGGGATATCGCGCGAGTTGTTAGAAGAAGAAAGTGCATGGCCAGCAATTGGTGCGCTCTTGGGAGATATCGCTGAAAGTAAAGTGGCGGCGATGATCGGATTACCTGGTGATCTTTCAGATGGTGGGTTAACTGAGGATCGACTCAAAGGACTTGGCGCAACTGCGGCATCAGCTGGTGGCGTAGGTTTATTTCATATTGTTGGGGTGACTCCAGAAGCTCCAACTTTAGCGGCGGTAGTAAATGCCAAAGTCGAGACGATAAAAATATCTACTGAGCAATTGCGGGCATCACGAGATCGACTTACTACCGCAGTCGGAGATGATCTTGACGCAGTTAGTTTAGGTACGCCGCATTTTTCACTCGCTGAGTTTGAATATCTCGCAAAGGAATTAGAAGGCGGCGATAAGTTTTCAGCGTCAATAGATTTTTATGTTTCCACGAGCCGGGGTGTATTAGAGCGAGCTGAGGCTTTAGGTTATGCCCAAATACTTAAAAATGCTGGTGGTCGGATTGTTACCGACACTTGTACATATGTAACGCCGATACTTAATCCAAAAATTAAAACTGTGATGACTAATTCTGGAAAATGGGCGTGGTATGCCCCTGGTAATTTGGGAATTGAGACGATCTTAGGGTCGGTTAAAGAATGTATTGCTTCGGCAAGAGCTGGAAAGTTGGTGCGCAATGATGCTCTCTGGTTCTAAATCCCTAACCGGGCGAGCGCTACATCCTGGAAGTAGTAGTGGCGAATTGTTAATTCTCGATCAACCAATTTCATTTTGGGGTGGGGTCGATCATCATGGTGTAATCATTGATGTGCACCATCCGCAATGCGGAGTAAGCGTTGCCGGAAAAGTTCTTATTATGACTTCCGGTCGGGGTTCAAGTTCAGCCACCGCGGTTCTTGCAGAATTAATTAGAGTAAAAAAAGCGCCAGCGGCGATGATCTTCACCGAGTGCGACACAATTTTAGTTATTGGAGCTCTTGTTTCTGCGGAGCTTTACCAAATCCAGATGCCAATGGTTGAGTTGACCGCAGATTCATATGCAAAAATCCCAAAATCAGGTTCGATCTCAGTTGCGGCCGAAACCGAAAATATGATTGGGCTTATTAAGTGGCTGGAATAGAAATACACCTAATCCTCATCTGAAATTAACCGTCAATCCGTAACTAGGTAACCGAGCCAATCCATTATCTGCTCATGGACTTCGCACATTTAATGTCGTTTATAAGTGATCGTTACCGACACCACGAAAAATACGAAAAACTAGAGTTGGACCAGCAAGCACGGACCAGTCAGATTCGTCTCAATAACCAGAAATATGATGAAGAGCTTTTTCGTATGCGCCTTAAACGTGGAACAAGTTATTTAAGGGTGCTGAGATTCAAGTAAAAGGCGTTGGTGGAATTACTTACGAACAGATGTTGGCAATTGAGAAATCTTTGAAGGTGGTTGGGAAGTAGCTTTTAGGAATGTGACCAATCATCTGGGTTATTCGAATCATTAGGTGATAAACCAATGATGTCGCCTTCAGTTGAACAACCAAGACCAAGTACTGTGCGGTTTGCATAAGCAAAATAGGCAACAACTTGATTGATTTCTAAGATTTCGCCATCGTTATATCCAGCGTTGCGTAAGTCAGCGACCATAGGTTCAGTTGCTTTGGGTGGTGTGGAAGTAAGTGCTTGGGCGTAGACCATTGCGAGCTTCTCTTTTTCAGAGAGTGGGGCTTTAGAAATATTGCGATCAGTGATTGCAACTTTGATTGCAGCCGATTTTGCATCATCAGCTACTAAACGTTTCATTCCAGCAAAGTGATGTTGGAAGCAATAGTCGCAATCATTAAGCGAGCTAACCCAAACACCAAGTGCTTCAAGAAACCATTTAGGAACGGTGTTACCGGAATGATGCAAAACATATTTATAGATGGCCATATGGCCCTCCATTGAATGTGGGCGTAACGAATGCATCATCATGATGTTGTCGACGTTGTTATCGGGACCTTTCACGCGATCGTAAAGTTCCTTCAAGCGACCAGTGGCTTCTTCATATGGGACGGTATTAATCCAAGGCATAAGGGCTCCTAATTATTAGTTTCTTTGGAGAGTGTATTTATAACTGAACGAAAAGCAACGATAAAGTCAAAATGGTTCCTACTAGGAGTAACTAGGGGCTCGTACAATTATTGGAAATATTTGGTACCTTATATATGCCCTTAGTCAGAGAGGCGCTCGTTAAATTCGAGTTATACAAAACCCCGTAGCGAAATCTGCGGGGTTTCTGCTTTTGGTTTTCGATACAAATTTTCATTGAATCACGTACGCTTCGGCGAATGAAACAAATTGCGATGTTGTTATATCCGGGGTTTACTCCCCTTGATGCGATTGGTCCTTATCACGCGCTATCGCAATTTCCTGGGTACGAGTTTTTCTATGTTGCGCAAAGCGCAGGGCCGATAAGTGATGGTGGCGCAACGATTATTGAAGCGCAGAAAAGTATTAGCGAAGTTTCGGAAGTGGATATCTTGGTAGTGCCCGGCGGATTGCCGGCAATCACAATGGCGCGCGCGGGTGATCCGTTGATTGATTGGATCGCGAAAATACATCCGACAACGGAGTGGACTATTTCAGTATGTACCGGTGCGCTAATGCTTGGTGCGGCTGGTGTGCTTAACGGAATTCCAGCGACAACGCATTGGTATTCGCATACCGAGTTGGCCGATTATGGTGCGCTTGCAAAAGATGAACGAGTTGTGGAATCCGGAAAAGTAATTACAGCCGCTGGCGTATCTGCAGGAATTGATATGTCTTTGGTATTGGCGGAACGAATTTTTGGCAGAGCTTTTGCCGAGAAGATGCAATTAGATATGGAGTACGACCCAAAACCGCCCTTTAATGCGGGGCATCCAAGAAGTGCGCCGAGCAGTGTCGTTGCGGAATTGCGATTGCTATTTGATTCAGTGCTTAAGCGCGACTAACGAATTAAAAAACGCCCGTTTTCGAGTAAAGATTAATAAAAGGTGGTCGCATTTGATTGATTTTTATCAGAGACTTAAAACCAATGATTTAAGTAGTTACTACTTATGATTACTCCATGGGAAATGCCATTGAGATCATAAGTATTCATGCTGAAGGTGAAGTTGGCGATGTAATCGTCGGCGGTGTGGGACCAATACCTGGTGCGACGATTTGGGAGCAATCAAGATTTATAGCAAAAGATGAAAGCTTGCGCAAATTTGTTTTACTCGAACCTCGTGGCGGTGTATTTCGCCATGTGAATTTATTAGTACCGCCGGTAAATCCTAAAGCAGATGTGGCTTTTATCATTATGGAACCAGAAGATAATCCCCCAATGTCTGGTTCGAATTCGATTTGTGTTGCAACTGTGGTACTGGAAACTGGAATTGTAAAAATGGTAGAACCGGTTACTACTTTAGTTATGGAAGCTCCTGGTGGTCTGGTTTATGTGACTGCGCAATGTTCAAATGGAAAAGTAACTCAAGTACGGGTAAAGAATGTGCCGTCATTTGTTGGTGAATTAAATTTGAACCTTGAGGTTGACGGTTTGGGAACGTTGCGAGTTGATACCGCATTTGGTGGCGATAGTTTTGTAATTGTTAACTCTGATGATCTCGGCTTCGCGATTGCGCCAGATGAAGCTTTTGATTTAGCAAGGGTGGGAATGCGGATTACCGCAGCTGCTAACCAACAATTAAAATTTGAACATCCAACTAATCCAGATTGGAAACATTTTTCTTTTACTCAGATTGCAAAGCCGATTTTCTACGAGAATGGAGTTGCAATCAGCAAGAACGCAGTAGCGATTCAACCAGGGAAGATAGATCGCTCCCCTACCGGTACTGGATGTTCCGCGCGGTTAGCGTTATTGCACCATCAAGGGGTATTGAAAGTTGGTGACTTAATGATTGGCCGTTCGATTATTGATTCGGAATTTCATTGCAAAATTGAAGGAGAAATCGTTATTGGAGATAAGAAAGGAATCATTCCGTCGATTGCCGGCCAAGCTTGGATCACTGGAACTCATAAACACACTTTGGATCCAACCGATCCATGGCCACTTGGTTACAAATTAAGCGACACCTGGCCTAAAAAGCTTTAGAACTAGGTAGGTTCCCTTAAGTTCCTTTATGGAACCTAGCGTGGTACCCTAGCGCTTGAGCAGAGGGGTTATAAATGGCAATCAACGTAAAGCTGCCGAAATCATTAGTTGAGGAAGCAAAGCGAATAGCACTTGCCGAACACCGATCAGTTCCGAAGCAGATTGAATTCTATTTCCGCATGGCGAGGGTGGCAGAAGAAAATCCTGAACTTTCATTTAAGCTAAT
>Ga0208942_1000567_pt1 | contig 14616 bp, 21 predicted proteins | sample GreLakmeSU08MSRF_FD_187704 | JGI IMG/M metagenome (GOLD analysis project Ga0208942, IMG submission 187704) | Freshwater lentic microbial communities from great Laurentian Lakes, MI, USA - Great Lakes metaG SU08MSRF (SPAdes) | ecosystem: Environmental > Aquatic > Freshwater > Lake | place: Great...
AGTGAAAGTTCCGTCGGCAGGAAAATCCCAGTCTTCTAAGTTCTCAGGGTAATGAACGTACCAAGGAACAAAAAAACCACGGTATGCTGCCGACTCCTTTTTAGTTCTCCAGCCCTGCCATAGGCGATAAAATTCTCCAGCTCTTCCAGCTGCTGTGCTTTCTAGGGTAATCTCGCCGTTGTCAGGCACTCCGTTTAGAGAGCCTACTAGGCGGTCTTTGTCAAGCCGAGATGCTTCAGAGACGTGCATGAAGTGAATAGTTTTTCCTCTGAAGTCATGCAGGACAAGGATTGAGGATTCTAGAGGACGTCCAAGGCCATCTGAAGCAAAAGATAAAGAAGAAGAAGAGTCAGACTTTTCAACTGGCTTGTAGAGATGCCCCCAATCTCTGACGAACCAGTTGTAGCAAAATTTAGTAATGTCATTAAAGATAGTTTTTACGACTGTGTTTTTGTGGCACAGGATGCCTGTGCGCATGTTGCTTTCCCAGAGAGCATAGTCTAGAGCACGGATGCAGTTCAACGTGGTAAAGCCTACCTGTCGGCACTTTAAGATAATGTTTCTAGCAGATTTAACTTTTAGGTACTGCTCTTGAGGCTTGTTGGGAACGAAGAACTTAGCTTGCTTAGAAAGCTTGTCTTGGACTCGGTAAAGATTTCTGACTCTCTCTTCGTGTCCTAGCTCTAGCATAGCATCTCGAAAGGCCAGCTTGCCCCTTGCTGGTCCTTCGAGTTCTGCTACTTTTAAGACTTTGTTAAAAGCTGCTTCAAATTTTGGAGAGTAGTGTTTCACTTAGCCTGCGATCTCCATAAGAGTAATACTGCTAGTAGTTATAAAAGCTGCATCTAATCCTCTGCCATTAACATAGGTAGTGTTAGCTCCCCAAACTTGAATAGAATAAACTTGTGGGCTAATAGAGCCTGGGCTGTCTAAAAATGTAATTGATCTAGTATGGACGGCAAAGTAATCTTGTCCTGCTGTCTGTCCAAAAAAGCCAATAGGTGCAGAGGTGCCATTACCTATTGAAGTTAATCCTCTCATAAGTCTACAATAGCTATCTCCCCCTGCTCCACTTGTTGACATATTAACATGTGCAGTTACAAGAACTTTGCTATTTATTGTAGCAGGAGTAATACTGACAGATAGACCAGTTACATCCACAGGAACTCCCGATGTAACTGAAAACTGGTTTGTCTTATGTGCCTGGACAACTTGTATCATAGTCCCAGCCGCTGCTGTAGGAACAGGAGCTACTTCAGCTTCTACTCCGTCTGAGTCCATAGAGGTCAAGACGCCGTCCTTCATGTAAAGTTCCCAGCCACCTGTAGGAGGCGCAGTTACCTGTGCTCGCTTGTCTTTGAGCCGCAAGCTGTCGGTAGAGAAGGTGCTTCTAGCGTCTTTGTTTTTTGTGAATGACAACTTTGCTTCCTTTTTACCTTATGCAGGTTCTACTAACATCCAAGCCACTATGCTAGTATCCGAACCACTAGAACTAAGAATGACGAAAGATGTAGCGGCTGTCCTTGCACTAACACTTAAAAAGCCAATAGTGCCGCCGTTGTTTTGTGCTGTAAGCATTATCCTGGTGTTAGCCGTTACTGTATTGTTGGAGACTGTGACCGTTCCTCCGACTAGAGTAGCAACGCCCATTCTAGCATCAGAGCCTTCTTTAATTTTAAGACCATAGCCCTCGGCTGTGATGCTTAAGTTATTAGGGATACTCACCGCTGCGTTGATAGCAAGAGTTTGGCTAGAGGCTGTGGCGTGGAACTGGCCATACATGAGCGAGTCGGTTTTTTCGGTAGAGTTGTCCATTCTATCCTGATTATCAAGATAAAATTCATCAGATGAATCAGCATACTTTCCGGCATCGGAACCTATACCTATGTTGCCACCACCTGCGCTAATAGCATTTAAAGCATTGAAACCTAAAGCTACGTTGTGGCCACCCGTGACATTACTCCGCAAAGAATCATACCCTATAGCTGTGTTGTAGCTGCCTGTGGTGTTTTGCTGTGACACATAGTTTCCTACGGCTATGTTGTTACCGCCTGTGGTATTAGAAGATAAAGCTCCTGCGCCCAGAGCCATGTTGTCGTTGCCTTGAGTGTTACTAAGTAATGCTGAGTCTCCTACCGCTATGTTGTAGCCGCCTGTAGTGTTATCTTTGAAAGCATAGCTGCCTACAGCTACGTTGCCCTCGCCGTCGGTTAATGCTGTCCCAGCTTCTGCCCCTATAATTGTATTTTTCGTACCTATTGCTAGTCCGGCTGGCTTTGCGATACCTAGAAATACGTTGTCAGTGCCAAAGCTGCCTGAGCCTCGCCCAGTATATTGCCAGCTTGTAATAGTACCGTTCGTAGCTAAGACTTTACCAGCTTGGCTAGTTTGAGAAGGCAAGGCCGCTGCGTTTAGTTGCGTCTGTATAGCAGATGTTACGCCTTTGACATAAGCAAGCTCTGTTAAACTTGGGTAAGTTGCCGTGCTTAAGCTGACTACTTCCTTGGTTGCACTAGAAGCTAAAATTTGTGAAGCTGTTACGCTTGAGACTACTGGAGCTGCCGTGAAAGTAGCAACGCCTGTGACTGCTAAGGTATAAGGAGTGCTTAAGGCTGCATTAATAGCAAGCGTTTGACTAGAGGCTGTGGCGTTGAAGGTGCCGTACATTAAGCTCTTTGCTTTGTCTCCTGCTGTATCTGTTCTGTTTTGGTTGTTTAGATAAAACTCATCACTAGCTGTGGCATATGCTCCAGAATAATAACCCACGCACACTTGGCCAACCCCTGTCGCATTTGTTTTTCCTGAGTAGGCTCCTACATAAGTTTGGTTGCCGCCTGTTGATAGAGAAGTTCCGCTTGCAGCACCTAAGATGCTAGTAAGAGCACCGCTTGCACCGCTAGTGCCACAACCTGCACCAATAAAAATACCACTATTTCCTGTGCCAGATTGGGAACCCGATCCTATAGTAATCTTATCGTTGCCCCCATAGCTACTGGAGCCAGAGCCACTACCAATAGAAACACCGTTTGTGTAAGCCACGCTGTTATAGCCTATAGCTATAGCATCTGCTGCATTAGCGATAGGGGATTTACCTATTGCTATTCCACGATCGGCTCTGCCTTGAGCACCTGACCCTAATGACACGCTGTCAGTTGCACTTCCACACCCAGCATTACCACCAATGACCACATTAGAGCTACTTGTTGTTGGCCCGCTTGGCCCTCCATAATTTGACCCTGCTTTTATTCCTATAATAATATTATTAGTGCCTGTAGTTAAATCATTTGCAGTGTCACTGCCTCCTAAAATGACGTTCCCGTTGCCTGTTGTGAGTGCAGAAGCACTGCCAATGCCTCCTATGAGGTTTGAGCTGCCCGTCGTGATTAGCTTTCCAATCCCTTTGCCTAGAATAGTATTTGCGTAAGCCGTGGTGAGGGATGCGCCGTTGAAGGAGTCTGCTCCTACTACGGTGTTGCTAGCTCCCGAAGCCGTAGAAAGTCCAGAACCGTAACCAATAAAAACCCCATTTGTTCCGCTTCCGGCTGCTGTACCATATCCCATTGCATGACTATTTGCTCCGGTATAGCTAGAACCACGCCCAATCGCCATTCCAAAAGTGGCCCCAGCGTTCGCCTCTCTGCCAATTGCAAGAGCGTTTTGCTGTGCTACGGCACCATAACCAATTGCGACAGAATCCGACCCAGCGCAATTAGCGTTCATTCCTATTGCAACAGTTTGGGCTCCAGATCCTCCCGATGCCCCATGTCCCACAGCTGTTGAGTACGATCCGGCGACCGCTGCGTTTCTTCCAATTGCTACTCCAGAGTGAGCGGCAGATGCGCCGTCTCCGACAATAGTTGCAAAGGGAGAGGCCCCAGCAGTAGCCGCCTGTCCAATAATAACGCTATCGGTACATCCATTTGATGCAGTTGCAGTCTTTCCGATTAAAATTACGTCTGTTCCTGTTGTAAAAGCCGAAGGCCATTCACGACCTAGAACGATATTTCCGGTTCCTAAACTTCCTGCTCCTAGTCCTGCGTATTGCCAACTTGAGGCAGTTCCGTTTGTAGCTAAAACCTTTTCTGTTGAACCAATACCAAGCCTACCCTGTGCACCTGAAACACCCCCGACGATTAAATCCCCCGCTGTGGTCATTGGGTTTGCTGTGTATAAGCTGTTTGCCGAGTTGTCGCCTGTGTTAGTGCCAGAAAGGTTAGCTACAGCAGCGTTAGCTAACATTGCATTTGAGATAGCAGCGTTTGCAATGGCAGTAGCATTGCCAGTAGATGTTACTGGACCTGTTAAGTTGGCGTTAGTTGTAACTGTGGCTGCGTTGCCTGAAATAGATCCAGTGGCACTACCTATATTAGGTGTAGTGAACACGGGACTAATTAAGTCAGCTTTGAGGTTAAGTGCTGTTTGCTGAGCTGAGCTAACTGGCTTATTTGCGTCAGAAGTGTTGTCTACGTTGTTTAAGCTTAAGTTGGTCTTTGCTGCGCCTACGCTAGCTAAGTCGCTAAGGTTAGAAGACTTTTGAAGAGCGAGAGCCTCAGCAGCGATAGCTCTTGCCTGCTCAGTTGCTACTGAAGCTAGAGCAACGCTGTCTACAGCTACAAAGACTAGAGAGTCTGTGCCTAAGATTACGGTGTTGTTAGTAAGTTGAAAGATGTTGTCTGCACCTAAAGCTCCAGCAGAAACAGGCACAAGAGAGTTAGGAGATAGCTTTGCACTGGTGTCAGCGTCAGAAGACCTAGCTAAGGAATAGTTGCCGCCAGATATAGTAAGGCTATAGATGCCATTTTCGAAAGCTGGGCTTTGATTTTTAAGAAGAATACGGTCGCCAGTGCTGAGAGAACTAAGAGCTACGCTGTCTATTTGAATAGAACCTATAACGCCAGATAAGGCCAGGGTAGCCGTAGAAGCTACCTTTACTGGGTCCTTGTAAGAAGTAATACTAGGGGGAGCAGAAGTAAGAAAAGCCATTTATAGTACCTCGGAAGAAAGTTGGAAGCTCTAAGCTATACCTAGTTATATCATAGAAAAAAGGGCTTGTCAAGATTTATTTTAATAAAGTATTGACTTATTCTTGTTTTCATGCTACCCTTAGTAAGTTATCTCAAGGGCTGGGGCTTGGGATGTTTGGAGTTAGATTAGGTTTAGCCTACTAGGCTATAGCTTAAGAGGTTGGAGGGCTGAAAGCCCTCTGCTAGTTAGTAGGTCTAAGCAACTTAGCTTAGATAAGTGGCCCAGCGTTGCTTCCCTCCCCTTCTTAAACCCCCTCTAAAACAGCCCAGGTTGCCTGTAGCGAGGTTATAACCTACTAGGCTATAGTCTAGACCCCCCCCTCTTGGTCAAGCTTAAGGAATACCTTAGTAGTATAGGGACAGTTTCAGTCCCAATAGCCTAGATATAGTCCCAATATTCCTAGCTTTTTTCTGGGAAATTTTTGGTTTTAGCAATATCTATCCACATGTCCCCAGACTTTATTGATTCTTCTTGGTGGGGGCTGCCATAGCCAGTGGCCCTGCCCCCGTAGGGTGTGGGGTCTGCAGCTCAGTCACATAGCCTAGGCATGAGCTATAGTTAGCATCACATAACAGGTAGTTAAGTATAGCTATAGCTTACCCTTACCCCTGCCCCACACACAAGCAAGTAAGCCTTGAGCATCCTAATGTACAGCTAAGTAGTTGATATCCTATGAGGATATAGCCAAGCACACACACACCTGCCTATGCCTTATGCTATTACTGGCTAAAAGATAACAGCGTCTCTTTGTTATATATGTCAACGTGTTACCTGCTATGTGGCTAAAGTTGTATGGAAGTTCTACGAAGTTTGCAAGATAGCTATGCCTAGCAACTATGGCATCACCTCTGCATCCCTTATATAGTAAGAAGCTTAACAAAGCTAGTAACTATTGCAAACAACGGAGGCACTATGCAAAGTCAAAGACCATTCCTGATAGTAAGTGTATATCTTAGCTCTGAGAACGAAGAGACTAACGCACACAACCACGAAGCAGTGATGCAAAGAGTAAAGCAACTGCAAGTCCCTCACATTGAGCTATATGGCAGATACATGGGGGCACAAGAAGCGTCTATCTTAGTCGACGGATTCGAGCAACGAAGACTAGTTGAGGCTCTTGCTCTAGAGTTTAGCCAAGAAAGCTACCTTGAATCTCACAGCGACGGTTCAACCTTTCTAATCTTTGCCGATGGGGGCAGACAGTACATTGGCCAGTTTACAGCTGTAAGCAAAGAGGAAGCTGAAGCAAGCGGCTCTTACTCTTACAACCCTGATATAGGGCAGTACTTTGTCACGCAACTACCTAAAGTAGCAAAGGAGACAAACGGCGCAAGCTATACTATTTGGGAAGAGGGTAGTTTACTAGACATAAATAAAGCATTTAAAACAGTTGACGATGCGTGGGACTACATAAGAGGCGAGCTAACAATTCGGCTAGGACTAGAAGAGCATGACTATTCTGCATTTTCGGTAGAAAAGAGGGATAAGCTATGAGCCAGAAAATTGCACAACTACTTTATTTAAACTTAGTAACATTTATCCTGCTACTTTTAGTAGCAGCAATCGTAGGAGGAACATTATGACAAGCGTACTACAAACAACTGAAAAAGCACTAGGCCTGTCTGAAAAATACAGGTTTATATCAACTGGAAATATTGTAGAGCAGCTACAAGGCAGAGGCTTTGAGCTAAACAAGGTTAGCTCTACAGGCTCGCACGGGCACCACATCCTTCGTTTTTCAAAGAACGACGAAGCTTTCAAGATTGGCGGCGACAAGATTGAGCTAGTCGTGCGCTCGGCTCACGACGGCACAAGAGCCTTAACCTTTAACCTTGGAGTATTCCGAGTCGTTTGCATGAACGGGCTAACGCTTGGCACTAACCTAGTCCCTCCTATGCGCATCTTGCATCGTGGCCAAGGTAACATAGAGAAGGAAGTCTTTGAGATTATCAACGGCTTGCCTTTAGATACTGTAAGAGATAACGTGAGATTGCTTAAAGAGACCACGCTCACGCATGAGCAAGGCTTAAAGTTTGTAGTAGATGCAACTAAGCAACGCATCGAAGAGCAGCTAACAGAGCTAAGCGAAGCAGAGCAAGCAAACAAGATATACCTTGCAAGCAGAAAGATAATGAGAGTAAGAAGAGAAGAGGATAGCGGAATGTCTACTTGGAACGTGTTTAACATCGTGCAAGAAAATATTATTAGAGGGACTAGAGGGTTAAGGCCTTTGACTTCGCAACAGCGTATTCACGACACTAACCAAAGCTTATTTGACTTAGCAGTGCAAGCGGCTAACAGCTCAAATAGCACAAAGGAGGCCGCATGAAAACAAACTATCCAAAACTAGATATTTTTATTAACGGGAAGTATATATGTACCACAACATGGGCCAAAACAAACAAAGAGGCAAAGGCCGCATTGTTAAAAGCTTTTCCAGATATTGACGCTAAAACAGTTTCAGTTAGCAAAGGGGTTGACCGATGGAACTAAAACAGCTAAGACTAGACGACAACAAGCTATATGTAACCTCAAAAAGCTTTATCTTTGGACTAGACGACGAGAAGCAAAGGCAGTTCGGCGTGGTCTTTGAGACTATAGACATGTATGAGGCAACAGGTGATAAAGAATTTAAAGACTATCCCTTTCTAGTCCAGATAGGAATTATAGCAGACAAGCCTCATAAGTCATTTAACGAAAGAGACGAACGCTCTGAAAAACCTTCGAAAGCCTCTTTGCTATCCGACTGCTATGGCTACATGGGAGCTATCTCAGTTGAACACTTTTTGGTTAACGGGACTAAGAGCCAAGCAGAGCAAGGAGCCGACGGCTTTGAAGCAATGGCTAGCAACTTTACAGTCTTAGAGGCAACCGTCAAAACTTACAAGAGTATATATGAGAAAGACGAAAAATATCTATCTTTCAAAACTGAAGAGGCAGCTCAGAAGTTTATAGACTTAGTTATCTTGCACCGCCTGTCTGCTCTTATGCTAGTCGGTTTCATCTTAGATCAGCCTGTTAACCGAATAGGCGATACAGGATGGAAACAGATTGAAACTATGGTTAAGGGTAGCAACTATAACAAATTTGAGACCAAGGAGAAAGTATGACTGAGCTACTAACAGAAGCAGAGCTACAAAAAATAGCCTGTGAAGAGGACAACGAGCACAGCTTTGAAGGAGAAATGAGCTGTATATATTGTGGCATTAGCTTTAACGAAGCATATTGCGACGACTATGACGAAGGAGATAGATGAGCTATGAAAATCCTGTGGAACTTAAATGGAGGAACGACATGAAAAATATATTAATAGTATTACTTATATTCTACGGGACTATAGCTAAAGCAGAGCCGATAGTTGCAACGGACAAGGCAGCTCACTTCGGGCTTAGCTTTGCCGCTCAAACGGTAGCCTATGGCTACCTGAAAGAACGAGAGATGACTAAGGTAGACGCTCTTATCCTCTCAGGGGCAGGTGTCTTTGCAGCGGGCCTGCTTTGGGAGCTAGCAGGCAGAAGCTCGGATTCGAAAAATGACATCCTAGCAAATACTTTAGGACAGGCGGCCAGTATCTTTACCATAGTTAGGTTTGATTTTTAGAAGGATATAGTATGATTGTATTATTAATAGCAATAACTCTATTTATTATACTTCAAATTATAGTTCATAGATAAGGCTAGTTGCATAGTGCAACTGTCTAGGGTATAACTGAACATTAATGCGAAAGGATTGAGCATGTTTGACTACAAAGGATACCAAATTTATGAAGAAGAAAGAGACGGCAGAACTATCTATAGCTTTGAAACGGCGAGCGGCCTAGCTACTATAGAGAGCCGCTCCTTTACAGCTCTAGTTGAGGCTATTAACAGCCTTCCTGAGCCTGAAGGAGGTTTAAATGAACTTGTTAACTAACACAAAATGCACTATACATGGCTGTGCTAGAACTTTTCAGGAACGGTCGCAAGCAGAACTTCACTCGGCAAATACTTGGCATTGCCTTGCTTGCGGCTTTTCCGACGGGGCTGAGCTAACAGACATTAACATAGGCACTACTTGCAACATATGTGAAGCAAAGCAATATACAAGTAGCACGTTGGCGACAACAAGCGGATGTAAGCTGCTAGTTTTTGTTGACTTTAAGGCTAAAAAACGTATACTATATATTAGGAGATTATAATGGGCATTATCTTAACTATTTTAGGAGCTATAATTAGCTTCTTGCTTTACAAAAACAAAGGTCTAAAGGGAAAGCTGCAAGACCAAACTATTAACAAAGAAATTGAAAGGGTACTAACAAATGAAAAAAATATTAACAAGCTTGGCAATACTTTTAAGTCTCTCCTTGCACGCTATCGAGGAAAGTCCTAAACCTACTTGCGACGAAGTCTTAATGGTATGCTCTGACTATGTAGGTTCTCTTGAAGAGCAGAACAACAGCCTAGTCTCGCTAGTTAAAAGGCAGCAAGAGAGAGTAGACGAGCTTAGCTTAGAGGCTGAGAAGGTTTCATGGTATTGGTACCTGTTAGGTGGGATAGTTACCGGAGTTGCTATCTCAAAGGTGAGCCAATGAACTGGAAATATAATGGAACCGTGGGAACTAAGCATATCCTACATGGATCCGAGCATATTTCTACTGGCCCGAATAATACTTATCTTGAGCCAGCTAGCGGAACTAAGAGCGACGAAGGGAAAAATCGCCTAGACCTTCTTCCGACTGAATCCTTAGAAGAGATTGCAAAGGTCTTAACCTTTGGAGCTAAGAAATATGCAGACTACAACTGGACTAAAGGCTTCACATGGTCAAGATTACTTGGAGCTACTCTCAGACATCTCTTTGCTTTCATGCGTGGCGAAGACAAAGACCCTGAAAGTGGGATTTCCCATTTAGCACATGCTGGATGCTGTATCCTGTTTTTGCTATACCACGAAAAATATCACACCGATCTAGATGATAGACATAAGCTTCCAAAGGAATAATATGGTATACACTGCAAACTGCCCTAAATGCAAATCGCAATTTGAATTTGACCGGTCTATCAAGCTAGCCGACTTACCCCCTCCTCCTTGCCCCTCATGCCAGGAGACAAAGACCGAGAAGGTCTTCACAGGCAACGCTGGCGGGTTCATACTTAAAGGCCCTAAATGGGCAAAGAAGGCAGGGTACTAATGCTAGGCCAGCTCATAACTACTATCTGTGGCTTAGCTCTGAGCAGCCAAGTCAGTGCTTGCTCTATAACTTTGCAGCAAGCAACTATCCGGCAGAGCCAAATGGTTGACCAGAAGCTTAATAGCTACCGGATACTATTAGAGAAGTCAGAGTACAACAACAAATATACTAGGACTATTATGTTCTTAGGTAACATTGCTCAAAGACAAGAGCTAAAGTTTCAATACAAATACTTAGAAACAAACATCACAAAGGAGAGAGTTTTATGGACAGTACGTTGGCAGTTTTAGTAGCTATAGTATTATTATGGTTTATCATGACAAATGTTATTGCTAAATAGCAACTAACTAAATGCGAAAGGATTGAGCATGAAACTAAACGTAACCGACTTAAAAATGGCTATATACCACATGGGAATAGAAAAAGTTGAGCAATGCACAGTCAAGATTGAAGGCCATTTACTTAACCTTTACTTTATTAACTCTAAAGGCGAGCAATGTGTAGTTCACTTGCAACATGCTGACTCCGACCTGCCAGCAGAGATGACGAAAAAAACTATATTAGCAAATGAAACAACACAATAGAATAGGAGCGCAGCAACTATGAGCGATGGAATATCCCACGCATGGGAAGAAAAAGAGCCAGACGAGTTTAAAATCAACAAGCATGTTTCTGTCATTATAGACAAGGAGATAGTTACAATTGTCAATACCTATCTAGAGACTCATGAAGTTACTTTAAAGAAAGCTACGCTTAAGAAGATTATTAAGCTCTTAAAGAAAGAATACTTCTTAGCTTTGCTGGTCCTCAGCTTGTCAGCACATGCTAAGACGGACCTGGTACAGATTGACGTAGGCAACACTGTAACATATAGTGGACAGCTTAACATGAAAGCTAACTCTGCTAAGAACAAGCAACCACATGGCACAGCTATGGCTAAAGCCTTAAGCTTGCAGCTAGCTAAGCTCCATGCCCCGTCTGTAGAGGCTAAGCAAGTAGTGTTTGACTTAAATGACTCTGATAGCTACCTAAGAGCCTATGCTGAAACTCTGAAAGAAAAGCCTTTAGTAGTTTCTATAAGCTTAGCTGGCTTTGGCAGGACTTCTATAGAAGAGAAAGCAGTCCTTAGCTTAACTAGCATAGATACTCTACTTATAGTGGCTTCTGGAAACCAAGGTAACGCTGTCAAAATGTACCCAGCTAGCTACGAGCACCCTTGCATTGTCAGCGTAGGAACCTTAAAAAACGGAGCTATTGCAAACTACTCAAACACTGCTCAGACTTACTTAGAACAAGACCCTGAAGACCAGCCTGGGACTTCTTCTAGTGCAGCTAGGATGGGAGCTGTCGCAGTTGTTATCAGGAAAATGCACCCTTTTGCTAGGTGCTACGAAGTAGCAGATGGATTAAAATTAGTATTTGGAGGAGCAGTCAAATGAGCTTAAAACTTGAATTTTTACAACTTTCAGACGTAGCTAAAATTAGAGAGTGGCAGCTAGACCCTTACTATGCAGAGTACTTTAGACGTATGCCCCCTTTAGAGAGCTTGTCAGAAGAAGCAGTCTTTACCTTGTTTGAAGTAGCATGGGCTGTTAAGGTAGACCATAAAATGGTCGGACTCATAAGCTTAAACAACTTTGACTACGAGTCTAAGCAGTGCGAGTATGGTCTTATCGTCGAGCCTGGCCTAGGCAGCACAGCTAAGATGATATTTGACACTGGACGGGATGTGACCCAGTTTGTGTTTCAGCATTGCAAACTTAACAAGATATATACTAGGGTAATCTCAGGCAGAAGAAACATTCATATTCTCTCAAAAGCTTTTGGCTTTCGGCTTGAAGGCACTTTAAGAGATAACTTGCTTTGGAACGGCATGTTTATAGATGAAGACATTTATGGCCTACGAGCTGAGGATTACTATGAAGGCATAAGACTTACTAAAGAACACAAAGACCTCCTGATACAGCTAAGCTTAGAACATTGCATCAAAGCAGTAACCAATAACGAACGGAGAGAGTTATGAAAACTATATTTACTTCTTTAGACTTAGAGATGAACCAGCCATCTGGAAAGATTATATCAGTAGGGGCAGTAGTTGGTAACATACTGTCAGGCGAGATACTAGGTAGCATGCATGCCTTTGTAAACCCTCAGGAGACCCTTGCCCCCTTTATAATAACTCTTACAGGCATCAAGCAAGAAGACGTAGACAGCGCAGATACTCTTCTAGAAGCTTACAAGCAGCTACGAGCTATGCACTTAAGCCATGAAGCCTTCATGAACCCTATAACTTGGGGAGGCGGGGACTCTGAGACGCTCAGGGCGCAGCTACCCAGCGACATTGAATGGATTTTTGGCAGAAGGTGGATAGATGCTAAGACTTTCTATATCTCTTACAGGCTAGCTAACGGGCTGCCTATTCAAAGTGGCTTGTCAAAAAGTATGAGTAAGCTTGGACTAGCCTTCGAGGGGCAAAAGCACAATGCTAAAGACGACGCTCTAAACACCTTCAGAATTTACTGTGAAATGTTGAAACTGCTTCAGAAAAGTAAAGTATAATTTACTTTAAACCTGCATATTGTAAAGTATATTTTACAGTTTGCTGTTCACTATAAAATGGACAGTAGTCTACAATGAACAGCTGCTATCTCCCTTCGGTCGATAAGACCGACTACTCTTCTGGCAAACGAAATTTGTCAGAGATAGATAGGTTAACTGAGCTGTGCTTAGTAGGCTCATGCCAGCCGCACACTTTTGCTAGCAGTTCTATAGCTTTTAGCTTGTCACTAGGTCTTACTTCTAGGTCAGTCAGAATACCCATTATAACTTCAGCAGCTATTTGAGGTCCGTTTGAAAATTGTACTCTGAGAGCTTCTGCAAGGGCATTTTGAACCTTAGGGCTTCTCATGATATTACCGCCCATCACTGTAGCAACTTTTCTGTCTTTAGGCTCGTAGCCAGCGTCTAGCACAGCTTGAGTCTGAGTGACTCTGCCAGTAGCCATAGCTTTGACAAACTTTCTCTGCTTGCTTGTTAGTCTTGGCAGTTTCTTAGGAATAGGAACTATAGATTCATTGTCACTCATATGCGATAGCACAGCCCGTCTGTAAAGCCACGCTCCCATAAGTGGTCTAGTAAAGCGTTAACAGTATCTGCATTTTTTTTATCAGAGTCGATAATATAACCAAAGATAAAAAGAGGTTTGTCGTGCAGGTAGTGCGTGAAACAGACAGCATAGACTGAGCTAGGGTTAGCTGAATATTTCACTAAAAGCCTCCTCAAGGATAGCAAGTCTTAGCTGTATATCTTTCTTGTTCTTAGAGCTAGCATACTGGACTGCAAACTCTAGCCTTTTTAAGATGTCCTGAGCTTTGTCAAAAGCTCTAGGCGGGCTAGCTACTGCTGGCGCAGCGGCTAGCTCTTGCTTAGAAATAGGCTTAACCCCACCTAGGATGGCTGCTACTTGAGCATCTATCTCAGGGCTAGCCTTAGCTAAGGCTTGGCTGCTCTTAGGCAGCTCCTCAAAAAATTCAAAGGAATGGCCAGGCAGTGCTCGGTTAAGCTCCTGGCGAGAGTTAAAGGTCTGAGGAAAGCCAAACTCTGGGCTGTCCTGAGCTGATGATAGCTTCATGGGCTTGCCAGAAACTAAGTCCATATAGACTATGTGGATATCTCCCATCTTGCGTACGCTAGTTTTATTGTCTTGCATACTGTATCTCCCTTAGCCAAGCAAGCTTACTAGGTATTTTTTGAAGCCGCTGGTAGACTGTGGGGTACTCTTGCTGAAGAAAGTAAAGGGTTTCGCCATATATAAGAGGCCTTTCAGAGAAGGCTATTCCTTCTAAAGGCAGGCCCAGCTCATATCTTAAGATGTCTTCAAGAGCCTGCCCCACTACATGCAGCTCTACGATATCTAAAGATTGAACCAGACCTGTTACTTTGTCTACTGCCCCCATTAATAAAGTATATGCTAAACAGGCAGCAAAGTCAAGCTATTTCTAGCTAGAGTGGGGCAGGTGTAAGGGATTGTGGCGCAGGTCCCTAGTAGTGCTAAGCAGCCAGGCTATAGCCTTAAAAGCTTTGCTTAGAAAACAGGCTATAGCCTTAAAGCAGAGGTTCCTGAGAACCTCAGCTAAGACTCTATAGCCTACTATAGATATCTCTACCTGCCCGACAAGCTTAGTTTATCACGGAAAGCAAGTTCTGTCAACCGACTTTAAAAATATAAACTTCTAGCAAATCACTGCTCTGTGTGTTAATATATTTATAAGGATAATAACAATACAAATGGAGTGTATATGACATCTCAAATTAAAATTATTTTAGAAAGTGTAGACAATGGTTATACTTTAACAGTAGTAAACGACGGCACAGCATGTACCGACTATTACAAAGCTAGCAGCATACACTTAGAGCTAGCAAGT
>Ga0208942_1000568_pt1 | contig 14599 bp, 14 predicted proteins | sample GreLakmeSU08MSRF_FD_187704 | JGI IMG/M metagenome (GOLD analysis project Ga0208942, IMG submission 187704) | Freshwater lentic microbial communities from great Laurentian Lakes, MI, USA - Great Lakes metaG SU08MSRF (SPAdes) | ecosystem: Environmental > Aquatic > Freshwater > Lake | place: Great...
TCTTAGATTATCTTGAGAGCTTAACTTTAGCTCACTTAGTTGAGGCGCAATCTAAAGATAGCAAGAGCCGTGAGAGTGCGATTTTTTTCTTAAACGATAAACTCAGTCGAGGTAATTTGGCGAAAGCGGTTTAATAGATATCATGCAAAAAGTTTATTTTGACCATAACGCGACGACGGCTTTAGACAAAAAAGTCTTAGGCGTCATGATGCCTTATATTGAGATGCAACAAGGCAATCCTACAAGTCAGCATAGTTTTGGTAGACATGCTAGAACCGCGATTGAAGAAGCACGCGAACAAGTAGCACTTGCCATTCATGCGCACCCGTCTGAAGTGATCTTCACATCGGGAGGCACTGAAGCAAATAACATGATCGTACATGGTGCGGCTATCAAGCAGAGAGAAAGTACGCTAGTAAGAAGTAACATTGAACACCCATGTGTCGCTCGACCCATGGAAGCTATGAAGCATCAGGGTTGGAAGCAGGCATTATTAGATGTAAGTCAAGATGGCGTGGTGACAAAAGAAACCTACAAAAATATCTCGGCTGAGAATGTAAGTCTTGTATCAGTCATGTTAGCAAATAATGAGACGGGTGCTATTCAAGACATGTCGCTCCTACATGAGTTCGCAAAAGAAAAAAACGCACTCTCGCATACAGACGCAGTGCAAGCGTTTGGAAAAATTGATGTGCGCTTTGATGAACTTCATATTGATGCCATGACGCTCTCGAGTCATAAAATATATGGTCCACAAGGTGTAGGTGCTTTAATCTTAAATAAGCGTAGCGATATCGAGCCCTTGATTTACGGTGGCGGGCAGGAAAAGAATTTAAGGAGTGGCACTGAAAATATTGCAGCGATAGTAGGTTTCGGTAAAGCGTGTGAGCTCGTTTCAGAATCTATGAAGGCGACTTCAGCGCATACGTATGAACTAAAAAAAATACTTGAAGTCCATTTAAAAGATTTAGGTGCTGTGATTTTTTCTGAAAAAGTTGTACGTTTAAACAATACGACTTTCTTTGCATTTAAAGATATTGAAGGATCGACATTACTCACTGCTTTGGATAAAAAAGGCTTCGCCATTGCAAGTGGCTCTGCCTGTTCAAGTGTTAATAAAGAACCGAGTCATGTCTTGCTTGCGATGGGTGTTGATGAAGATTTGGCACGCGGTGCATTGCGCATTAGTTTTGGACAAAAAAATTCAGCGACTGAAGTCAGAGACTTTATAGAAGCATTAAGAAAAGAATTGCAAACATTAAAACAACTTACAGCGATCGCGGCATAACATATGACAAAAGACATAGCGCGTAAACCGATTTATCTAGATTACTCATCGACGACACCGGTAGACCCTCGTGTGGCTGAAAAAATGATTCCATTCATTACAGAACATTTTGGTAATCCCGCGTCTCGAAGCCATAGCTTCGGCTGGACTGCAGAAGAGGCTGTTGAAGAAGCGCGCGATGAAGTAGCTAAACTTGTCAATGCGGATCCTAGAGAAATTGTATGGACATCCGGTGCGACTGAATCGAATAACTTAGCTATTAAAGGTGCGAGCCATTTTTATAGCACTAAGGGCAAACATATTTTAACTGTCTCCACTGAACATAAGTGTGTGATCGATTCATTTCGTGAGCTTGAACGTGAAGGATATACAGCGACCTATTTAGAACCTGAGCCGAATGGCTTGGTGGATTTAGAAAAATTTAAAAAAGCGATCCGTCCTGATACGGTGCTAGCCTCTGTGATGTTTGTCAATAATGAGATTGGTGTGATTCAAGATATTGAAGCGCTTGGCAATATCTGTCGCGAACAGAAAGTGATCTTTCATGTAGACGCAGCACAAGCTACGGGTAAAGTGGATATCGACTTAGAAAAACTGCCCGTCGACCTCATGAGTTTTTCTGCACATAAAACTTATGGGCCTAAAGGTATTGGGGCTCTCTACGTGAGACGTAAACCACGTATACGTATTGAAGCACAAATGCATGGGGGTGGTCATGAGCGCGGTATGCGTTCAGGCACACTAGCTACCCATCAAATTGTAGGTATGGGTGAAGCTTTTAGAATTGCTCGCATTGAAATGCAATTAGAAAATGAACGCATCAGAAAATTACGCGATAAATTATTACATGGCCTTCAAGATATGGAAGAAGTCTATGTGAATGGTGATTTGAAACATCGTATTCCACATAACCTTAATATTAGTTTCAACTATGTGGAAGGTGAGTCGCTTATTATGGCGGTAAAAGATATTGCAGTTTCCAGCGGATCTGCTTGTACATCAGCAAGCTTAGAACCGAGTTATGTTTTACGTGCTTTAGGGCGCTCAGATGAATTAGCGCATAGCTCCATTCGTTTCTCCATTGGACGATTTACGACAGAAGCTGATGTGGATTTTACGATCCAATTACTCAAAGAAAAGATTCATAAATTAAGAGAACTCTCACCATTGTGGGATATGTTTAAAGACGGTATTGATATTAGTAAAGTTGAGTGGGCTGCCCACTAAAATTTTAAAAGGATATATATGGCTTACAGCGATAAAGTATTAGACCACTACGAAAACCCAAGAAATGTGGGCACACTTGATAAGGATGATCCGCATGTAGGAACTGGCATGGTCGGTGCACCTGCCTGTGGCGACGTCATGAAATTACAAATTAAAGTAAGTGATGATGGTGTCATTGAAGATGCAAAATTTAAAACTTATGGTTGCGGATCTGCGATCGCCTCAAGCTCGCTCGTGACTGAGTGGCTCAAAGGTAAAACATTAGACCAAGCCTCTGAAATTAAAAACTCAGCGATTGCTGAAGAGTTAGCATTGCCGCCTGTTAAAATCCACTGCTCAGTTTTAGCAGAAGATGCAATCAAATCAGCGATTGCTGACTTAAAGAGTAAGCAAGGTAAATTAAATTAAGATGGCAATTTCGTTAACACATAAAGCTGCTGAGCGCGTTGAAAAGTATCTCAAGAACCGAGGCAAGGGTTTAGGACTTCGACTTGGGGTTAAGACAACTGGCTGCTCGGGTATGGCATATACACTAGAGTTTGTTGATGAAGCTTTACCTGAAGATCAAATCTTTGATTGTCATGGCATAAAGATCATGATCGATCCAAAAAGCTTAGTCTACATTGATGGGACAGAGCTAGACTTCGAAAAAGAAGGCTTAAATGAAGGCTTTAAATTTAACAACCCTAACGTCAAAGCAGAATGTGGCTGTGGTGAAAGCTTTACAGTGTGAGCTTAAATTTTTTTACTCTACTCCAACTTCCGGAAACATTTGTCATTGATTTAAAAAAGCTTGATCAGAACTACCAGAATCTTCAAAAAGAAATTCATCCTGACCGTTTTGCATCCCTTGCTGATGAAGCAAAAATAGCATCTATTAAAAAAGCGGCGGAAGTAAATGATGCTTATCAAACTTTAAAATCTCCTATTCGACGTGCCGAATATTTACTGCACTTATATAGTATAGATATTCATGATGAAAAGTATACGGCGGTCCCTCAGGATTTCTTAATGCAACAAATGGAATGGCGTGAAGAGCTCGAAACACAAAAAAAAAATAAACAAGCGCTCGAAAAATTAGCGAGTGATATTCAAAAAAATAAAAGTGAAATGCTGAGTCAATTACCAGGATACTTTGAAAGTAAAAATAATCTTAACAGTGCTATTAAAGTGACGCGTGAACTTAATTTTATTGAAAAGATTGAACAGCATATCAATGATGCTCTAATCGAAATTATGTAAAACATGGCACTCCTTCAAATCGCAGAGCCTGGTCAAAGCACCCTACCCCATCAACACAAACTCGCAGTAGGTATTGATTTGGGCACAACAAATTCACTCGTGGCAACAGTTCAAAGTGGACTACCTACAATCTTAAAAGATATGGATGAGCATAAGCTCATTCCCTCTATCGTCTATTACGGTGAAAATGAAACTAAAGTCGGTCAGGAGGCATTGCCTTATCTGTCCACTGACGCTAAAAATACCATCGTGTCAGTTAAGCGCTTTATGGGCCACGCACTGACTGATATTCAATATCGAGACTCACTCCCGTACGAATTTAATGAGGCGAGCCCAGATATTCAAATTAAAACTGACCAAGGCTATAAGCATCCCATTGAAATTTCATCTGATATCTTAAAAAAATTAAAAGAAACTGCTGAGGTTTCTTTATGTGGTGAAATTACCGGTGCCGTGATTACGGTCCCAGCTTATTTTGATGACGCACAACGTCAAGCCACAAAAGATGCTGCAAAATTAGCAGGATTACATGTGTTAAGACTTATTAACGAACCAACAGCGGCTGCAGTTGCATATGGTCTTGACCAGAAAAAAGAAGGGACCTTCGTTATTTATGATTTAGGGGGTGGTACTTTTGATGTTTCTATATTAAAACTTCATAAAGGAATTTTTGAAGTCTTAGCAACTAATGGCCATCCTCATTTGGGTGGCGATGATTTCGATCAAGCAATAGCCGAGATGATAAAAAAAGAAAATCGACTCGATCAACTCTCGCATGAAGATAAGCGCTCTTTGATCATGCATGCAAAAGGTTTAAAAGAAAAGCTTACAGAGCATTCGTCTGCCAAAACAATAATCAAATTTTCCAGCGGCAAAGAGATAGCATACATGCTGGATAAAGATAGGTTCTTCGAATTGACACATGATCTTGTGCTAAAAACAATTCAACCCATCCGTCGCGCATTAAGTGATGCTAAGTTATCGATCGAGTCGATTGATGGTGTTGTCATGGTCGGCGGGGCTACACGCATGCCTCATGTACAATCTGAAATTAAAACATTCTTTAAGAAAGAATTGCTCAACGATCTCAACCCGGATGAAGTGGTAGCTCTTGGGGCTGCAAGACAAGCGCACACATTAGCTGGTAATAAATCAGATCAAGATTTACTGCTTCTTGATGTGACCCCCTTATCTTTAGGGATTGAAACTATGGGTGGTTTAGTTGAAAAGATTATCCATCGAAATTCCATAATACCTATTGCCAAAGCGCAAGAATTTACGACATATAAAGACGGGCAGACTGCGATGTCGATCCACGTATTACAAGGTGAGCGTGAACGTGTCTCTGATTGCAGATCACTTGCTAACTTTACTTTATCCGGCATTCCCCCCATGGTCGCAGGGTCAGCCAAAATTCGTGTAACCTTTCAGATCGATGCAGATGGATTGCTATCGGTATCGGCCACTGAATTATCTACAAACAAAGAGACAAGTATGACTGTTAAACCTTCTTACGGTTTATCCGAAGAGCAAATTACAAATATGCTTAAACAATCCTTTGAAAAAGCCGGTGAAGATAAAGAGATAAGAGCACTCAGTGAAGCTAAGGTTGAAGGTGAACAAATTATCACGGCTGTTCAAAATGCATTAGATAAAAATGGTAGGCAATTATTATCCCAAGATGAATTCGAAAACATTGAAGCTGCCATACTTGTACTTTCATCTTCACTTCAATTAAATGATCCTGATTTAATTATTAGTCATACAAAAAATTTAAACACACTCACAGAATCATTTGCAGCAATACTCATGGACGAATCAGTGGGTAAAGCTCTTAAAGGTCAATCGATAGATAAGGTAAACTTGTAATATGCCAAAAATTATTATTTTGCCTCATGTTGAAATTTGCCCTAACGGTGAAGTGATTGATGCCAAGCCAGGACTTTCTATTTGTGAGAATTTACTGCAAAACCATATTGAAATAGAACATGCCTGTGATCAAGTGTGCGCCTGTACTACTTGCCACGTAATTATTCGCGAGGGACTTGAAACATTAAATCAAGCTGATGATTTAGAGGAAGATCTTCTTGATAAAGCCTGGGGATTAGAACCTAAATCGAGGCTTTCTTGTCAGGCGATTGTTGATAAGCATGATCTCACGATTGAAATTCCCCGTTACACCATCAACATGGCGAAGGAAGGCTAGGCTTTTACTTTACGCTTTGATAGGGCAACTTTGGTATCGTACTTAAGTAATAAATTTTCTTGGCCTGAGGGCGGGACATTTTGAGTTAAGCCCTTTGATTGTCTATACGTACCATTTGAATTCATAATCCAAGCAGATTTATCTTTAAGAAGCATATGCAATCCTTCATAAATAGCCTTTTGTTTTAGCGTTTTATCTAACACAGGAAACGCAACCTCTATGCGTCTAAATAAATTTCTGTCCATCCAATCGGCTGAAGATAAATAAAGCGCTTCCTTGCCATTTGCGTGAAAATAGTAGATACGATGATGCTCCAAGAATTGTCCAATAATAGATCTCACATGTATATTTTCAGATAAACCTTTTACTTTAGGCTTAAGGGCGCAAACACCTCTGACGATTAAATCAATTTTGACACCCGCTTGCGAAGCTTTATATAGTTCAGTAATAATGAGTGGCTCCAAAAGAGCATTCACCTTTGCCACAATGCGAGCAGGCTTCCCGGCCTTTGCAGCCTTAGCTTCAGCTCTGATTGATCTCACGATATTATCAAACATCGTAAATGGCGAATTCCATAGCGCTTTTAATTTAATAGACCTGCTGGTACCTGTAAGCTGCATAAAGATCTTATGTGCATCTTCACATAAAGATAAATTAGAAGTCATTAAGCCGAAGTCCGAATATAGCTTTGCTGTTCTGGGATGATAGTTACCAGTGCCTAGATGCATGTATCGCTTTAATATAAATTCAGGCTTTTTCTTACCTTTAGTTGGCAGCTGTTCTTTACGAACAATCATCATCATTTTGGCATGGCACTTATGTTTTACAACACCATAAACCACATGTGCACCGACTTCTTCTAATTTAGCCGCCCAAGAAATATTTGTTTCTTCATCAAAGCGGGCTAAGAGCTCCACTATAACTGTAACTTCCTTACCATTCTTCGCAGCCTCAATCAGCGCATCCATGACTGGTGAAACATTGCCTGTGCGGTAAATCGTCTGTTTAATTGCAAGAACATCAGGATCTTTTGATGCTTCCCTCAATAAATTTAAAACTGGGTCAAAGCTTTCGTAGGGATGATGTAAAAGAATATCTTCTTTTTTTAGATGCTCGAAAATAGAACCATTAATATTAAGTTGTTTAGGGATGTGCATTGGAAATTTTAAATCTGGTCGGTCCACAATATCAGCTACTTGCATGAGACGATTAAGATTCACAGGGCCGTCCACGCGGTAACAATCCTCGTGGTTAAGTTCGCATGAGCGTCTTAAATATTTCATGAGATGATCAGGAATGTCGGAAGATATTTCAAGCCTCACCGCATCGCCTAAGTGTCTTGTAGAGAGCTCGCCTTTTAAAGATTCTCTTAAATCTGAAATATCGTCATCTGATACAAATAAATCAGAGTTACGTGTGACGCGAAATTGATAGCATCCTGTCACGGCCATGCCCGGAAACAATTCATGAACAAAAGCTTGCATAAACGTAGATAGGATTACCAAGCTATATGGTGAAGGACTTATACGCGCAGGCATTTGTATCACACGAGGAATTGATCTGGGTGCCTGAACTACCGCTAATTTGGGAGTCCTTCCAAAGTCATCTTGGCCCTCTAAGGTTACAAAAAAGTTTAAGCTTTTATTAATAACCTTAGGAAAGGGATGTGCGGGATCTAAAACGATAGGCGTCAATAATGGGACTAAGTCTTTTTGAAAATAAGTTTTTGCCCAGCGAAGTTGGCTTGAAGTCCAATTGTTATGATTAAAATAAAGATGAACACCTTCATTATTTAATTTAGGAATAATATCTGTTTTAAAAAGATTATATTTTGTCTCAACTAAAGTCTGGGCTTCGCTTACAATGTTGACATAAGCTTCAGCTAATACCTGACCATCCACAGTTTTGGATTTGGGATATTTGCGAAGTTGTTCTTTAAGAACGGCAATGCGAATCTCAAAAAACTCATCTAAGTTACTAGCAACAATACAGATAAATTTTAGACGCTCAAGAATAGGTGCTTTTTGATTTTGCGCTTGTGCTAGAACGCGTCGATTAAATTCGATTACACCTAACTCTCGATTTAGTAAATTTAGTTTAGATTTCACTCTATTCATACTATCATTCTGATAAGAGAATATGACGATTAAATGACATTTAAAAAAATTGTCATATATACGTCACACATTTACATTAATTTAATGGCCTACATGATTTTACCAAAACTTAAAACGGAGGGGCATTCAGAACAAACGAATGGCTTGTTTGCATCTATCGACTTAGGCTCCAATAGCTTTAGAATGATGATTGCTAAGATCAATTATCTCCCTACAGGCATTCAATTTCAAACCATCGATACCCTAAGAGACACAGTAAGACTCGCTGGTGGCCTCAATAAAGATAATGAATTAAGCGAAGAGTCTATGACTAAGGCGCTTGCTGCTATTTTAAGATTTGGCGACCGCTTAAGAAGCTTTAGCCCTCATCAGGTCGTAGCAGTTGCCACTAACACATTCCGCGTTGCTAGAAATGCCAAAAAATTTGTCGATGAAGCAGAAAAACTCCTAGGCTTTCCGATCGATGTGATCTCAGGTAATGAAGAGGCGAGACTGATCTATATTGGAGCCTCTCATATCGCCCCCATGTGTGTTGGTAAACGCCTCGTATTTGATATTGGCGGTGGCTCCACTGAAATTATTATTGGTGACGGCCACGAGCCAAAACTTTTAGAGTCACTTCCCATTGGATGCGTTTCATTCAGCCAAAGATTCTTTTCTGAGGGTACCGTCGATGAAGAAAATTTTAAAGCTGCGCAAAATGCGGCTTTAAAGGAAATTAAAACAATTGCTCCTTTTTATAGAAAGATGGGCTGGGAGCAAGCCATTGGATCATCAGGCACTGCAAGAGCGATTGCAGAACTAATAGCACTGAATGGATTAAGCGGGGAACCGCATGACCTTCCTGTTGAGGAAACAGGCGGCGTCATCACGCGTCACGGATTAGATCTACTCAAAAAAACTTTACTTGAAACAAAACATATCGAACGATTAAATTTATTGGGATTAAAAACAGATCGCAAACCTGTCCTTCCGGGTGGTCTCGCTATCATGATCTCAGCCTTTGAAGAATTGGGTATTACGCATATGGAAATTACTGAAGCCGCTCTTCTATTTGGCTCCCTTCATCATCTTTATGATCAATCCAAGAATGAAGCGCACACAAAGAAAAAAAGCATCCTAAAAACTCTCTTTAATTCGTTTGGAAAATTAGAAAACTTAGATACAAGACACGGCCTTATCGAGCAGTTAGGTAAGCGCTTTAGCGTCGATGAGGCACAATTTAAGCGCGTCAGCCAGACGGCTGATTTTTTTCTAGATCAATTAACAACGTTCAAAAAAGAAGACCGGAAGAATAATCGTAAACTTTTAACTTGGGCCTCATATCTTCATGAGATTGGTTTAGCTGTATCTCGAACTGATTATCAAAAACATTCTGCTTATGTGATTTCGAATGCTGACCTTCCAGGCTTTTCAAGGCTTGATCAGGCAAGACTCGCAGGGCTTGTATTGGGTCACAATGGAAAATTAAATAAACTTCCTATTAGCCCAGGTTATATTGACTGGCATTTACTATTCTGCTTAAGACTTGCACATGCTGTCTCTAGAAAAAGGGAGGATTACGCATTACCACTCATTAAAGTGCAGCAGAGCGCTAGGGGATTTAAATTGAAAATTTCTAAGACTTGGCTAGAAAAGAATCCATTTATTCAGTTTGGACTCAACAAAGAAGCTTCTGACTGGAAAAAGATTGAATGGAAGTACGAGGTAGAACTTTATTAAGTTAATTCTTTAGCGTTACCGATTCTTGTATCCATGTATCTGGATAAGGAAGATTTTTGATTGATGGTATTCTTGTAAAACTTAAATACTTTTTTAGCTAAGGTGCCTGCACCCCATTTCTCTTGCGCGTATTGTCTACCTCTCTCACCGATCATTTGACGTTTGGTTGGATCAGAAAGAAGGACACTTACTTTATGCGCGAAGTCGTCTACATCATCTTTTGCAATTAGAACACCCTCACCTTCAATGAGGATTGATTTAGTCCCAAGCTCTGCCAGCGCTACGACTGCTGTCCCTTGAGCCATTGCTTCTAAAAGTACCAGGCCTTGTGTCTCACTCTTTGATGCAAATACAAAAATATCAGCCGCTTTATAACAGGCGATAAGTTCATGACTGCGATCGAGATAGCCAATCATTCTGACTTTATTTGTGATACCCAATCTATCCATGGAATGCTTAATCGATTCCTCCGCAGGGCCCTCTCCTGTTATCACGAGTAATGCGTCAGGATGATTTCTAATAAGCTTTACATGCATTTCAAGTAAAAAATTAATATTCTTCTCATGCGCAACACGGCCTACAAATAAAAGCATAGGCTGTGTGAGAGGAATGTCATGGCTAATACGGAAATGTTCTCCGTCCACGTTAGCAAAACTCGAGCCATCTAATCCTGTTGCAACGACTTCGGAAGGGGTTTTAATCCCGTATTGTTTTAATACATCCAACATGGGCTTAGAGGGTGAAACAATACCATCCACTGCATTGCATTGTCTTCTTGATATCGTTCTCGCAAGTTTTCTAGAAATAAACTGTGGAATAAAAGGGAGGTAGTGATGTAAATAATCTTCGAAAAATGTATGGTAAGTTTCAACTACAGGAATATCTAATTTTTTACCGAAGTGAATACCTACGTAATGCGCTGTAAATGGCGTATGGATATGAATCACATCGAAGTGTCTGTCCCTTATCCATGGTAATAATGCTTTTAATTTACCAAAGTTCATTAAACGATCTTCGGGATCAAAATAAATCTTATGGGAAGGGACTCTGACAATCCATTCCTCATGCTTATCTTCATCGCTATAAGAAGGCGCAATGAGCGTGACTTGATGTCCCAGTGCTTTTAATTCTGTTGCAAAAATATTAATTGAAGTAGATACCCCGTTGACACGAGGAAAGAAAACGTCTGAGATAAAGAGTATGTTCATTTAAAGAATAGAAAAGGAAATGAGTGAGATAAAAATTCCAATCAAGGCACCTACCAAAACATCGCTTGGATAATGTAAGCCTAAGATGGGTCTAGATAATCCAATTAAAATAGTAAAGGGAATTAAGCCGACAGAAAGCATTGGATAGTAATGAATGGCAACCAGTGTAAATATCACCGCATGCAATGTGTGGCCTGACGGAAAGCTAAATTGATCCAAAGGTATAGCTCTTAAAGAAATTTGCTGGTGCACATTGAAAGGACGTGGACGTAGGGTTCTCGATTTCAACCACTTATAAATTATTGTGCCTGTGAATCCTGCGACTATCATATGAATGACAGGTAATAAGGCTTGTGCTTGGTCTATACACAACATTAAAGCCATGAGGCTGTACCAAAAAAAACCATCGCCAAGACGACTAATTACTTTAAAGAAATTTCTGATGAGAATGTTATGGCTGGTTCGATTGAATGTAATACATAAAAGACTATCGACATGATGAAAATGATTCATGTATAACCTAAGCTTATTTGGCATAGCATTTATCCATACATAATAGATACTCTGCAAGATTAGAGTTTAATTGTGAAATTTTTATGACAAATTTTGCGATAAGTTTTTCTGGAGTATTTCTTGAGTATAAACTGCCAGTTCTTTTCTGTTGCCCCGCGGCCTTATAGGCTGAAGCACATCCACCACAACAGTAATATCATTTTCGTTTTTAATTTTTATAATTGAATCTACAAGTGACATATCTCCAATAAATGCCACCTTATCTGAATAGGTGCCCTTCTGTTTGTATCTGAGGCACAAAGGCAAAATACTTTTATTGGTGTCAATGGACGACTGGAATAAGTTACTTTTAAAAGGGAGTAGATATCGTCCATTAGTCGAAGTGCCCTCTGGGAAGATACATACAGATCTCTTAATTAAGCGTCGCTTCATTTTCTTTAATGCTTTTTTAATGTCCGACACCTTATCACGCTTGATGAATATCGTCCCTGTCATTTGTGCGACCCAACCAAAGAGCGGCCAAGATGCTACATCAGATTTTGCAACAAAGATGGAGGGTTTAATCGATTGAATCAAAATGATATCCATCCATGAAATATGATTGGACACTATTAAATATTGCTTTTGGTTGTAAAGATAGCTATCAAGGCCCTGCACTTCCACTTTAATTTCAAAAATTGTTAGGAGCTTCTTACACCAAAACTGAATAAGTTTTTCTTGTTGCCTCTTTGTGGAAATAAGAATCAAGAAACATAATGGGATCACAAACAATATATGTAAAAGTATTTTTAAAGTTTTCATCGCCATATATTAATCATCTTCTATGTCATATTTGTGACACTGTTTTGTCACGAAACTTTCACACACATCATATTTAATGCAGACATATGAAACGTTATCGTGCGATTTGGATCTCTGATGTACATCTTGGCACCACAGAGTGCAAAGCCGAATATCTCCTCGACTTCCTTAAAAACAACACAGCTGAAACTATCTATCTTGTGGGTGACATCATCGATGGGTGGGCGCTTAGGAAGAGATGGTATTGGCCACAAAAACATAACGATGTCATTCAAAAGCTCCTTCGAAAGGCCAGAAAGGGCTCAAAGGTTATCTATATTCCTGGCAACCATGACGAACTAGGACGCCAATTTATTAATATGACCTTTGGTGACATCGAGATCAAGAATGATCTTATTCATACAACACTCGACGGCAAAAGGCTTTGGGTGACGCATGGAGATCTTTTTGACAATATCATCTCCTACGCCAAATGGCTTTCATTCATTGGTGATGGGCTTTATTACGTGATCTTAAGGATCAATCACTACTCGAACGCAATGAGGCATAAATATGGATTTCATTACTGGTCATTTTCATCCTACATCAAAAATTCAATTAAGAATGTCGTGAAGTACGTAGAAAATTTTGAAGTACTTATGGCCAGAGAAGCTAAACGAAAGAAATGCGATGGTGTGATTTGCGGCCATATCCATAAAGCGGCTATAAAAAAAATAGATGGTATTCATTACTACAACGACGGGGACTGGGTTGAAAGCCTCACAGCACTTGTTGAAACTAAGAAGGGTAAGTTAAAGCTTGTTGATTGGCATAAGAAAACATTGTCATAAATAATTAAACCTATCTTCACATAAATGAAACATTTCACTTTTAAAGTGATATAAACTTTTAAGAGGAGCTTGTTATGAGCGAACTAACTTTAGATCCAACCTTGCTAAATGAACTATCAACTCAGCATCAAGAAGAACCTCGTTCACATCAGATTCATAGAGACGCAATACAAATTTCCTGGGCAAAAAATGACAATGAAGTCAGAGAAGCTCAACAGTTAAGATACAAAGTATTCGCTGAAGAGATGGGTGCTCACTTACCTTCAAACTATGAAAAATTAGATAAAGATGTGCTTGATCAATATTGTGATCACCTTCTTATTCGCGATACAGAAACATTGAAAGTCATAGGCACTTATCGTGTGTTACCACCACATAAGGCTAGAGAAGCTGGTTTTTATTACTCAGATATGGAATTTAATTTAGATCGCTTAAGTCATCTCGCAGACAAAATGGTGGAAGTAGGTCGTTCATGCGTGCATAAAGATTATCGTACAGGTGGTGTCATCATGGCTTTATGGAGCGGATTAGCGCAATACATGAAAAAAAATGGCTACGAAGTGATGATTGGTTGCGCGAGTGTGCCCATGGGTGATGGTGGTCACTATGCAGCTAGCTTAGCTAAAAAAATTAATGCCTCATATCTCTCAAGTATTGAATATCGTGTGACGCCTAAACTACCCTTACCTATTCATGAGCTTGATCAAGATCTAGATGTGGAGCCTCCTGCCTTATTAAAAGGATATTTGCGCATCGGTGCTAAAGTTTGTGGCGACCCAGCTTGGGATCCAGACTTTAATACAGCAGACTTTTTAACTATGTTATTTCTCAAAGATATCAACCCGCGTTACGCTAAGCACTTCTTAACTTAATAAAAGATAGTCAAGTCACTTAACACATCGCTGTTTCGTTACTTCGATATTTTGATCTAACTTATCAAGGCTGACGAAACACCCCTAACATTGGGTAACCAATTGTTTGCTACTTTTTAATCCTCATGAATTTAATTCGACCATTTATAATGCAAAGCCATTATGAGTAATTTACTAAAAATACTTGCCTTGTTTTTTAGTTTTTGCGTAATTAATCATGCAGAAGCAGCAAGGCCAATGCTTACAGACGATGCTCGCATTGTGGATCCTAAATCTTGTCAGTTAGAAAGTTGGGTGAGGGATTCAAAACATGTCACTGAATATTGGGCGCTCCCTGCTTGTAACGTCAGTGACAATCTCGAGGTGACGATTGGGGGAAGTCTTGAGAGCGAGAGTGGCCACTCAAGTTTTGCGAGTGAGCTTTATCAGATAAAGTCTATCATTCAGCCTATCGCTCTCAATCAAACAGGCTTTTCGATTGTTTTAGGCAATGGACGAGATCCCAAAAGGACCATGAATAAAGCTATACAAGATTGGTTTCTTAACGTGCCCATAAGCTTACCCTATAATGAT
>Ga0208942_1000573_pt1 | contig 14529 bp, 10 predicted proteins | sample GreLakmeSU08MSRF_FD_187704 | JGI IMG/M metagenome (GOLD analysis project Ga0208942, IMG submission 187704) | Freshwater lentic microbial communities from great Laurentian Lakes, MI, USA - Great Lakes metaG SU08MSRF (SPAdes) | ecosystem: Environmental > Aquatic > Freshwater > Lake | place: Great...
GACAAGGTTCTCAACGAACTGAAATCCTTGCCTCAACAAGAACTAGAAGCGCTCATTTTGACACTGGAAGAGGAAATGACGCTTGCAGCCTCTGAGATGCGATTTGAATATGCTGCACGCTTGCGCGATGAAGTAAAGGAATTGAAGCGCGAATTACGTGACGCAAAGTGATGACTTGTAGTCTGCTTGCTGATGTCTATTTCAAAAAAGCCAGCAGCTGCTCAGCCAGCAAACAAAAAGGCTGCAAAGGCGCCGGCAAAAATTAAAGCAAAAGTGGTATCGGCCGTGTACAACGCAGGTCATATCTCGGTTCGTGGTGCGCGCGAGCACAACCTCAAAAATGTCAGCGTGGATCTGCCTCGTGATCAACTTGTTGTATTTACGGGGTTGTCGGGTTCTGGCAAGTCGAGTTTGGCTTTCGACACCATTTACGCAGAGGGTCAAAGACGCTATGTCGAAAGTTTGAGCTCCTATGCGCGGCAGTTTCTTGGGCAAATGGACAAACCAGACGTTGACATCATCGAAGGTTTGTCGCCCGCGATTTCGATTGATCAGAAGTCTGCTTCTCGCAACCCACGGTCAACCGTAGGGACGATTACTGAGGTGTACGACTATTTGCGTTTGTTGTGGGCACGAATCGGTGTGCAACATTGCGCAAATGATGGAACGAAATTGCAACGGCAAACGCCACAGCAGATCGTTGATCGCATACTTGACCTTCCCGAAGGCACTCGTTTTCAGGTTCTTGCACCAGTTATTCGCGGGCGAAAAGGTGAGTACGAATCCTTGTTGTCCGATTTGTCTGCGCAAGGTTTTTCGCGTGCTCGCATTGATGGAGAAGTCGTGGAGATTGCCGAGTTTTTGAAGTCTGATCAAAAACTTGGGCGTTACGAAAACCACACGATCGAGATTGTTGTCGATCGCCTCGTGCGCAAGGCAGGCATACAGCGACGCCTGACAGACAGCCTCGAAACCGCATTGCGACTCGCCGATGGCGTTGCCGAAATCGACATCGATGGTGAGGTCATCACATTTAGCCAGCACCTTGGGTGTCCAAAATGCGGAGAGAGTTATGAAGAACTTGCTCCACGTAATTTCTCGTTCAACTCGCCATTCGGCGCATGCGAAACTTGTCTGGGTCTTGGCACACGGTACGAGGTTGATCCCGAGTTGGTCGTGCCAGATGCCGAGTTGGCAATTAATCAGGGTGCGATTGCTCCTTGGCGCTCAGCACACACTCAATATTTCACTCGCATGCTCGAAGCGGTTGCAGACGAGTTTGGTATCGACATGAATCGCAAATGGTCAAAATTGACCGACAAGCAAAAGGCAATTGTGATGAATGGCGCTGGCGATGCGCTCATGGTGAAGTACAAGAACCGATATGGCCGTGTACGCGAGTATTCAACGGCATATGAGGGCGTAGTGCCGTGGATCAAGCGTCGACATGAGTCTTCTGAAACTGACACGCAGCGTGAGCAATTTGAAAGTTATATGCGCGAGGTGCCTTGCAAGGCTTGCAAAGGAGCAAGGCTCAAGCCTCAATCGCTTGCGGTATTAGTCAATGGCGAGCACATCAGCGCGGTCTGCGACATGTCGATCGCCAAGTCGGCGGCATTCTTGTCGAAACTGGTGTTGGGCGAGCGAGATCGAATGATTGCCGAACGCGTGACTAAAGAGATCAATGCTCGTTTGAGTTTCTTGCTCGATGTTGGTCTTGACTATCTAACGTTGTCGCGCGCAGCGGGCACTCTCGCGGGTGGAGAAGCTCAGCGAATTCGTTTGGCAAGTCAGATCGGTTCGGGTTTGGTCGGAACTCTCTATGTATTGGACGAACCGTCGATCGGTCTGCATCAACGTGATAATCACAAATTGATAGAGACTCTGATGCGATTGCGCGATCTTGGCAACACGGTGATTGTTGTTGAACACGATGAGGACACGATCAATGCAAGCGACTGGTTGGTCGACATTGGTCCGGGTGCTGGTGAGCACGGCGGAGAGGTTGTCTACAGCGGACCGGTGCCAGGTGTGCATTCGGTGAAGGCCTCGATCACTGGTCAGTACCTGAGCGGCAAGCGGTCCATTGCAGTTCCTCAAGATCGCAGGAGTACAGGAAAAGAATGGTTGTCCATTAGGGGCGCTCGCCAACACAACCTCAAGAACTTGAGTGTCAAGATTCCACTTGGATGCTTTGTTGCAGTCACAGGAGTTTCTGGTAGCGGCAAGAGCAGTTTGATTCGTGACATCTTGCTGCCTTCACTGATGCAAAAGATTTACAAATCAAAAGATGCACCTGGCAAGCACACCGCAGTCGATGGCATTCAGCATCTTGACAAAGTGATTGATATGGATCAATCGCCGATTGGTCGTACTCCGAGATCGAACCCTGCTACTTACACAGGCGTTTTTGACGACATTCGTAAGTTGTTCAGCACGACACCTGAAGCGAAGGTTCGTGGATACATGCCAGGTCGTTTTAGTTTCAATGTGCCAGGGGGTCGTTGTGAGGCTTGCGCTGGCGATGGAACCATCAAAATCGAGATGCACTTTTTGCCCGATGTCTATGTGCCGTGCGAAGTGTGTAAAGGCGCCAGGTACAACCGTGACACCCTGGACATCACATTTAAAGGCAAGAACATTTCGGATGTGTTGAACATGCCTATCTCTGAAGCCGTTGAGTTCTTTGCAAAACAGCCACGTATTTCACGACACATGGAGACGCTTGTAGATGTGGGCCTTGGTTACGTCCGTCTTGGTCAATCTGCACCAACACTGTCTGGTGGCGAAGCACAACGTGTCAAGTTGGCGGCTGAACTTGCGAAGCGAAGTACAGGCCACACGATCTATTTGCTGGACGAACCAACTACTGGATTGCATTTCGAGGACGTGCGTCGACTGTTGACGGTGTTGGCACGACTTGTCGATCAGGGCAACACTGTGCTTGTTATCGAACATAATCTCGACGTCATCAAAACCGCAGACTGGCTGATTGACCTCGGCCCTGAGGGCGGAGATGGTGGAGGACAACTTGTTGCAGAGGGCACTCCCGAGACCGTTGCAAAAACTAAGGGAAGCTACACGGGCAAGTACTTGGCCCCCTTACTGAAATCGTCGAAGTAGCAGAGACGCAAAAGTACTGAGTTATGCAACGACCAGACGGAAGCATTCCGGTCACTCCAGGTTCGTATCAGTTTCGAGATGCACAAGGTCGCGTCATTTATGTAGGTAAAGCAATCAACTTGCGTTCTCGTGTCTCAAGTTATTTCGCAGACCCAGCGACTTTGCATCCGCGCACCGCGAGCATGATGAGTTTCGCCGACAAAGTGGAGTGGATTGAAGTACGAAATGAAGTCGAGGCTTTGTTGCTTGAATACGCCTTGATCAAGGAGCACAAGCCTCGTTTCAACATTCGGTTGCAAGATGATAAGAGTTTCCCATTTATGGCCGTTACTACCGATGAAGAATGGCCTCGCGCGATGATGTTTCGCGGTAAGCGTCGCAAAGGCGTCCGCTACTTCGGTCCTTACGTGCATCCAGGCGCGATCCGGGACACTTTGGAATTACTACTTCGTACGTTCCCAGTTCGCACCTGCGCTGCATCCAAATTTAGACAGCACGAGCGACTTGGTCGACCATGTTTGTTGTTCCATATTGAAAAATGTAGTGGTCCATGCGTGGGCGAAATCTCGGCTGTCGACTACAAAGTGCATGTAGATGGGTTAATGAAGTTTCTGGATGGCGACAACACCGAAATTGTTGCAACCATGGAAAAGCAGATGATTGCTGCATCCGAAGCGACTGATTTTGAGCGAGCAGCGAAGATCAGAGATCGGTTGACTGCAATTCATCAGGTCTTAGAGAAACAACAGATGGTCGGAGTGCAAGAAGACGATATAGACGTGATTGGAATTGCTCAAGACGAAATCACTGCTGCTGTCCAAATTTTCTTCGTTCGTAAAGGCCGCGTCATAGGACGCAATGGTTTCGTGTTGGACAAAGTGGAGGATGTGAGTCCTGAATTGCTCGTCGACCGAATTTTAGAAAATGTTTATGGCGATGAGCCAGCACTTGGTATTCCTAAGCAAGTTCTCGTACCGGTGTTGCCAGAAAGTCATGAGGCAGTTGAAAAGTGGCTCAGCGATGTTCGCACCACTCAAGTAAGCGTGAGAGTGCCAATGCGCGGCGACAAGCGCGAACTGCAAGAGACCGTGACGGTCAATGCAAGTAGGGAACTAGCAAGACATCGTTTAAAAAGATCGGCTGATCAACACAGTCGGACAATAGCTCTCAACGATTTGCAACAGCTGTTGGGTCTTCCTCATTTTCCATTGCGCATCGAGTGCTACGACATGGCTCACTTGCACGGCACAGATTATGTTGGGTCGATGGTCGTACTTGAGGACGGCCTGCCAGCAAAAACTGAATACCGACGTTTTAAGATCAAAGATGTTCCGGGTAACGACGACTATGCAGCAATGCGCGAAGTGTTGATGCGTAGATTGAGCGCCTACAAAAAAGAACGAGACTTACCGATCAGCGAGCGCGGCAGTAAGCCTGGCAAGTTTGCATATCCTCCGCAATTGATCTTGGTTGATGGTGGCAAAGGCCAACTGGGCGTCGCCATAGACGTGGTGAAGGAACTGGGTCTTGAAAACGAAATCCCAGTTGCATCTCTGGCCAAGCGGCTTGAGGAAGTATTCGTTCCCAATTCGTCAATGCCGATTGATGTGCCTCGCGGTAGTGAGGCGTTGTTCATGTTGCAGGTCATCCGGGATGAGGCTCACCGTTTCGCCAATACCTTCCACCGACAATTGCGAGGCAAAAGAATGAAGGTGAGCGGACTGGACGGGATTGCTGGTCTTGGCGCCGCGCGGAAAGAAAAACTGATGCAGGTTTTCGGCAGCATGAAATCATTGCGAGAAGCAAGTGCTGAGGAGATTCTTGCTCAATCTGGTCTTCCGCAAGTGGTGTCGCAGGCGGTATACGATGCGTTGCATCAATCTTGAACCGGCCTGATGTTCGGTAGCCTGATCATCAGTGGCTGACATCCTCTTGATTGCAGGTCTTTCTGGCGCTGGTCGTTCCCAGGCCGCAGATGACCTCGAAGACGTTGGCTGGTTCGTTGTCGACAATATGCCGATTGCGTTAATTGACAAGGTTGTGGAACTCGCTGCAACAGGGGAACAGTCGCAACTTGCTCTTGTCGTAGGAGCAGCAACCCATCAAACTGATGCTGTTGTCGTCGTGCACCGATTGCGCGAAGCGGGTCACCGAGTGCGGGTGTTGTTCTTGGATGCGTCAACACCCGAGTTGGTGCGTCGTTATGGCGCCACAAAAAGAAAACATCCACTCGCCAGTCGTTTTTCGAGCGTGGAAGAAGCAATTCACGAAGAGCGTTCGATTCTTGAGACGGTGAAGGGGGCTGCCGATCTGGTTATTGACACTTCGAGCCTCAACATTCATCAATTGAAGTCACAGATTGTTGAGTTGTTTGCACCAGGTGGTGACCGGGACGTGATGCAACTGTCGCTTGTTTCGTTTGGTTTTAAGCACGGGATACCGTTGGATGTGGACATGGTGTGGGACGTTCGGTTTCTACCGAACCCGCATTGGGAAGAACACCTACGTGAGTTGTCTGGGCTGGATGACGCGGTCAAATCCTTCACTGTTGATCAACCCTTGGCGCAAGAGTTTCTTGTCAAGTCCCAAGGAATGCTGGAGTTTTTGTTGCCTGCATACAAAGCAGAAGGTAAGAGTTACTTGACCATTGCTGTTGGTTGCACAGGTGGTCGGCACCGATCGGTTGCTGTGACAGAGGCAATTGGCTCATGGCTGGCTGCGAGCGGTCTGCGACCGCGCATCACCCACCGCGACATCTTCAGGTAGGCACTGAGGCTTGCAGAATTAATTCCTGCGCTAATATCGTGCGCTATGGCACAGACACCTATACGAGTCGGTATTAACGGATTTGGACGAATTGGTCGCAACTTTTTTCGGGCAGTGAATGCAGCGAATGCACCGATCGAGATTGTTGCGGTAAACGATCTTGGTTCCATCAAGACGATGGCGCACCTCTTGAAGTATGACTCAGTGCTCGGGATTCTCCCGAACGAGATTATTCCGGTGGAAGACGGCATTTCGGTTGATGGAAAAGTGCTGAAGGTCTTGCAGTTTCGCGACCCGAAAGATCTTCCATGGAAGTCGCTCGGTGTTGACGTTGTCATTGAGTCGACTGGTTTCTTCACAGAACGCGACAAAGCAGCAGCCCATCTAGATGCTGGTGCGCCTTTGGTTATTGTTTCTGCACCGTCAACCGGTGCGGACGCGACGTTTGTTTATGGAGTGAATCATAAAGATTTTGATCGCACCAAACATCAGGTGATTTCGAATGCAAGTTGCACCACTAACTGCTTCGTACCGATGGTAAAAGTTCTTGATGATGCCTTTGGTATCGAGCAAGGTTTGATGACGACAGTGCACGCTTATACAGGTGACCAGCAATTGGTTGACGGTCCACATAGTGATCTGCGTCGAGCGCGTGGTGCTGCGATCAATATCACGCCAACCGGCACGGGAGCAGCTCGCGCAACAGCACTTGTGCTCGAGTCAATGAAGGGCAAGCTGGATGGAACATCGTTGAGGGTGCCGGTACCAACCGGATCAATCACTGACTTTGTCGCTGTGTTGAAGAAGGCAGCAACAAAAGATGAGATCAATGCTGCGTTCAAAAAAGCTGCAGCAGGCGAGTTGAAGGGCGTGCTTGAGTACACCGACGCACCAATCGTTTCGAGCGATGTTGTGACTAATCCACACAGTTGTGTTTTCGACAGCGATTTGACGATGAGCATGGGCACTCTTGTGAAGGTGCTCGGTTGGTATGACAATGAGTGGGGCTATTCGAATCGCTTGGTCGATTTGACTCGCCATGTCGGTTCAGCAAAATAGTTCGTTGTAAAATCGAATTGCCTGTAGACATGTCAACACTGCCTCTCTTGGAGGACTTGGGAGATGTGCACGGCAAGCGTGTACTTGTTCGTACCGACTTCAACGTGCCTATGAACGGCGCCGATGATGCTCGTGTCATAGTTGACGATTTTCGAATTGTTTCGGCTCTCCCAACGATCAAGTACTTGACCGATCGCGGTGCGTCTGTTGTTTGCGCAAGCCACTTGGGAAGACCTAAAGGCGCTCCGTCTGCTAAGTATTCGATGGCTCCGGTGAGAGCAAAGTTGGCAGAAGTCGCACCTGGTGTCGAACTGCTCGAAAATCTGCGATTCAACCCGGGCGAAGAAGCCAATGACCCGAAGTTCGTGGCCGAACTCGTTGCGGGATTCGATTTGTATGTCGACGATGCATTCGGTGCGACGCATCGTGCGCATGCGTCAATAGTTGGTCCTCCTAAAACTTTGCCATCAGCGGCTGGAAGACTGTTGCAGCGTGAGATTGAAGTGCTTGGTGCGTTGCGCGAAAAACCAAACAGGCCATTTATTGCGGTTCTTGGTGGTGCAAAGGTGAGTGACAAGATCGGTGTTATTGAGGCGCTCCAGGAGCGTGTTGATGCATTCATCATCGGTGGGGGAATGTGCTTTACGTTTTTGGCGGCACAGGGCTACTCGGTTGGTGATTCAATTTGTCAACCAGAGTTGATTGACGTCTGCAAGAAACTCTTGGCTGGCAATGTGCCGATTCATCTTCCGGAAGACCTTGTTGGTCTAGACGCAGATGGGGTGTACTCGACTTACGGAATTCGGTTGCCTAAGGGTTCTAAGGGACTTGACATTGGTCCTGGATCTGCGGCCGCGTTTACTGACATCATTATGGACGCGCGCTCAGTCTTTTGGAATGGACCAATGGGTATGTTCGAAGACGCTCGATTTGCAAATGGCACAAGAACTGTTGCCCAAGCGATGGCAGACACCAAAGCGTTTACTGTCGTTGGCGGCGGCGACTCTGCTGCTGCTCTCGCACAATTCAAACTCGACGATGAAGTTGACCACGTTTCAACAGGTGGCGGCGCGTCGCTCGAGTATCTAGAGTTAGGCGACCTTCCCGGTCTTGAAGCGTTGCGAGGAGCACCACGTGTCAAATGAACAAGTACGCAAACCGCTGATTAGCGGTAACTGGAAGATGCACCACAATCATTTTGAAGCAATCCAGTGCTTGCAAAAACTTGCATACCTCTTAACTAAAGACGATTTCGCGTCGTGTGATGTGAGCGTGCATCCACCGTTCACCGACATTCGTAGTATTCAAACTCTTATCGATGTAGACGAACTTAAAGTTTCTTTGGGCGCCCAACACTGCCATTGGGATGACAAGGGTGCATTTACTGGAGAGGTCAGTCCATTATTTCTGAACAAGCTCAATGTGCAATACGTGATCTGTGGACACAGTGAGAGACGAGAGATCTTTGGTGAGACCGACGAAGACGTTGCAAAAAAGATCACCGCAATCCAGAAAAATCGGATGACACCGATCGTTTGCGTGGGTGAGACACTTGCCGAACGAGAAGCCGGTCAAACAACCCAAAAAGTCATGGGGCAGGTGCGGTCAGCGCTCGCCGGTCGATCGGCCGAACAAGTAGCGGCGATGGTCATTGCCTACGAACCGATTTGGGCTATTGGCACCGGCCGTAATGCCACTTCGTCTGATGCGCAGGCAGTAATTGGGGCAATACGCGCCCAAGTGCATGAGATCAGCGGGCCCAAGGCTTCCGAAGCGGTGCGCTTGCAGTATGGGGGCAGCGTCAAGGCAGCCAACATCGCCGAACTGATGGCTCAGCCCGACATTGACGGGGCATTGGTGGGTGGTGCAAGCCTTGACCCAGCCGAATTTGCTCGGATTGTGCAATTTAGGCTTCACCGCTCGTAGTAGCCAGTTATTTCAAGCGCGCCCTTTCAGGAATGCCTCCAATGGTGTTACTCTTGTCTCATTCGTGGGGGCGACTTGCCTCTACATCAATGGGGGAACCCACCTAATTCGACGGGGAGGTCGATAGTGAAGAAAACCAACAAACTCAGCCTGCTGGCTGCCGGTTTCGCAACGTTGTCACTTGTAGTGGCAGCATGCGGCGGTAGTTCAACGGGTGATACTGCAGCACCTGCTGCAGACGCAGTGTCATATCCAGGTATCGAAGATTGTGCGGACGTGTCATACGACTACACCGCACCAGCTGCGGCTGGCAACGGCATGAAGATTACTTATGACATTGCTCCTGAAGCAGTGTGGGAAGACGGTTCACCAATCACTGTTGCTGACTTTAAAGCAACATTTGATGCGGCAATGAACACACCTGGTTCAATCTCGACTTCTGGTTACGACCAGATCTCGACTGTTGATGCAGGCACGAGTGACAAACAAGTTGTCGTCACGTTGAAGACTGTGTACGCCCCATACCGAGGACTTTTCGGTGATCTCATTAAGGCGTCATCTGTCAAGAACACATCTGACATATCGGGTGACTTTGCTGATTTCAACGGAACATCAAACCGTCCATACAAAATGGATTCGTTTAGCAAGGATCAAATCATCCTCGTTCCAAACGAAAAGTATTGGGGTGCCGACACGGCTGTGACACCAAAGATTGTCATGGTTCCAAAAGCTGACAGCGATACAGAAATTGCGTCACTCAAGGCCGGCGAAGTCGACTTCGTTTTCCCACAGTATTTCGGTGGACTCGCTGACGCGATGAAACAAGACAACATTGCCACGTCTGTGCAATACGGTGGAGACTACGAAGCGTTCTACTTCCAAATGAAGTGTGGACCTTTCGCCAACCCAACATTCCGTACAGCATTCTCGATGTCAATCGATCGTGAAGCATTGTTTCAGCAGATCTACATCCCAATTTCCGATAGCGCAACGCTTCTGCAGTGTGGTCCGATTGCTCCTGGACCATTTTGCAACGGCGACGAGTTTGCCGGAAGTTTCGATGCGGAAGGTGCTGCGAAGCTTCTTGAAGATGCCGGCTGGGCAAAAGATGCCAATGGCTTCTGGGCTGAACCGGGCAAGACTGCTCCAAAGATCCGTTGGATCATCAACACGGGCAACACCCGTCGCGAGAGCACACAGGCCTATTTGATTCCGTTGCTACAAGCAGCAGGTTTCGATGTGCGTGCAGATAACTGCGATGCAGCCTGTTACTTCCAGAAGCGTTTGCCAGCACTCGACTACGACATGGCGATGTACATCTCGACTGCACCACCGGACCCTGCGTACCTCACGAGTTCTTTCGTGTGTGACTTGATCCCAACCACAGCAAATGAGAACATCGGTCAAAACGGTACGGGCTGGTGCAACGCTGAAGCTTCAGATTTGCTGCACAATGCAGACATTGAAGTCGATCCAGCAGTTCGTGCTGACATGATTAAATCGGCACTGAAGTTGATGGCTGCCGATCACATTCTGTTGCCATTGTTCCAATTTCCTAAGGCTGGTTTCTGGCGCACCGACAAGGTGGGCGGACCAATCGAAGCTGATTTGAACAACTACAGAGGATTTGCTATGAACTTCCACCAGTGGACAGATGTTGATGGCGATGGACAAATCGTTATTGGCGCTGAGCAGTGGCCAGAGTGCTTGAACCCAGTCACGGAGTGTGCAAACTCTTCATGGATGGTGTGGCTCACTGTCTTCTCAATCCAGCAAGGTGCTTACACAACGACCAATGATGGTCAATATGTACTCACTAACTTGCTCGCTGGCGAACCAGTAGTAGAGGTTCTTTAGTCTTAGCAAGTAGTTAAAACGCATTGATGGTGCGCAGACCAGGTCGGTTAGATTTGGTCTGCGCACCTTTTGCGTTGTTGGATTGTTTTGTGTGTATTCGGGGAGATAGAGCATGCTGAGGTTTACGATCAGGAGATTGGCGTGGGCCGTGCCCACACTGCTACTCGTGACGTTTCTCGTATATGTAGCGCTCCGTCTTGGCACAGATCCACTGCAGAGTTATCTGCGCACCAATCCTCGCGCCTCAAAAGAAAAGATTGAACAATACAAATCTGTTAACGGGCTGTCTTCAAATTATGTGCTCGGGTATTTTCATTGGCTTAAAAACTTCGTGACATTTAATTGGCCAAGAAGTATCAAGGGAAGTCGTGAAGTGTGGCCAGAACTCAAGGACGCGATGGCCAACACCATTCGCCTGGGTACTTTCGCCACAGTAGTTGGCGTGTCCATCGGATTATTCGTGGGTATGTTCGCAGCACTGAAGCCAGGTAGCAGGCGAGACGTCGCTGTCAACACCGGTGCGTTTCTCGGAGTCTCTATTCCTCCTTACATCACTGCGGTATTGTTTCAGTTAGTTTTTGCCGTGTACTGGTCGCGCTGGTTTGGGAAGACTCTGTTTCCTACGTCTGGTGTATATCCGCCAGGACATATTGGATTTAATCTCGTATTAATGCTCAAGCACATGGCATTACCAATGATGGTTGTAGCGATTCAGGTGATTGCGACGTACAGCCGCTACATGCGCTCGTCGTTGTTAGACGTCATGAATTCTGACTTCATGCGCACCGCCCGCTCGAAAGGTATTAGCGAGCGACAGGTCCTATTAAAACACGGTGTGCGCAATGCACTTATTCCTGTGGTCACGATTGCCGCTCTCGACATCGGCTCAATCATCGGTGGTCTGATCATCTCTGAAAATATTTTTGCATACCCTGGAATGGGTTTGTACTTTCTGGATTCATTTACCAATGGCGATTTTCCCTTACTCATGCCATGGATGGTGTTGGTTGTCGCTTCTACATTGATGTTTAACCTTATTGCCGATGTTTCATATGCATTTTTAGATCCAAGGATTCGTCTTGACTGAGTTTGCAACGATTTCACCTAAGCGCATGGCAATGCGGCGCTTTTTGTCGCACAAGGCCGCAGTGGGCAGTTGTGTGTTGCTTGCCATTATGGTCGTAGCCGTAATACTTGCTCCAATCAGTGCACGGTATGGGGTCAACGAATCGGTGCGCAAGCCGCCCAACACCTTTTTGCCTCCTCAAAAGTTGGCGTGGTTTGGCACCGACGACATCGGTCGTGACTTGTACAGCCGTTTGATTTATGGCATTCGTGTTTCTCTGATCATTGGGTTGTTCACAGCCGTAATCTCGACGGTCATTGGTTGTGTAGTCGGTGCAGTCGCTGGTTTTCGTGGCGGGCGATTTGACGACGTTGTGATGCGCGTGACGGACTTATTTTTGGCGTTTCCTTTCTTGGTAGCGCTGTTGGTGATTCGAAACACGATGGGTTCTATCGGTTGGCTCACCGCAATAATCGGCGACAAATCATCAGTTCGTTTTATTGTTTTTCTGCTTGCTTTCTTTGGCTGGATGGGTGTTGCCCGTATCGTGCGCGGACAAGTATTGGCCTTGAAGGAACGCGAATTTATTGAGGCCGCTCGTGCCGTTGGCGCAACACGTCGCTATATAGTCCGCCATCACCTCTTGCCAAATTCAATTGGCCCAATCATGGTCTCTCTGTCGTTTGCCGTTGTTGGCGCCATCACTGCAGAGTCAACATTGGCATTCTTCGGGTATGGACCCCAAGCAGGTGATGGAGCGACTTCGCTTGGAATTTTGGTCGGTGCCGCCAAAGGCGCGGTACAAACTGGCTACTGGTGGATAGCCGTGTTCCCATGTTTCGCATTGGTTCTGATCTCACTTGCCATCAACTTCATTGGCGATGCGTTGCGTGATGCAACTGATCCACGTTTAGATAGGGGCGAATGATGAGTGAAATCATTCTTTCTATCCGCGACTTACGCGTCACATTTGACACGCCGCTAGGCCCGCTCGAAGCGGTGCGAGGTGTTGACCTGGATGTGCATGCGGGCGAGATGATGGGAGTTGTGGGCGAGAGTGGTTCGGGCAAGTCGGTGACGTTTCTCGCCGCTATGGGCCTGCTGCCGCATCAGGCAAAAGTCAGTGGCTCGGTGATGCTCAACGGTCAGGAAATGCTTGGTGCTTCAAACAAGGTTTTGCGAAACATGCGTGGCGGTCTGATGTCGATGATCTTCCAAGACCCATTGTCAGCGCTTAACCCTGTGCATCGCGTTGGTGATCAGATTGTCGAGATGTTGAAGGCACACCAACCGAAGATGGGCGACAAGGATGCTGCAAAACGCGCGGTCGAGTTGTTGGATATTGTCGGTATTCCGCAGGCAGCAGAAAGAGCACATCAATACCCACACGAATTCTCCGGTGGTATGCGTCAACGAGTTGTGATTGCAATTGCGATAGCTAACAACCCAAAGGTTCTTATTGCCGACGAGCCAACAACGGCTCTGGACGTGACAGTGCAAGCGCAGATATTGGAAGTGATTGAACGTGTTCAGAAATCTTTCGGGACTGCCGTAGTACTCATCACCCATGACCTGGGTGTAATCGCACGTGTTGCTGACCGTGTGAATGTGATGTATGCGGGATGCAACGTGGAAAAGGGTGGAGTCGACTCGCTATTTGACCACCCAAGCCATCCGTACACGCGTGGTTTGCTCGCATCGCTGCCGCACGAAGGGGTCGAGCGCCTGACTCCGATTATCGGATTCCCGCCAAACATGTTGACGCCACCACCAGGCTGTGGTTTTGCTCCTCGCTGCTCTCACGCCACTGATGCCTGTCTTGCTTCGTTGCCATCGCTACGAACTTTTGGCGATCTTGAAACAGCGTGTATCCGTGCCGAAGAACTTGTTGTGAAGGCAGGTTTGTCGTGAATCAGCCTCTTTTGCAAGTGGAGAATCTTGTAAAAAACTTTGAGTTACGCGCCAATAGCGGAATACGCAAAACAAAACGCATTGTGCAGGCCGTGTCCGACGTTTCTTTTTCTGTTGACAAAGGTCAGACACTAGGAATTGTTGGCGAGTCTGGTTCTGGCAAGACAACTGTTGGACGATGTATTTTGCAGTTGCTCGACATCACCTCTGGAACTATCTCGTTTGAAGGTAAAACTCTTGGTGGATTGAGATTCGAAGAGATGCGACAAATACGTCGCAAGATGCAGATTGTGTTTCAAGACCCGTTCGCATCGCTCGACCCCAAGATGACTGTCGGTTCATCAATTGCCGAACCTCTCGTGGTTCAAGGCGTTGCTGGTAATCACGAGGACAAAGTTGCAAGCCTTCTCGAGTTGGTTGGTTTGGCAGCCGATCATGCAAAACGGTTCCCGCACGAATTTTCGGGTGGCCAGCGCCAGCGTGTTGGTATTGCACGTGCTCTGGCTCTCGACCCTGCATTGATTGTTCTTGACGAGCCAGTATCGGCACTCGATGTGAGCATCCAGGCTGGTGTAGTCAATTTGTTTGGCGATCTGCAGAAGCGACTTGGCATGTCGTATGTGTTTATTGCCCACGACTTGTCGGTAGTTCGTCACATCGCTGATCGAGTTGCTGTGATGTATTTGGGCAAGATCGTAGAGATAGGAGACAAGAAGTCAATTTACGAAAACCCAACACATCCGTATACGAAAGCGTTGCTCTCTGCGGTTCCAGTTCCAAATCCAACTACTGAACGATCGCGTTCACGAATCATGTTGGAA
>Ga0208942_1000575_pt1 | contig 14516 bp, 27 predicted proteins | sample GreLakmeSU08MSRF_FD_187704 | JGI IMG/M metagenome (GOLD analysis project Ga0208942, IMG submission 187704) | Freshwater lentic microbial communities from great Laurentian Lakes, MI, USA - Great Lakes metaG SU08MSRF (SPAdes) | ecosystem: Environmental > Aquatic > Freshwater > Lake | place: Great...
AGTATCTGCCCCACCAATGGACCAGATTTAACCGTTGGGAAATTGGAAATCAACCAGTTTCCCGTATATTTACTCTTAGGGATTATATTAGTTTCAATTTTCAATATATCTGACTGTAATTTATTATAATATAATGGAAACTGTGTCTTTAAAAAATAATCAGGATCTTCCAAGGTTCTTCGTTTGTTTGAATTAATCAACTTTCCACGAATATAGTCAGCGGAAGGTCGACCTGCCCTCACTCTCTTCCTATCGCTGCTGTTCAGTCCCGAACCGTTGAAATAGTCGCTGTCAAATAGGGGTGAACTTATTATAAAATTTACGATGTCATCTAAATTTTCAATTTTATCATATTCTTCCAAATTTTCATATCCTAACATTTGAAGACCTTCTTTCAAATTCTTAGTTAGAAGTATATAATGATATTGACCTCTCTTATCTTCGTAAATTTTAAAGAAACCATGCGTGCCATAATTAAATCGTATTCTACGAGCAAAAACTCCTAAAACTCCGCTGAAATCCGAATACATGATGTATGTGTATTGGGCAATAAAATCTTCATAGGTTGAAGTAGTAAGGAAATCTATATGAACATTCTCATTTATTTTGTCACTGTGATATAATATGCTATAGATGTTTCCATTTTTACTATAATCTATAATATCAACGGCTAGTGTGTCTTTCAATACACTATTGATATCCATCCCTTTATCATTCAAAACAACAATATCAATGTCACCGTGACTATCCTTGGATTTAAGAGAATTGGATAATTTAATTTCCGAGAAACATGTGGATAGTCTATCTCTGATTTGGCCATAAACCAGGTTCATCTCACTTGTGGTAATCCTTTTAGCTCTATCTCCAAATAACTTCATCACTTTTTCCTATTTTGAATTTCTTCCATTAGGGATTTCAAGTCATTGGCAATAACATCCAATCTATCTAATCTATTTGTTTGTAATAAATCTATAACAGTCACCTTCGACTGTTCGGGAATAGTTAAACCTGGTTCAATGGGTGGAAATATTGAATTGGTTATATTTGACGACTCTCCGATATAATTTGTTATAGTTACATAATTCGTGAACCACGTTTCTTTAAGTTTCACATCTCCAATTGGTTTCAGAACAAACACCGGATCCGTTAGTCGAAGTCTTCTAATATAATCATTATATACATCGACTGTAATAAGTGTAAGCATGATTGCTAGATATACACCTGTCATTATAACTCCAAGTTTTTTTAGATTTTCCATAACAAAACCATACAATACTTTAAGTTTTTATCAATTTATTATATACTTAAGATATTTATTATATATGATTCTAACTAATGAAGACATTAGAAACGTGCTTACGAAATATGAAGAAGACACTACTTTCAATAACGAAGTAGTGTTATACGATGTATTGAATCTAGTAGAGACGATACGGTATTGGAAAAAGCAAACAGAGACGTTAAAAAATACAAGTTTTAATCATTTAGCTATAGAATGAATCAATTCGACTCATAACTTTATCGATTTCTTCTTTATTAGAAGAACTCACAAGTTCACATGCCCAATCTATAGGGTCAGTCTTTTCCATTTTTGGATACAGACATTGTAATTCACTCGCAATGGTATCCATTAATGGTTCCATGTGTTTTCTATTAAACACAATATAGTCATTGGTCAACGTTAGTATGACAAATTTTCGTTCCTCGTTTGTTCTTTTTGTAAAAGCTTTCATAAAATTTTCGTCCTATTTCTGTAAATCTACCATCCCACTCAATATTATACTTACGGTTCAATTCGGATAACATTTTAGTTGCGTATCCCTTTCGTCGGTGGATGCCATCAACAAATATAAATACAATAGTTATAACATTGTGTTTTTTTGAGAAATCAATTCTACCAACATAGTTAATACCATCAATTAAACTAAGTGTATATAGATTTGAATCTGACTCGAAATCATACATCATGAATTTTTCTTTAAACTTCATATTATTTGATGTTACGGGTAAAATATTGTTTTTTTAAACAATCCTCTACATTCTAGACAGTTATCTTCTTCGTTACATTTACATGTAATTTCAACCGACCTAAGTTTTTTAATATATACATTACATGTGTATACTTTATTTTCAACTGACGTTTCTATCTTAATGTGTCTTTCCGGAATGTCAATCGTTTTCGTGTCATTTATATATTTCTCAGGAAACAGACGCAGCCACGGATCTAACAATTTTTCTTCTCCCTTTAGGTCATCGGCGGATGAAATGAACTCTTCTCCATATACATGCCACGCATTGTTTGATATTGGATATTTAGATAAAAGTTTTGTTATTTCCTTACCATAGGAAGTGAAGGTTCCAAATATTGTACCAGTAAACCGACTGTAATTATTAGTTATAATATCCACAACAGATTAAGATTCTAAAAAACAAATACATTCAATTAAATTTCCCTCAACTGTTGTATCAAACATAATTAATCTTAAGGTTCCGTTACCGGGCTGTCGTCCCTTTGATGGAAATTGTCTATACCAAGGATCTCTAATATCCATTAGAAGTTTTAAATTTGAACTTTTAATAGCATGCGTTGGATTGCCAAACAAACGAGCGTGAAACTGATGTTCAACATCATCGAACTTCCAATCCATATTTGAGATTGGGTATTTTTTGTAAACTTCAAACGGTGACATCGTCGACATGATGATTCCATCATATCAAATAAAAAGACATCGTCAATTTAAAAGAGTTGACTTTTTTTATAAAATCAATACAATGTTTAAATGACAAAGTTTAAAAGCACATCTGAATCTAAAAATTGGGTTTCAAGTGACTGGCATCTTGGACACCAACGAGAATTCGTGTGGGGTTCTAGGGGATATAAAACTCATCAAGAACATACGGATGGAGTAATCAATGGTATTAATGATAATGTTTTGCCTAATGACAATTTGTTTTATCTGGGAGATTTTTCTCTAAACAGCAATGATCAATTGTTCAATGAATATCTTTCGAGAATAAATTGTCAGAATATTTACATGCTTTGGGGGAACCATAATTCACCAGGTAAAAACATTTATAAAAAAACTGTCTTGGAACAATATCTGAGAGATGATATATCGGTGTATCCAATCAGATATAGAAACGTTATATTTGTGGGGGATTATTTAGAAGTCAGTATTGACGGCAAATATAACATTATGATGCATTATCCTATTGAGATATGGAATTACATGAAAGAGGGGTCGTATATGCTCTGCGGGCACAGCCATTATAACTTTCAAAAAACTAAGAAAGAATCCAAAGATGGATTGATACTTGATTGTGGGTGGGATGGACACGGAAAACCATATTTGTTTAGTGAAATAGTGGAAATCATGAATAGGAAGAAAATTAAAGCAGTAGACCACCACGTTTAATAATAATATAAAAACTTGAAAAGAAACCATACGGGGTTATAGTAAAAACATGAATACACGAAAGTTGACGGAAGATATTTTGGACATACTTGATAAGTATGAGTTCATAACATCTCAACCATTTGATTCAGAGAAATTCAAGGATGAGATTGAGAATCAAATTATAAAGGAATACGAGTCAGAACATCATAATAATTATGACACAATCAGCTGAAGAACACTGGCCTAAAATGAGTTGGGATGAACTGTTTATGCGGCACGCATATCTTATCGCATCTAAAAGCAAAGATCCCAAGACTAAAATCGGCGCAGTAATTGTAAGAGATAATTCAATTATAAGCGAAGGGTATAATGGAATATGTAGAGGTATATCGGATGACATCGTTGAGAGATTGGAAAGACCTGAAAAGTATTTTTGGTTTGAACACGCGGAGAGAAACAGTATCTATCATTGTGCTAGAAATGGTATATCCACCGAAGGAACAACGTTATATACACAGGGATTACCGTGTAGTGATTGCACTAGGGCAATCATTCAATCCGGAATAAAGGAAATTGTGTTACATGAATCGTGGGAACATGATATTGGGTTGAATATAGTAAGAGAGAAGTGGAGTGTAAGTGGACAGAGAAGTGATATAATGATATATGAGTCGGGAATAAAAATTAGAATTTTTAGTGGAACACTCGGCGTAAAAACAATGTTAGACGGAAAGATATTTGACATATGAAAGAGGAAACTTTTAATTTAGTAATTGACAAACTCCAGAAAGCCCACAAGCTAGAAAGCAAACTCTCTGAACTTGGTCTTTCGGTTATGGAACTTAATGAAGGCTATCACATCGCTATTAAAGCCCTGCTCTTAGAGCTTTTTTCTCCTGATAAAATTGATGTAATTGACTGGTATCTCTATGAATACCGCAATGGCAAAATGATTATTAGCGATTCCAAAACAAAGAAAGTTCTTTACGATTTGGACAAAAAGGGTGACCTGTGGAAATACTTAAACGAATAATATGGCTAAAAAAGAATTAAAAGTCGGCGACGTTGTAGAACACTGGAGGTTCGATTTCTCACCGTTAAAATGGTGGGAGAAAATTTATTTACTTCCTAAGTGGTGGGCCAGAGACTTCTCTTATTGGAGCAAGTGCAAATATCAAAAGATTAGATATGGATTCGCCCACGCAGAGTCTTGGGATTTCTATAGTCATTGTGCTACTTGGTCGCTTCCAAGATTAAAGCACCTTAGAAATAATTTAAACAGCCATCCGGCTTTTCTGCTACAAGAAGCAGACGAATTAAATTCCACTAGACAAGAATACTTTCCTTTCATTAAAGACGTTACCGTAAATAAGGACGCACATAAGAAATGGGAAGAAATCTTAGATAAGATTATATGGTCAATGGAAAATCACGACAAAGAACCAGACCCAATTTACCCTCCTAATTACAGTCACAATCAAATAATTACAAACTTGAGTGACAGGGGAACGACTTATAAAAATTTAGACAATCGACCGATTGATTTCACCCCTCAATACAATCACTACAAAAGGACTCAAGCGGGGTTTGAATTATTCGGTAAGCACTTTAGAGATTTGTGGGATTAAATTTAAAATATGGAACTAAATAAACTTATTGAACAAATAAAAATAGAACTCTCCAAGGAGATTAAAGAAGATCCTTCTATTGGTCTTCTTGTAAGATCAGAATCCGAAGAGTCTTTGTTTTCATTCCTAAGAGAAAAAATTTTTAGAACGGATGAGAAAACTCGTGATTTTATTAACGATGTAAAAAATAAACATGTCACGGTTGCCGTGAAAATTGAGAAAAATGAATTGTCGGAATCTGAATTTGGTTCCTTTCTACATAAATCTTTGGAAAAATCTTTCAAGGAAAAGGGTTCTAAGTTCAAGTTAAAACATCATTATTTTTCACCTGAGAAGGATTTGGTGATACGAATTTCAGATGAACACGGATTTGATTCGGTCTATAGAATTTTAGTGGTTAAGACGACTTGACAAAATTCAAAAATAACGTAAGATTGAGCTGTTATGGAAAATAAAACATCTAATTGGTCTAACCGAAGCCTAAATGATGGACATCATTACCAAAAGATAGGTAAGCGTTACCACAAGATTTCAGACCTCAATGCTCTTGACGGTTTATCAAACGGAGCTTGGTTAGTTGTGGTCGAAAAGGGCTGCACTAGCATTAAGAAGTGCATCGAGCCAGATAACGCAGCGGTCGAAGCGGCATTCAAAATCACCGAAGAAAAGTTGGTGAAAATAATCGGCAAGGCTTGCGAAGCTCGCCCTAAATCAACCCCACTTAGTCCATTAGAGCAGAAAGCTATTAAGGCTTATTACAAAGTGATGGGAGAAGAAAAGACCTTAATGTTTCAATATCAAAGTATGTATGATATGGCTAAGGATATTTTAACAGAAGTATCCAAGAAGTAGTTATGGATGAAAACCTTTATAATGTGACTCAGGTTTATATTAAAGACCGAGACTATTGCAAGCTGCTGTTGGATTGTAAGGATATTTGTAATCAAATCTATATTGCCAGAAATATTTCTATGAATGAAGATTCTATCCTTGACTCTCTTAAGAAAATTGATACTCTTATGAGAGATACGGAAAATGGTCTTTAATAAATTTTGAGTATATGGCGGAATAAGACGCTAATCGTCAGACATCAAGACTGCTAGGATTAGGCAGGATAACGCGTAGACGAATGATGTCGGTAGATGAGAAACCTAATCGAACTCTCATCGTGTAGAATGTAATTTTCTACTATACTCAATTTAGTTCTTTGTCATACAATATCGCCATTAAGACGTAGATTCAGGTCGGACAACATGGCGTAAACTCCAACTGTGGTGGTTGGGTTAAAAACGCAGTCCTTTAACTAGACACAAGTTGAGATCGGGAGCTTACCACTCAACGACCAACCGCTGTGATTTTAGGAAAAACATGAGTCAATATTGTATGACATCTCTTTTATTATGAAAAAAACTGTTATAATTTTAACCTTAATCTTCTCTGTTTTCATTATGGCTATCGGTGCGTGTCAAGCCTACCTGTCAGATCATCGGGTTAAATCGAAAGAAGGATTCGTTTATAGAGTCTATGTCATTGACAAGTGCGAATACATTAGCTACGACAGAGGCATAAGCCATAAAGGTAATTGCACTAATTCGTTTCATAAGATTCCCAAGTAGTTGTTGACATCAAGCAAAATATTGATTATTCTGTATGAATAAGATTATGAATAGAGAAATTAAGTTCCGTGTTTGGGACGAGAAATACAATCAATGGGATACTTCACCCCTCACCATCAACCCCGCTGAATCTGTAGTTAAACAAGGTAGAGTCATTCAACAATTCACGGGACTTACAGATAAAAACGGTAAAGAGATTTACGAGGGAGACATCTTAAACATAAGTAGAGACATTGTTGATAAACCCAGAGTTGTCGAAACCGAATCTCATGTTTGTGAGGTCTATTATGGAACCGATGGCTTTTGGTTAAAGGGCAGGTTTGTTCACCGCCGCATTGCAGATTGGGACGTAGAAGTGACAGGCAACATTTTTGAAAATCCAGAATTATGCGTGAAATAAAATTTAGAGCGTGGGATTCCACAGCCAGAAAGTTTGGCGTATTCAGTCTTGGAGACTTGTCGGGTTATGAAGGAGAAGGGGGCTCGCACGTTCTTATTACTCCAAGGCTTACCCTATCGAGCAACGGTATCTTTAATAAAGACTTAACAATTCAACAATTCACTGGACTTAAAGATAAGAATGGTAAAGAAATTTACGAAGGCGACATTGTCGAAGTTAACCAAGGAAAGGCTACGGTGACTTTTCGTGTAACGGAAGGTTATCAGTGGAGCGATTGGGAGCTTGAGACTGTAGAAGTAATCGGCAATATATTCGAGAATCCAAAACTATGAAAATTAACCGCGATGCCCTTTTAAAGTTATATATTATAGAAATAGAACATATATCTGAAAGCTTCGATTGGAAGACGCAATTCGGGCCTGAAGAGATTGTGAATCTTATTGCTTCAATTATTGAAAAGCACCCAACGCTTTTGTCAGAAAAAGATTGATTTTTCTCAAATCGAAAATATACATATAAGCATTGCAAAAGTTAGTAACTACTAACTACGTTTACGTCAATCATAAATTATGAAGAAAATACTAAAATGGGTTAGCTTGTTTGTCTTAGCTGTATTAACAGCTTGTCGGACATCTTTTAATCAACAACATTCGGAAAGCCACTCTGTAGATTTTGACCGAGTTCTATGGTACGCTAAGAGAGCAAGTCTGGCTTACTCAGACGAAAAAACCATTAGGACAAACTTACCAAATGTAGTTAGAGTGGCTGAGCTTAAAGACTCAGTTCAGTATTTCTTAGAAACAGACTCTAATAATAAAACTCAGACTATTTCCGTCAGAGGAACCGCGAACATTAAGAACGCCAAACAGGATGCGGAATATGTCCCAATTAAAGATAAAGAGCTAGGGATATATGTTCATAAAGGTTTCGACTCCACATCTAAAGACGTATACAATGATGTGAAACCGTTTCTAAATAAAGATTTCACCATAATTTGCACTGGTCACTCTCTGGGAGCGGCGATCTCAACATTGTTAATGATAAGACTTGAAATAGACGGATTCAAATTAGGTCAGAGCATTAATTTCGGTCAGCCCAAAATTACAAACAAAACGGGTGCAATTAAATACTCAAAGCTTCCACTACTTAGAGTAGTAGATAGAAAAGACTTGGTTCCCTTATGTCCCCCAGCCACCCTTCTTGATTCAATTCATGGAACATATCGGCATTTTGGTAGAGAAGCTCTGCTTCTTAATGGAAAGCACTTCTCGTATCTTGAAGAGCATGACGCAGAAAGATTTGTAGCTTCGGATTTTTGGAGCCATATCGGTGAGAAAAGCCTAAAGGATCACTATATGGAAAACTACATAGCTAATATAGAAGGCAAGATTAAATTAGGTAGCGTCGAGGTTCCATACGCAGACAGATCGAAGTTTGAGTAACTATACTCCATAGATAATAACGTAGTATTTTAAAAAAAGATTGACTTTCCTCAAAATAGAGATATACTTCAAGTAGAGTAAATAGATTTATGAGAATATTCGATATAGACGTTTAATAAAATTATGAATCCACTTGAAATCAAAATCACACATCCGCAGATTGTTAAAAAGGAGTGGGGAGAAGAAATCTGGACTTTAAACGATAAAGAACTCAATCTGTGTTCTAAATTACTTAATGTTAATGCCAACAGCGGCTTTCATTTTCACTCACACCTAAATAAGAAAGAACAATTCTTTGTTTTTAGAGGCACAGTTAAATACTTTGAAATAGACCCTGAGACGCGTGAGGTTTGTTCTATTATTTTGAATGTTGGTGATTCAATTTTCATTAACCCAGCAACGAGTCACTCAATTCTAGCGTTGAAAGATTCTGTTATCATCGAAACGTCAACATTCCACGAAGACTCAGATAGCTATAGAACACATCTAAATCCCGAAATAAAATGAAATCACTTTTACTCGCCCTACTCCTATCTTCAATGTTCGCATCGGCTGGGGAAATAACAATCGTTTGGACTCCCGTTAAAAAATCAGATACAGTAGGGTATTTTTTCGAGTCAAGATTCCAGTCCGGCCTTTCTTCTAGGATAGACATTGGCATGGCAACTCAATATAGAGTATCAGTAGATGACGATAAGGAGTATGTTTTCTTTCTGATTCCTTACGATAGGAATAAGTATGAAGGGAAGCCTTCAAATATAATTAAATATAAGTTTTCACCCAAAGTCGAAGAACCGAAAATACTAGCTCCAGAAATACGGATTCAAACTGATAAAGTAACCACAAAATGAAACACTTCGTTTATATAGTTGTATGTAAGAATGAAGAGTTATATACTGGTTATACGATTGATATAGACAAGCGGGTAGAGACACATAATTCTGGAAAAGGTGCAAAATATACAAAAACTAGATTGCCAGTAAAATTAGTTTACTCGGAACAGTTTGAAAATAAATCAGAGGCTTTAAAACGAGAGTATAAAATAAAAAGTCTCAGTAGAATAGAAAAATTAAAATTAATAAATAAAGGAAAATAATATGGGCATGTTCGACACAATTACTTGTAAGTATCCTCTTCCACGGCCGGATAATCCGATGGAACTTAAGGATTTCAATTTCAACAGTCCAGCTTATCAAACAAAAGATTTCGATGACACACTAGATTACTATGAAATCCGAGAAGATGGCTCTCTCTGGATACGAAAATACGAATCAGAATACGTAGAGGGAAACAAAAAAGCTACATCATTTATTGGCAGATTTGGCCACATGAAGACCATCAAAGAGTGGTGGGAGCCAACTAAGTTTACTGGAGCCGTTGAATTTTACAACAGTCTCGGATTCGACGATAAGTTTGATAGAGACTCTTGTGAAAATGATTACTGGATTGAGTATATTGCAACTTTTATTGACGGCCAGATAACCAAAGTCGGACTACTAAAGTTTCAAGGAACAAATAACGCCGAACGTAAGAAGCGTGATGCCGAATATAAAGAGAATATGCGGTTGGAAAAAATTCTCTGGGATAAGTGGTATATGAAATATCTTTATCGTCACTACGATAATGCCGTTAATTGGATTTTTAGGAAGTGGAACAGGCTTTCTCAGTCGCTTCCTCCCTCTTACCGTATTGAACGATTCTTTAGGCCGTTGTAATAATGCGTCCTTTTTTAAAAAACAGAAAATTAAAATCTTTCACGTTAATAGAGTTATTACTTGTAATATTTATAATTACATTGGTTTATATTTCTATAACAATGGCAGTATCAGATACTTCCCGCGCGGATTATGACGAGACTAAACATAATTTAGTTACACTAATAAAATTTCATCATAATGATGCAATGATTAGAGGGGAAGAAATTGATATATGTTTTTTAGACACAACCGTTATATTTCAAAAAGGATATTATTATGTAAGTGAAAATGTAAAAAATTGTTTATATTTTTACGAATATACAATTCAAAATATAACATTTTATCCAGATGGATATGTCACGCCGTGTAACTTTATTATAATGGATAAAACTGGAATTTATTCAAATATAGTAAGCGTGAGTGAATTTGGAAAAATACATATAGGATATGCTGGACCTACCATCGAAGACACATCCGATTAATAAGTTACAATGGATGCCAAAGACCCACCGGGTTTTCCTTATTCCAATATTATGAATTATTTCGCATACATCCCAACCGTATACGAAGATTTTTTCACAACTATAAAAATTTGACGAGCAGTAACATTACAGTGTATAGTTGGTCGGGTCGAAATGTCGCAGACAAGATCATATAAAACGATATGAAAAACAATTCGACTTATAAATATGAATTATTTTAATTTTTTCACACAAAATTATGATTTAAATGTTTTTTAAATTTATTTCAGTGGGTGAGATATTTTTTCATATTTATTCACACTAAACGTTTGATTTTAAAATTTTTTAATTATGATATTTGATGAACAGATAGCCAGGAAGCCGGATCATTATCCGTGGACACAAGAATTTATTGAGGCAATGCACAATGGGTTTTGGACACATAGAGAGTTTAACTTTCAGAGTGATATACAAGATTTCAGAGTTAAATTGACTCCCCAAGAACAGGAAATAATCGTAAGAGCCTTATCCACAATAGGCCAACTAGAAATTTCAGTGAAAAAGTTCTGGGCGAAAGTAGGAGACAACCTTCCTCACCCTTCAATTACTGATTTAGGGTTTGTCATGGCGAATGTGGAAGTAATTCACGGTGATGCTTACGAACGTCTGTTGGAAGTATTGGGTATAGATGATGCTTTCGATAGAACTCTTAAATTGGACATTATCAAAGGAAGAGTAGGGTATCTTAGAAAGCATTTACATAAATTCCACACGGATAATAGGAAACAGTTTGTCTATTCATTGATACTATTCACGTTGTTTGTGGAAAACATAGCATTGTTCTCACAGTTTTATACAATCAGTTGGTTTGGTAAATATAAGAATGTTTTAAAAGATACAAATAAACAAGTAGAATATACTTCTAGGGAAGAGAACCTCCACGCTACGGTAGGTATTAAACTTATTAATTCTATAAGAGAGGAACATCCAGAATTATTCGACAAAGAATTGAACGATAAAATATTGCACGAATCGGAACAGGCTGTAAAGTATGAGTGTGAGATAATTCATTGGATAGTCAATGGATATGACGCGGATAAATTAAATTCTAAATTGTTAGAAGAATTTATTAAAAATAGAATGAATGAGTCTCTGGTTCAAATTGGATTCTCAAAAATTTTTGAAGTTGATAAAGAAATTATAAAAAAGACGAAGTGGTTCGATGAACAAGTTTTAGGAAATAATATGACAGATTTCTTCCATAGTAGACCCGTGGAATATTCGAAAAATTCACAGAGTTTTTCTGAGGATGATTTGTTCTAAACGTAATAGGTGTAAATTAATAAAATATGAATGAAAAATACTATTGGCTTAATAACCACAGCAGAATTTTCTTGGAAAGAGGATATCTGGAAGAAAGCGTTACGCCTGAACAACGAATTCGAGAAATATCTGAGAACGCAGAGAAGATTTTAAAAATAAAAGGATTTGCTGATAAATTTGAAGATTATATGAGTCGCGGATTCTACAGCCTATCAACTCCTATCTGGACAAATTTTGGAAATAAACGAGGTCTGCCTGTAAGTTGTTTCGGTTCTTATATTTCAGACACAATGGAAAGTATTTTGGGAAAGGTTGCCGAAGTAGGTATGATGAGTAAGATGGGCGGAGGAACCTCTGGATTTTTCGGAGACTTGAGACACAGAGGAGCAAAAATCAGCGTCGGTGGAGAATCAAGTGGCCCTATACATTTCATGGAACTCTTTGATACCGTCGCAGATGTAGTGTCACAGGGGTCAGCAAGACGAGGTTCATTCGCAGCATACATGCCAGTGGAACATCCTGATATAACAGAGTTTTTACAAATTCGTGGAGAGGGGAATCCTATTCAAAATATGAGCATAGGAGTAACCATAACAGATGAATGGATGAATGACATGATAGGCGGTGAGAAGAGTAAGAGAAAGATTTGGGCAAATATAATAAAGAAGAGATTTGAAACGGGATACCCATATATTCAGTTTTATGATACCGTCAATAAAAACTCCCCAAAGGTTTATCGAGATAACGGATTTAAAATCAAAGCCAGTAACCTATGTAGTGAGATAGAATTGTGTTCGGATGAGAATAATTCTTTCGTATGTGTTCTGTCATCATTGAATCTATTACAATGGGATGGAATTAAAAATACAGACGCAGTCGAAACTATGATTTACTTCTTGGATGCCGTAAACGAGGAGTTCATAACTAAGACTAAGAATGTAAAATTCATGGAAGCAGCTCACCATTTCGCAAAGACACAACGAGCGCTTGGAATGGGAGTACTTGGTTGGCATTCACTCTTACAATCTAAAAACGTTGAGTTTGAATCACTTGAAGCGAAAATGATGAACAATGAAATATGGAAAACCATAAAGGAGAGGGCTGACGATGCAACTAAACAACTTGCTAAATTATTTGGAGAACCGTCTCTATTAAAAGGATATGGCATTAGAAATGTAACAACGTTAGCTGTGGCACCAACAACATCATCCTCATTTATTTTAGGACAAGTATCTCCAAGCATTGAACCGTTAAACAGTAATTACTTTGTTAAAAAATTAGCAAAAGGTTCGTTCACATATAAAAATCCATATCTAAAAGAAGTATTAAAAAAATATGATAAGGATGACGATGACGTGTGGAAGACTATCCTCGTTAAAGGTGGAAGCGTTCAACATTTAAAATTCCTGACGGATAGTGAAAAAGGTGTATTCAAGACATTTGGTGAGATAAGTCAGAAAGAGATTGTCATACAAGCATCACAACGTCAAAAATACATAGATCAGTCTCAATCATTGAATCTCATGGTTCCACCGGAAACAAAACCGAAGGAAGTAAGTGAACTTCTAATAGAAGGTTGGAAACTTGGTATAAAAACATATTATTATCAGCGGTCCGCTAATCCAGCTCAACAATTAGCTAGGTCACTTTTAGAGTGTAAATCATGTGAAGCCTAAAAATATAACTTGTAGAATTTGTGAGAAAATTAAATCCGAAAGTAAGTTCTTTCGTTTTAATTACATCCGATGTGATGGAATATGTAATAAATGCAAGAAAGATCTTGACAAAGATAAAGAGCCATCCATAATACCAATATGACGAATACATTAGAATTGAAATTGAAGACTAAATTTCCGTCTATCTTAATTGAACTGAATAATTCGTCTGTAACGAGTTGTATGAAATATGGAATTGAGGTTGACGATGGGTGGTACGATTTGATATGTAATTTATGCACAGAACTTCAAGAATGGTCGGACTTAAATAAGAAACAAATAGTAGCGAAACAAATAAAGGAAAAATTTGCAGGACTTAGATTCTACTGTGGAATAGAAGGAGATAACGTTAAGGATGGGTCAGACTTTTCACAGATATGTAAAATTATAAGTAAATACGAAGCTCTTTCCTATGAAACATGTGAATGTACAGGTGGAATTGGAAATATATGTAAACGTGGATTTGTTTATAAAACCTTATCTAAAGAATCTGCTTGTTTGTTTGGATTTAAGGAGTGTAATAAATCAGATTGGGTAGTTAAGAGCAGTGAAAAATAATTTTAAAATATCTATACTGAACCGAGGGGATTTTGATTATCTCCATGTATATATTTATATTTTTCCAGATATTGAAATTGTAAATAATCACGGAAGTTGTGGGTTCGATCATTCTGAAAAAACTGGCATAACTGCTGTAACTGAAATATCTTATACTAATTCTCAATATGAAACGGGAGAGGTATATTTTTACTCCATAGTATTTAGGATTTTAGGATTTGGATTTTCAATAAAAAAACAAACCGGATATTAATATAATAATTGATAAAAATCGATGT
>Ga0208942_1000577_pt1 | contig 14514 bp, 7 predicted proteins | sample GreLakmeSU08MSRF_FD_187704 | JGI IMG/M metagenome (GOLD analysis project Ga0208942, IMG submission 187704) | Freshwater lentic microbial communities from great Laurentian Lakes, MI, USA - Great Lakes metaG SU08MSRF (SPAdes) | ecosystem: Environmental > Aquatic > Freshwater > Lake | place: Great...
GGGCGTGTTCTCGCTCTTCCACGCGAGGTTGAACTGGTAGGCGCAGCTGTAGCCGGAATCGCAGTTGCCGGATAGCCGCTGGCCATCGCTGCTGAATTCGAGTGAGGGAAACCGGGTGCCAGCACCGATCTTGTTCGCAGCAATCTGGTCCACGGAAACACCGATCTTGATGTCCGCCCCGCTCGTCTTGCGCGCCTGACAACCGGTGAGGAACGAGGCGTTCGCGCGAGCGTGGTCGCCAGCGCCATCGCCGTTGGCACGGGCCTTGTCGTGCGCGAGACCGGTGAGCACAGTCAGGTCGCTCTGATGCGGTTGGAGCGGTTGAAGAATATACGGAAGCTGGAAACTGGAACCGACGGACTTGGGCGTCCAGTCGGACATGTTCGCGCCGTTGGGAACGTAGAGGAAGGCCATCCGCTTCGGAAACGCTTTCACGTCGCCAGCGGCGAGAGCCTTGGACGACAACATCTGGTCGAGCACCGGCAGGGCGATCGATGTGCCGAGGCCGCGCAGGAATGTCCGTCGCTTTATGTGCCAGCTTTTTTCCATATCAGTACCTGACGCGAATCTATGCGAAAAGTTTCAGAAAAACAAGCTACCGCTTGCCATCGCCGCGTTTCATATCGAACGGCAGGCTTTTCACCACAGCCACAATGAGCGATGAGAATCGGTAGTTATCCTTCGCCAACTGCTGGGCGATGGCATCAACGGTCCGCTTGTCGTAGAACTCCAAGCCGCGACCGGTGGCGTAGGTGAGCATCTTCTCGGAGAGGCATTGACCGAAATCGGATTTGCGCGCGAGGAGCAGTTTCGTCAGCGCGCTCGGCCCGTTGAACTGCTGGCCGCCCGACAACTCGTCAGCCGCGTTGATCGGTTGCCCGCCATCTTTATCGCGCCAGACACCGATGCCGTTGAAATTCTCGAATCCGAAACCAATCGGGTCCATCCGCGAATGGCACGAAGCGCAGGTCGGGTTCGCGCGGTGCTGTTCCATCTGTTGACGCATATTGCCCGTGAGCGCTTTCTCTTCGTTCAGCTCCGGCACATTCGGCGGCGGGGGCGACGGCGGTGTGCCGAGGATGTTTTCGAGAACGTATTTACCGCGCTTCACCGGCGAAGTGCGCGTGGGATTCGAGGTGAGCGTGAGCACGCTCGCGTGCGTGAGCAATCCGCCGCGCGGCGTACCGGCGAGAGAGATTTTCTGGAACTGCTCGCCCTTCACTCCCGAAAATCCGTAGAGCTTGGCCAACCGCTCGTTCACGAAAGTGTAATCAGCTTTGATAAATTCCAGCACGCTGCGGTCCTCGCGCATGATGTGCGCGAAGAAGAGCTCGGTCTCGCGTCGCATATCCTCGCGCAGCTTGTCCGTGAAAAGCGGGAAAGCCGTCGGATCGGGAGCGACCGTGCGCAGGTTGCGGAGCTGCAGCCATTGGCCCGCGAAGTTCGCCACAAACGCATTCGCTTTCGGATCCTTCAGCATCCGGCGCACCTCGCTCTCGAGATTGCGGCGGAGCTGGCCCTTGCCGGCCAAATCGAAGAGCCGATCGTCCGGCATCGAGCTCCAGAGGAAGAAGGAGAGACGCGAAGCTAGCTCGTGTTCGTTTAGCGAACGAGTCGCGTTGGAATTCCCCGGCTCACCGTCCAGTTCCCAGCGGAAAAGAAAGTGCGGCGAAACAAGAATCGCCTGCAACGCCAGCTTGATGCCCTTCTCGAACGGCTCGTTCTGCTCCTCAACCATCGCCACGAGCCGCAGGTAGCGTTCAGTTTCTTGAACCGTGGTTGGACGGCGGAACGCGCGCTTTGCAAACGCGTTGATGATCTCGCGCGCCGCCTCGGTCTTGTTTGTCGGCGTCCACGAACGGAAGAAAATCCGCTTGTGCGATTCAAGCAACGGCGCGGCTTTCGCACCTTTCACCGGAAGCGCGATGGCTTTGTCCAAAACCTTCTCGGCTGCCGTGATGTATTTCTCCATGAGAAGCGGCGAGATGGAAAGCACGTCGCCGATGGTGTCGAAGCCGTAGCCCGTGTCGTCCTCGGGAAACTCGTCCGCGGGGCGGAGATCCACACCCACGAGATCGCGCATCGTGTTGTTGTATTCCTGACGATTGAGTCGGCGCACAGTGACGCGACCCGGATCCGGACGCGCTGCGCGATAATGCTGATCCAGCGTTCCCTGCACCCATTTCGCGAGCAGGTCGCGCTCGGCAGGTGTCGGTTTCAGTATCGTGCGACCGCGAGGCGGCATCTCGTTGGATGTGAGATTCTGCGCCACCTTTTCCCAAACCTCGTGTTGTTTGACGATGTCCGCCTCGTTCTTGAAGGTGTCGAGCGCGAGATCTGCTTTGCGCCGACCATTACCGTGGCAGCTGTAGCAATACTTCTGCAGCAGCGGCAGAATATCTTTCTGATAGGTGAGCGCAGGACTCTCGGCCGCACGAGAATCCCCCGCCCCGACGCCTAAACTGAGCGCGGCCAGCGTGATTAAAACCCACTTTTTCACTCCGTTACTCATCAAAATCAATCGTTCAATCATGTCTTGAAAGTAAAGACGTCACAAGCCTGTTATTGGTGACACACCCTCATTTCAGGGGGCGGCCGAAGCTAACTCCTCGCTTGCCGGTCACGCTCAATCATCTATTATTTCATTATCGTGAAATGCCGTTGCCAGAAGATTGTTCAATTCCCGTTCGCGTCGCTCTTGCTCGCTACGTTCCTCCTGTCAGAGGCAACTGCCGCCGACTGGCAAATCATCGGCGCAGCCAAGACCAACCTCACCGAGAAACCGCTCACCGGCGATACCTCGCCCGCGCTCTCCGTTCACTTCACCAACGCTGGCGGCCGCACGTTGCGCCGCGCTTTCAGTAAGACTCCCGCGTTCGACCCAGCCAAACCGCATCGCATCGAGTGGCGCTGGCGGTTCGATGGAAAGCCTGCTGACTTCGGCAACTCGTTCAACGACCGCATAAACTTCTTCGCCGCCGACCAACCGCAGGGTGGTTCGAACGGAAACAGCTCCTGGCTCATCGGCATCTCCAGCGCCAGCGAGCCGGGCCGCGAGGTGCACGAAGGAAAATGGTTCTTCTTCGACCGGCAGGACGACGGTGATTTCAAGAAGGAAAACATGGTCAGTACTGGCCTCACGCTCGTGCCTGAGACGGTTTATTCCTTCAGCGTCACGGTGGATCCCGCTGGCGGCGTTTACAGCGCGACCATCAGCGACGGCACGCGGAGCTTCAGCGAGGCCGGCCTGCGTTTTCGCAACGACCACAAGGGTGCGCATCCCGTGCTTCACTTCGGCGGTAGCGCATCGACCACCGGTGATGACCACCGTTTCAGCCTCGGCGAAATCCGCATCACACCACTCGCCGGAGGCACGGCCATTGTCGCGAAACAACCGCGCGAAACGAAGTTACCGAAGCCCGCCACCTCGGCCTTCAAAGAAACCGCGCCCCAGTTGGCAAGCGGTTCCACGCTCGTCCAAATCTTTGAGAATGTGCCGAAGGACGCCGAGTTGGACTTAGAAAACGCCCGTGCCGTCACCGAATATCGCGAGCCAGCGATGGCCTTCACGCGACTGCCAGTGAAATATTCCGCGAACGCGCTCGCGCTCGATCGCTCTTCGTCGTTCGTTCTGCTCGCGCGCACCGAACTCACCCGTCCCGCTGGCGAATACAAGCTCCGCCTCCGCGCCCGCGGTGCCGCGCGCCTCTTCCTCGGCGACCAACTCCTGCTGAGCACCAAGCCGCAGAAGATCGCCTCCGACGGCCACGAAGATGTCCCGGAACCGGCCAAGCGCGACGTCGCCGGACTGCATCTCGCCCACTACTCGCATCAGGAAGTCACCATCACAGTGAAGCTCGACGACTCGCCACGCACCATCACGCTCGTCGCTCTCATCGGCGGCAAAGGATTAGTGCCAACGCCGGGCGAACTTTCCGTCGCGATCGGAAAGCCGGGCGAGATGCCGCGGTTGATTGGCGCATCGGACGCGCCGTTGCTCACCGATGATTCGTGGGAAAGTTTCGCCGCATGGCAAACTGAACGCCATCGCCTCGCCGATGCCCACCGCCGTCGCGAGTCGGGCGCGGCCGTCACCACCGAGTGGGAACGCTACCACGCGCAAGTGCGTGAACACACACGCAGCCTGCCCCCAATCCCCCTCCCCGCCGTCACCGCTGGCCTGACGGAATCCAACACGATCGATCGCTTCCTCAACGCACGTATCGCCGCCGCGAAAGCCAAGCCGACCACGCTCACCGACGACTTGGAATTCCTTCGCCGTCTCACGCTCGACACGATTGGTCTAGTACCGACGCCGGAGGATATCCGCTCTTTCCTCGCCGATGCGCCGCCCGTGCGCCGCGCTCGTGCCATCGAGCGGCTACTTGCACATCCGGGTTGGGCCGATCACTGGGTGAGCTACTGGCAGGATGCGCTCGCCGAAAATCCGGGCATCGTGAAGGCCGATCTCAACAACTCCGGCCCATTCCGCTGGTGGTTGCATCAATCATTCAGCGACGGCCTGCCGTTCGATCGACTCGTCGCCGAGTTGGTGCAGATGGAAGGCAGCTTGGTGCAAGGCGCGCCGGCGGCGTTCCGGATGGCTTCGCTCAATGACGCGCCGATGGCCGCGAAAGCCGACGTTCTTGCGCAGGCTTTCCTCGGCGAGAAGCTCTCGTGCGCCCGCTGCCACGATGCGCCGGATCACCCGCACAAGCAGGGCGACACTTTCAGTCTCGCTGCGATGCTCGATGGCAAGCCGATCAAACTTCCGTCGTCGAGCACCGTTCCGGTCGTCGAGGGTTTTCGCAAACCGAAGATCACCATCACGCTCAAGCCCGGCCAATCGCTCGAGCCGCACTGGCCGTTCGCTCAACACGCGAAGCCGACGCAACTCGCCTCGCTCGTGCCGATCAGCGCCACCGTGCCGGCCACGCGGAGTGAGGCCGCACGCCTCTTCGTGACTCCCGACAACGCGCGCTTTGCGAAAGTGGTCGTCAACCGAGTTTGGAAACGCTACTTCGGCGGCGGCTTCGTCGAGCCGGCGGAGGATTGGAACAACGCGCGCGTGTCGCATCCCGAACTGCTCGATTGGCTGGCGCGCGAATTCACCGCGAGCGGCTACGATCTGAAATCGCTCGCCCGTCTCATTTTCAATTCGCACGCCTATCAGCGGCGGCCGGTGGAATCCGCGTGGGCCGACACGCGCGCCGAAGATCGCGTTTTCAATGGGCCTGGTCGCCGCCGCCTTTCCGCCGAGCAGCTTGTGGACTCGCTCTTTCTCATCGCGGGAAAGCAATTCGACTGCGAAGAGCTGAATACTAGCCCCGCCGGCAACCGGCCTCTCGACACCTTCCTTAACCTTGGCGTGCCACGGCGTGCGTGGGAGTTCACCGCGACGATGAATGAGCGCGATCGGCCGTCGCTCGCCAAGCCCGTCGCGCAATCCATCATAGACGTGCTTACCACCTACGGCTGGCGCCAGTCGCGGCAAAACCCGACCACCACGCGCGCCGACGCGCCATCACCGATGCAGACGCTCTTGCTCGCCAACGGTGTCGTCGGCACACGCATCGCCCGACTTTCGGACGATAGCGCTTTCACTGAACTGGCCCTCAAGACGCAGCCGATTGAAGCGCTCATCGCTGACACATTTCTGCGCGCGCTCAATCGCCCGCCGTTCGCGAGCGAGACGAAGTCCGCGACGGATTATTTGAAATCCAGTCACGCGAACCGCGTCGTTTCCGGTGTAGCGAAGCAGGCGAAGAAACTTCGTCCCGACGACCGCATCGGCTGGGCGAACCATCTCAGCTCCGAGGCTAACGCCATCCGGATGGAGGAGGAGCGGCGGCTGCGGATGGGCGACGAACCAACGAAGCGGCTTCGCCCCGAATTTCGGGAGCGTTACGAGGATTTCCTCTGGTCGCTCCTCAATGCGTCAGAATTCACATTCATTCCGTGACCGAAACATTTTCATGAACCCGATATTGAATCGCCGCGAGTTTCTAAAAGCCAGCGCCGCCAGCGCCGCCAGCGCGCTCGCCTCGCCGTTGGCCGGCCTCGCCGATTCCAGCAAGCCCGTGCCGCGCGGCAAAGCCGAAGCGTGCATCTTCCTCTGGATGGGCGGCGGAATGTCGCAAATCGACACGTTCGATCCGAAGGGACGGGGCGACGGCAAGAAAGTTCCCGGCTGCTATTACAACACCATCGGCACAGCGATTCCGGGCGCGAAAGTCAGCGAGCATCTCAAGCAGACCGCTGGCATCCTCGATCGTTGCGTGTTGCTCCGTTCGCTTTCGCACGAGCAGTCCGCCGAGCACGGCGCAGCGACGTATCTCGTCCACACCGCGCGCAAGCCGAGCGAGACGGTCGTTTATCCCTCCATCGGCTCGGTGGTGGCGCATCAACTCGGCCCACGTACGGAGAGCGTCCCACCCTACGTGGTGATGGGCTACCCGAACATCGCGCGCGATCCCGGTTTCCTCGGCCCGCAGCACGGCTACGTCTACCTCACGCAATTGGAAACGGGACCGAACGGTCTCATCCGCGCGCCGGACGTGGACATCGCACGCCAGCAGCGTCGTGAACGTCTCATTGGCACGTGGCAGAAAGAATTCGAGCGGCGCAATCCGGCCGACAAAGCCGCGATTGCTCAAGGTGAAATCAGCCGACGCGGATTCAAAATAGCTGGGCCGGAGTTCATGAACGTCTTCAACCTCGAGCGCGAACCAAAGACGCTACGCGAGAACTACGGCGGCGAATTTGGTCAGCGCTGTCTGCTCGCGCGGCGGTTGGTGCAGTCGGGCGTCCGCTTTGTTGAAGTCTCCTTCAACCTCAACTTCATCAATGGTACTGGCTGGGATACGCATAACGAAGGTCAACGCGACCAGCACAAGTTGATCCAGGAATTGGACAGAGCTTTCGCCACGTTAGTACTCGATTTGGAGAAGCATAATTTGCTTGAGAAGACGCTGGTGGTGATCGCCACCGAGTTCGGCCGGCCGCCGGGATTCGACTCGCGCGGCGGGCGCGGGCATCAGTCGCAGGGGTTCACCAGCGTACTAGCTGGCGGCGGACTCCGCAGCGGACAGGTTATCGGCGCGACCGACGATAGCGGTGGAAAGATTGTCGAGCACCCGCTCACGATGCCCGATTATCACGCCACGATGTATTGCGCGCTCGGCATTAACCCGCACAAACGCCTTCACACACACGACGATCGCCCGGTGCCGATCACCGACTTCGGTCGCCCAGCGGAAAAGCTGTTCACCTGACGGCAGACGTCAACTCATTCGCCGGAATCATCATCCTTGTTGCGCGTGGCGAAGTAGATGCCGACGCCGATGGCTGCGAGGAGGAGTGCAGCCGCAAACGCGATTACCACCAACCGGAAGAGTGACATATCAGATGTGAACACGCGGCTTGCCGAACGTTTCAAATAAGGATTTCTTCGATGACTTTGCCGCTCGTGGCCGCCAGCGGTCGGTTGTTCACGTCACGGACCTCGCTGTGCGGCGCGATACCGAACAAGTGATAGATCGTCGCGGCAAGATCATCCGGTCGCACCGGTTTCTCGGCTGGGAACTCGCCTTTCGAGTCCGACGCGCCGTGCACGAAACCGCGCTTCACGCCCCCGCCGGCCAGCAGCACGGTATAACATTGCGGCCAGTGGTCGCGGCTTATGTTGGAGTTAACCTTCGGCGTGCGACCGAACTCGCCCATCCAAACGACAAGCGTGGTATCGAGCAATCCGCGGTCTTCGAGATCGTTCAGGAAAACCGGCAACGTCTGGTTCGTGATCGGCAGATGATATTTCTCCACGATGGGAAACATGCGCGTGTTGTTGAATCCGTGCGTGTCCCAACCGCCGGCTTCAGTGCTTTGGCCTCCGATGTTCTCAGAGAAATAAACGGTGACAAACTTCGTGCCGGCCTCGACCAATCGGCGCGCCAATAAACAGCTCTGTCCGTAGGTAGTGCGCCCGTAAGCCTCGCGCGCTTTCTCCGGTTCCTTCGCGAGATCGAACGCGGTGCGCCACTTCTCGTTTTGAAGCATCGCGATCGCCCGCTCATAGTAACCGTCGATGCCACGGGCGAGCGGCGAGGTGTCCATCAACCGCGCTTGTGCATCCACGAGCTTCTGCAACTCGCGCCGCGCAGTCATCCGCTCGTGGCTGATTCCCGCCGGCAGGCTCAGCTCGGGCAAAGCGAAACCGGACAGGTTCGGATCCTGCGTGATGAGGAGCGGATCATGAGCTTTGCCAAGGAAGCTCGCGTGCTGTCCGGGCGTCACCGAACCGTCGCGTATCACGTGCGGATACGCGACAGAAGTCGGTATCCCATTGTGACTGGGAGAGAGGCGATCCACCATCGAGCCATAGCTTGGAAATAATTCCAGCCCGTCGCGCAACCGCTGGTCATCGCTCGGCGGCGCGTGGCCGGTGAGCGCGTAATAGCCCGCCGAATTGTGGTTCTTCATCGTGTGGTGCACGCTCCGGACGAGCGTCACCTTGTCCATCACTTTCGCCACACGCGGCAGATGCTCGGAGACTTGAATGCCATTGGCGCTGGAACTAATCGGCTTGTGCGGGCTGCGATGCGTCGAAGGCGCGTCCGGCTTCATATCGAACATATCGATGTGGCTTGGGCCGCCCCATTGGAAAAGAAAAACAACCGACTTGATCCGCGGAGCTCGCGCTGGCTTGGCCGCTTCGGCCGCCAAGATTTTCGGCAACGTCAACCCCAGCAAACCAAGCCCGCCCACTTTCAACGCGTGGCGACGGGCCAATGCTTGATTTAAAAATCCGTTGTTCATCACAACTAATTCCGCAGCACGAACTCTTTGGCGTTCACCAAGGCCCAAAGAACATCCTCCAGCGCAGCGCGACGATCTTTCGCCGACGCAAGATACCGAACAAACCCATCGCGTCCGGCCGTCGTTGGCGCGTGCCCGAGCACGGCCCACGATAATTCATCGACGATTTCCACGTTGCTCTTGTTCGCGGTGAGAAGGCGGCCCAAGCGGTTGTCCGGCTTCGCAATCATCGCCGCCATCACCGGTCCGTTCATCATCTGGAACGTCTGGCCCAACGTCGGCTCAGAGAGTCGTTCGCACTCGCTGTTCATGATGCGCGGCGGCTTGCCAAACACGGCGAGGAACTTCTCCGTGTCATCTTTCTTCCGGTCGCTCACGGTGCCAGCCATTTGCGCCACGCGCTGACCTGCGGGCAGTCCAGCCATCTCGATCGGCGCGCCGATCACGCGTGAAAGCGAGTCCATCAACTGCTCGGCGGCGAGCGGTCGCGGCGGGATGTATGCGTAATGGACGGCATCGGATACCGAAGCGAGCGGGGATTCGCTCGCAGATTGATAAGTGTGCGATGCCGTGATTCGGCGGATGAGATGCCGCAAATCGAAACGGCTTTTCACCAAATCGGCCGATAACTCGTCGAACAACTCGGGATGCGACGGCGGGTTCGTCGGACGCAAGTCGTCCACGGGATCCACGAGGCCACGGCCCATCAAGTGGAACCAGATGCGGTTCGCCTGCGCGCGCGCAAAAAGCGGGTTCGCCGGATTCGCCACCCAATCCGCCGCAGCTTGCAGCGTGTCCGTGGCTGGTTTGCGCTTCGTTTCATTCACACCGAGAAGTCGCGGAGTCGCGGGCGCGCCGATGCGCGGATTCTGGTGCTCACCTTTGTCGCTGATGAGAACAATCTGTTCGCCGACGAATTCGTGCTGGTCATTTTTATCGGTGCGCTTGTTCTCGATGATCTTGTAATTCACGCGCGCAAAGACGGCCGCCCAGTTGTGGTAATCGTCCTGCGACCAGCGGTCATACGGGTGATTATGACATTGCGCACACTGGAGTCGCAGACCGAGAAAGACCTGCGCCGCTGCCTCGGATCGCAACACCGGCGTGCGATGAGCGCGGTAGAAATTCGCAGGCGCATTCGTGTAAGTACTCCCACGCGCGGCGAGCAAGTCGCGGGCAAACTCGTTCAGCGGCCGGTTCTGTTCCACGCTCTCTCGCAACCAGCCATGGAAGGCTTTCAATCCGCGCTCATCCAATGCGCGCCGCTCGGCCTTGAAAAGGTCGGCCCATTTCATCGCCCAATAATCCGCGAACTCAGGGCGCGTGAGCAAATATTCCACGAGCTTCGTGCGCTTGTCCGGCGCAGCATCGGCGATGAACACGCGGGCCTCTTCCGCGGTTGGCACAATTCCAAGGAGATCGAGAGAGATGCGCCGGATGAACACTTCATCGCTGCACTTCGCAGCCGGCTGGAGGCGCAGTCGCTGGAGTTTATCGAAGACGTGGCGGTCAATGTAGTTCAGCGGTTTCTCGCGTTGCGACCAGACGCGCGAACGGTCGGGAATGAACGCCAACCGAACCGGCGTCTGGCGGTCAATGAATCGGGCGAGCACCACCGTCTCGCCGTCACCGTTCGCTTTCACCATCCCGTCGGTAGAGACGTTGACGAGCGTGTTCACCGGTTCGTACACGGCGATGTCGCTCACATCGCGGCGAACGCCGTTGTCAAAAGTGGCTTCGGCTTTCAGTCGCACGGTCTTCTCTTTGCCGATGAGAATCTGGTCGCTCGGCGTGACGACGAGCTTCGTGAGCTTCGGCGCCTTGCCGGTGTCATTTTTCAAGCCGCCAGCAATCCAGTCACGCAATACGCGGTATTCGCGCGAGTCGACCGCGAAGCGCTCTTGTCCTTCGTGAGGCACCAGCGCGGTGGCTTTGGCGAGAAGCAGACTTTGATCGGGCGCGGCGCGGTTCACGCGCCTGCCGGAAACGTCGCCGGTCAACTCGAGATAATCCGCCTGCGGATCTTCCTCTCGGAGAGAGAGCTTGAATCCGTTCCTGCCGTTAGCGCTGCCGTGGCAGGCTCCCATGTTGCAGCCGGCTTTCGAGAGGATTGGAAGAACGTCATTCCGGAAAGAGATTTCAGCCGCAACCGCCGAGCAGGCGAACGCAAATAAAACGGCGATATGCCGAAGCTGAAACACTGGCCAAATAAACCGTTTTTGCACGCGAAGAGCAAGCCTGCAGATGAGAGTAGAGACTGTTGTGGATGGAGATTGCCGCTTGCCAATTCGCGCCATTCACCGAGACTGCTGGCATGAAAATACGAACCGATTCCGACGCTCCGTCCAACCTTCTGAACCGTCGCCAAGTACTTGGCGTTGCCGCCACCGCCGCGGCCGGATGGGTCGCTAGTTCGACTGCCGCCGTGGCCGAGAAACTCCCCTTGGAATCAAAGGTGAAGAACGGCCGCATCAAGCAATCCGTCGTGCCGTGGTGCTTCAAGCCGATGATGGAGACGGAACTGATCGGCCACGCCACGCGATTGGGTTTGAAATCGGTCGAGCTCATCGCGCCGAAGTTCTGGCCGGTGCTCAAGCAGCACGGGCTCGCCTGCGCCATCGCCGGCAGTCACGGGTTTGGAAAAGGTTTCGCGCACACGGAAGAGCACGCCGAATGTATCGTGCTCCTTCAAACCCGGATTGACGAGTGCGCGGAGGCGGGTGTGCCGAGCGTCATCACCTTCTCCGGATTCCGTCGCGGACTCAGCGACGAGGTGGCGACGCGAAACATGGTGGCTGGACTCAAGAAGATCGTCGGTCACGCCGAGAAAAAAAAGGTCACGCTTTGCCTCGAGATGCTCAACTCGCGCGTGCCGGTGGAGATGAAAGGGCATCCGGACTATTTCTGCGACAACATCGATCAGTCGGTTGAAATCTGCCGGCTCATCAGCTCGGAGCGGTTGAAAGTGCTCTTCGACATCTATCACGTGCAGATCATGCACGGCGACGTCATCACACGAATCAAGCAGCACAAGAACTGGATTGGCCACTACCACACCGCCGGTAATCCGGGCCGGAACGAGATCGATAGTTCGCAGGAGATTAACTACCCCCCCATCATGAAAGCGATCCTCGAGACCGGCTATCAGGGCTACGTCGGCCAGGAGTTCATCCCCGTACGCGACAAGATTGCTTCGCTCGCACAAGCCATCGAACTCTGCGATGTATGAGCCGAGCCACCGTCATCGTTGCGCTCTTCGTCTCAGCGGCTTCGCCGATGTTCTCGGCTGAAAAAAGCGGTTCCACCACACAAACCAACGTACCGGCGACAACGAAGCTCGCTGCGAAATCTGTCGAAGAGATTGCGGCCGCAGCACGCGCGTCGGTCGTCACCGTGCTTCACGGGGGGCGCGGGAATGCGATCGATGGCACGGGTACCGGATTTGTTGTCGGCGACGGTTTGATCGCCACCAGTTTTCATGTGATCGGCGAGGCGCGCCCCATTTCTGTGCAGCTTGCCGATGGCAAGAAATTTGACGTCACGGAAATCCACGCGTGGGATCGCAAGCTCGATCTCGCCGTGCTGCGCATCGCAGCGAAAGACCTCAAGCCGCTGCCGTTGGGCGACTCGGATAAGCTCGCGCAAGGCAATGCTGTCGTGGCCATAGGCAACCCGCTCGGCTTGCGTGGGAGCGTGGTGGCCGGCGTGGTTTCCGCCAGACGCGAGTTCGAGTTCAGCGAAATGATTCAGGTCGCCATTCCCGTCGAGCCCGGCAACAGCGGCGGGCCGCTGCTCGATTTGCAGGGACACGTGCAGGGTTTAATGACGCTCAAATCCACGCTCACACCGAACCTCGGTTTCGCGATGCCGGTGAATGCGCTCAAGCCGCTTCTCGCAAAACCAAATCCCGTGCCGATGAGCCGCTGGCTCACCATCGGCGCGCTCAATCCCGCCGACTGGCAATCGATCTTCGACGCGCGCTGGAGTCAGCGTGCCGGACGTATCCTCGTTGAAGGGACCGGCAAAGGTTTCGGCGGCCGCTCTCTCTGTCTTTTTCAACGTCCCGTGCCGACGCCTTCCTACGAAGTCACCGCCACTGTGAAACTCGATGATGAAGCGGGCGCGGCAGGTCTCGCTTTCGCCGCAGATGGTGCGGACAAGCATTACGGATTCTATCCCACCGCCGGAAAAATCCGCCTCACGCGCTTTGATGGCTCGACCGTTTTTCAATGGACCATTCTGCGCGAGGTCGCGACGCCGCACTATCGGCCGGGTGAATGGAATACTCTCAAAGTCCGACACGAGAAAGGGAAAATCTTCGGCTACGTGAACGGCCATCTCGTGATCGAAATCGAGGACGACGGCCTGTCCTCCGGCAAAGTTGGTCTCGCGAAGTTCCGCAACACAAAGGCTGAATTCAAGCAGTTCCAAGTCGCCGAAAAGCTGCCCGCGAACGAAGCGCCTGTTGCCTTCAATGCCGGCCTGGAAAAACAAATCGGGACTCTCGCATCGGGTGCTCCCCTCGATCCGGTGCTGATCGGCGCATTGCAGGGGAAGTCCGATGTGAATCAGAATCTGCTTCGCGAGCGCGCCCAGCGGATGGAGAAACAAGCTGCTCAGTTGCGCCGACTCGCCGCAGCCGTTCACCAGAGCGGCGTTCAAGCCGAACTGCTCCGAACACTCGATCAACCAGAGGAGAAGATTGATCTCTTTCACGCCGCCCTCCTCGTGGCCAAACTCGACAACGCCGAACTCGACTTTGCTCATTACCGGCGGGAATTGGATGAGCTCGCCAAACAGGCCAGCACAAAATCACCGAAGGACGCGACGCCGATCACACGACTCGATGCGCTCTCGAAGTTTCTCTTTACTGAAAGCGGTTTCCACGGGAGTCGCGGCGATTATTACAACCGCGCCAACAGCTATCTCAACGAGGTGATAGACGATCGCGAGGGCATTCCCATCACGCTCGCTGTTCTCTACATGGAACTCGCGCGACGCATCGGCGTGCCCGAAGTCGTCGGTATTCCCCTGCCCAGCCACTTCATTGTCGAGTATCGGCCAAAGGCTGGCGGTGGCCAATTGATTGATGTGTACGAGGGCGGTAAGAAGCTCAGCAAAGCGGATGCGGGGGAAATCGCTCGCACCAACACCGGCGGCGCGTTACGCGAAGAGCATCTCAAGCCGACGACCAAACGAGAAATCATCACGCGGATGCTGCGTAATTTGATTGGCATCACCAACGGAGGCGAGACACCTCAAGGTGGCATCCATTACCTCGACGCATTGATCGCGGTCTCGCCGGATGCCGCAGCCGAGCGATTGAACCGCGCCCTGCTCCGTGCTCAATCCGGCGACAAGACAGGCGCGAAAGACGACATCACTTGGCTTCTCGATCACGATGCGCCCGGCCTCGACAGCAACCGTCTGCGCGAACTGTATCGCTCGCTGGCTAACTGATCGCCGCCAGAAAATCTCAGAGGTTATCTCAGAGGTTAGTTCCGAGCCTCGGGCGTGACGTTCAGTTCCAAACGTTTTCCGTCGCGTTGCACAACGACCTTCACCGGTTGCCCGATCTTCACGCCTTCAATCGCAGCGGTGTAGTCGTTGATGTTCTCAACCTTCTTACCGTTGAACTCGGTGATCACGTCGCCGCCCTTCAGTCCACCCTTGGCGGCCGGACCGCCCGCGCGCACGTCC
>Ga0208942_1000579_pt1 | contig 14499 bp, 25 predicted proteins | sample GreLakmeSU08MSRF_FD_187704 | JGI IMG/M metagenome (GOLD analysis project Ga0208942, IMG submission 187704) | Freshwater lentic microbial communities from great Laurentian Lakes, MI, USA - Great Lakes metaG SU08MSRF (SPAdes) | ecosystem: Environmental > Aquatic > Freshwater > Lake | place: Great...
TGCCAAAAACTCAGATAATTCTTGGCGTATCGTCAGAAGAGCATCGGCAGGCGATGTGTCCGGGCCGATTTCACTTGCGATGATTGTCCACAAGATGCAGGAACCAGTTTCAACGCCAATGATTGTGGCAGGCTAGACACGCCAAAGGTGCATTTGTACTAAATGTCCGTATTGGGTGATATAGGGCTATTATGCGACCATGGGTATTTTGTCGGCATTAAAATTAGTCAAGAATGAACCCGACACATTAAAAAATCAATACGCACCAGCAATAATGAATTCTGTTTATGGTGTGAGCAGCTTTAGTGAATATGGCGTGGGTTATGACAATGCTGCCATTGATCTTATGTCAGCATTGCAGGTGCCGACAGTTAGTAAATGCTCTCAACTTATTTGCGGAACAATCGCAGGAATTCCTTTAGAGTTGATAAATAAAAAAACAGGTGCACGATTAGGTTTGCCCTTATGGTGTGAACAGCCTGATATCAGACAACCGCGCAGTGTCACAATAAGTTATACAGTACAAAGCCTGTTATTTTTTCAAGTAAGTTATTGGGAGGTCTTATCTACCTATTCGGACGATGGAAGGCCGGCCAGGTTTGCATGGGTGCAAAATAATCGTGTCATGCCAAAGCTTAATATGCGTGGCACTGAGGTTGAGTATTACACAGTTGATAATGAAGTAAGGCCGATGAGTGGTATTGGATCACTGATTACATTTCAATCATTACAACCTGGTGTGCTTGCAACAGGTGGGCGCACAATTCGCGCGGCGTTAGATTTAGAAAAAGCTGCCTCCATAAGTGCGCAGACACCTATCGCCAGTGGCTTCATCAAAAATTCCGGTGCCGATTTGCCAGAGGCACAAGTGCAAGGAATTCTTGCAGCTTGGAAAGCCGCAAGAAATTCGCGTGGCACTGCATTTTTAACTTCAACGCTCGATTATCAGACCGCATCATTTTCTCCTAAGGACATGATGTACGGGGAAGCAAAAAGTGACCTTTCCACGGAAATCTGTAGATTAATGAATGTGCCGGCATACATGGCCTCATCTGATCAAAACAAAAGTCAAACTTACCAAAACATCTTGGAAGCTAGGAAAGATTTTTACGCGTACAGCCTTGCGCCTTATGTATGTGCCATTGAGGACAGGCTGAGCATGAATGACATTACAAATTCATCAAATTCCGTGCGATTTGCAAGCGACAGCACATTCTTGCGTGCAGATGCATCGGCTAGGTTGGCAGCTATAGAAAAGATGCTGGCACTGAATTTAATCACTTTAGATCAAGCCAAGGCAATGGAACAACTAACCCCTGAGGGAGATGCATCATGAGATTGACCTTTAGTCAACCAATTCAGGCAGCAGATACAGAGCGCCGCATGATTACAGGCACGATTATGGAATACGGGGCCAAAGGCGAAACATCGGTTGGAGCTGTGGTATTTCAGCAAGGTTCCATACAAATACCAGCTGCTAGCCGTGTAAAATTATTAGCGCAACATAACGCTAATGATCCAATTGGTCGCGCCCAATCCTTTAGCAGTGAAGGCAATTTTATTTATGGTAGCTTTAAAATTTCTGCAAGTGCAAAAGGCTCCGACTATTTAATCTTGGCAGCAGAGGATTTAGTCAGCGGGCTTTCCGTTGGTGTTGAGGTTATCTCATCACTACCCGAAGACGATTACCTCCTAGTGACTAGCGCCAGGCTCGTAGAGGTTAGTCTTGTAGAATCTCCGGCCTTTGAAAATGCGATAGTCACCAGTGTTGCCGCTAGCGAAAGCGAAGCGGAGCAAGTACAAACCAACCCAACAACAGAAAGCGAGGCAGTCATGACGACAGCCCCAGACAATACAGCCCCAGAACCTGAGGCAGAGGCTCCAGTCGTTGAAGCCTCTCGCCCAGTTATTTCAGCAAGTTATTTGGTGGGAGAAGTACGCTCACCAATTAAGACACAGGCACAATACATGGAGCACACAATCAAAGCCACACTAGGCAACGATGTATCCCGTGACTATATTCGTGCAGCAGATGGACAAGCACGCAGAATTGAAGCAGCAAATGATTCTTTCACTACCAACCCAGCATTCTCTCCAACAATATTTTCACCAACAGTTATTGACACATCACTGATGGTGCGCCCAACAATTGACGCGCTCGGTGGTGCTCGCGCACTATCAGCATCGGGCATGACAATCTCACATCCAAAAATTACGACTAACGCGACAATTTCGACCGTGGGAGAAGGTCAATCAACAGCTGCAACTCAGATTGTGAGCGCTTATGTAAATGCCACAGTTGTAAAACTGGCCGGCACACAGATCATGTCCACAGAACTTTTAGATCGATCTGAACCATCATTCTATGCAGCAATGTATGAGAACTGCTTGCGCGCATACGCTAAGGCATCAGATGCAGCAGTTATCGCCGAGATTGTTAGCGGCGGAACATTGTGTGCAACAACAGTGGCAGCAACTGCAACTGGTGTGCAAAACTTTGTTGGCGCAGCGGCACCAGCAGCATTTGCAGCAACTGGTGAATTAGCATCTGCATACATTGCAGGAACATCACAGTGGTCATTGCTCATCAATGCACAAGATGGATCACAGCGACCAATCTATGCAGCAGCACAGCCACAAAATGCAGCAGGTGTATCAGCACCAACTAGCATCCGTGGAAACATATTAGGGTTAGAACTGTATGTCGATCCTTACATGGTTGCCACAACTATTGATGACAGCGCATTTGTAGTTGCCAAGTCAGCAATCTGCATTTATGAATCCCCCAAATTAACGCTTTCCGTCAATGTAGTTGCCACCGGTGAAATTTCTGTACTACTTTACGGATATTTTGCGACTAAGACATTAGTCTCAGGCGGCCTACAACGCTTTAACCTCACCTGATAAAACCCTAAGCCGCTTGCAGGGTTAGGAGGCCCTAGCCCTGCAAGCCTTATCAAAGAAAGGATCATGATGGTCGCAAGTTATACGACAATGCAAGAGTTGCGTGATTCTTTGGGAATTGGAACTCTTTACACAAATGCCACAGTAGAAGAGTGTTGTCAAACTGCTGAGGATCTTATCAATTCCTTTCTTTGGTTTAATACTGCCCCTGTTGTTGCTACAGGTTTAGCTAACAACACGGCCACAGTAGTCATAGCAAGCCCTGGTCAATTTGTCACTGGTCAATCTGTGGCCATAACTGCATCGGGGGCAACTTTTAATGGCACGCGCACAATAACCGGCACTGGCCCATTTCCAACAACGGCCACCACACTTTTTTTGCCTAGTCGCTATGTTTATCCGCTTGGCTATCAATACCTGCAATTTGCAATTACTCACGCGGATATAGCTATGCATCTTGTGCAACCTTACGGCGTGATGACAGGCCCGGATGATAAAACGGCAAGTTATACGGCTACGGCGGCGATTAGATCGGCTAGCCTTATGCTAGCTACAAATATCTGGCAATCTAGACAAGCCACTCAAAATGGCGGCGCAGGCGTTGACGGCTATGGCGTGAGCACATTTAGAATGTCAAACACTTTGATGGCATCGATTAGAGGGTTGCTAGCTCCATATCTCAACCCAGCGGCAATGGTCGGGTGAATTTAGATGGCGGTAGCAGTCACAACCCTGAGGACAACACTAGCAACGGCTTTAGCCAATGCTGGTGTGTGGAGCACCTTCTCATTTCCACCGCCGGTCATTCTTGCCAATTCGGTGATAGTTGTGCCAGCAGATATGTACTTGGAGCCGCAAAATAACTCACGCAGCACTATTAACTGCATGGCACATTTTAAGATTCTCTGTGTTGTGCCATATCTAGATAACCAAGGGAATTTAAGCAACATCGAAGAATTTATGGTGTCTGTATTTACCCTTTTAGCTGCATCATCTTTGGTGTATAACATAGGGTCATTCTCTGGCCCTACGATGCTAGATGCACCATCTGGGCAAATGCTTACAACAGAGATAACATGTTCAATCCTAACGACTTGGAGCTAAATATGACACTGACAGATGAAGATAAAGCGTTTTTAATCAAGATAGGCCAAGACTTGCCTGTCGAGGTTAAAGAAACTAAACCAAAAGAAACAACAACAGAAAAGGATGAGGAATAAGCGATGGCAATTTACCTATCGAACGGAGTGGTGGTTACTTTGAATTCCGTGGCCCTCTCCGATCATGTTACAAGTGCACAAATCAACCGCAGTTTTGACGAGCTGGAAGTTACAGCTATGGGCGATAACGCACACAAATTTGTAAAAGGCCTAGAGGCCAGCACTATCACTCTAGACTTTTTAAATGATACTGCGGCATCTAATGTGCTACAGACCTTGCAAGCTGCCTGGGGTACAACTGTTGCCCTAACGCTAAAACAAACAAGCGCTGCAATCTCAGCTACAAATCCGGAATATCAGACTACAGTGCTTGTGAACAACACCACAGATATAAATGGTGATGTTGCAAGCATATCAACCCAATCGATTACATTTACTTGCAATAGCGTTATTGTTGTAGATAGCACACCATAACCAACTAAGAAAAGGGGCCTCACAATGGCAAGACTAAAAGTTACGCGAACAGATGGCGCGGTGGCTGAGTATCAGATTACGCCGCGTGTTGAGTATGCATTTGAGTTATATGCAAAAGCTGGATTCCATAAGGTTTTTAGAGATTTAGAGCGTCAAACAGATGTTTACTGGTTGGCCTGGGAGTGCATACGCACAAGCGGCGAAACTGTAGCAATGTTTGGCCCAGAATTTTTAGATACTTTGGTTAAAGTAGAGGTACTAGACGATCTCCCTTTGGGGTAGTGGGTAGGGGTTCCTTTGGTTATTTGGTCGCCCAATTAGCTATAGAGACGGGAATCTCTCCCCAAGACCTTTTAGAGTTAGATAGCACAATGTTTGCCAATATGTTGCAAGTGTTAACGGATAGAGCTAAGGAGATGCAAAATGCCAGTAGAAGTAAAAGGCGTAATGGCTCTTCGTAAAGCCTTGAACGCCTATGCCCCAGACTTGGCCAAAGAGCTGACCACTGAGATTACTAAATCATTAAAGGTGATACAAAAAAGCGCTAGGGGCTTTGTGCCAAACAATGCACCAGGCGGTCTATACAACTGGCAGTTTGATGCCTCACGCAAAATTACTGCTCAAAATTCTATGTTTAAAACTTTTAACGATAAAGGCAGGGTGCGATTTTTTCCGTTGTACAACGCTACAGAAATCAAGCGTGGGATTGTCTATCGCACCGGATACAGCAAGCCTAATAGCAAGGGTTTTAGATCATTGTTCAGGGTCAAAAATATGAGCGCAGCTGGAGCCATTTATGAGACGGCTGGCCGCATTAACCCCAGTGGAGTCACCCCACAAGGAGCACGCTTTGTACAACAGGGCCCTATTTATGGCCGCAAGCGCAATGGTCAAGACATGCGAGGCCGTGTGTTATATCGTGCATGGGAGCAGGATGAGGGCAGGTCAACAGTGGCCATTTTTAAAGCCATCGAACAAACACGCCTAAAATTTGAAAAGCGTGCCACAGTCAGCAGCAGCAGGGCCAGCGCATGAGCAACATCCTCATTGAATTAGCAGCAGAATTTACCGGCAAAAAAGCGTTCAAACAAGCTGATTCAGCTACTGAAAAGTTATACAAAACTACTAAAAAGTTAGCAGCATCTTTAGGTATTGCCTTTGGAGCCAAAGCCGTCATAGCCTATTCCAAAGCATCAATGAAGGCAGCAGCGGCAGATCAAAAAAGCCAAAGCATCCTAGCTAGTAATCTTAAAAACCTGGGTTTGGCTTATGCAAATGTAAACAGTGAAGCTTTCATAAAATCTATGGAGACTCAGACTCACATAGCCGATGACCTTTTAAGGCCGGCCTATTCTCAACTAGCCCAGGTAACAGGATCAATAGCCCTTACGCAAAAAATAATGGCTATAGCCTTTGATACTGCCAATGGTGCAGGATTAGATTACAGCGCCACAGTCAACATATTGTCGCAGGCTTATGTAGGCAATCGTAAGGGTTTAAAGCAACTACAGACTGGGTTGACTACAGCACAATTAGCAGCTTTAAGTTTTGATGAGTTATTGGTTGTACTTACATCACATTTTGGTGGCGCAGGTGAGGCTGCAATTAAGGGCTATGCAGGTCAAATGGATGCATTGTCAATTTCTATGGGTAATGTCCAGGAGATACTGGGCGGCGCACTTTTAGATTCTTTTGCTGAATTAGCAGGTGGCGGCAATATAACTAAGGCTACAAGTAAAGTAGAAAAACTAGCCGAAGCTTTTGCCGGAGTACTTAGAGTTTTAACCGGTGTTTATGACATCAACGCAATTTTAAACCAAGTAGAGTTTGGTGGTTTTTTAGGTGTAGTGCCTAAAAATAAACCTGCCTCATCTGTAGGGCAACAATCTCCTGGTGATCGCGCAGCTATTGATAAGGCCAATGCAGCTGCTAAAAAACGAGCTTTTGAAGCTGGAGCTGCTGCTAGGAAATTGGCCGCAGCACAAGCCGCCGCAGCTGCTAAAAAAGCATTAGCAGATAAGAAATCTGCTGATCTGTCTAAGGCGGCCGCTGCCTTTGATCTTAACCGTATATCAATAGCTGCTGCCCTTCAAGCTACATACGATAACGATACAAAACTGCGCCTATTGGCTATGCAGGCTATAGAGGATGAGGATGGCGAAAAGGCACTAGGTTATTTAAACCAACTTAAAATCTTGCAAGACTCAGTGCAAACAGCCAAGTTAGCAGGCATAACGACTATCAGTGCCAAGTCGCTTGAAGCTTTAAATGCCACGCTTCTAGCTGAGTTAGCAGCCATAAATAAGACTAAAATGTCTGAGGAGGATAAAAGTTTAGCTAGAGATGCAGCATTTGCTAAATATAACGATGCTTTGACAAAGCAAGGTGGTTTAGCTGCTGCTAATGAGTACAACGAGCGTGTGCAAATCCAGCTCACATCTATAGCCAAACTAGCTGCAATAGCAAAAACAGGCGCAGCCCTGGCTACACTCAATACTATTATGGTCAGCAATGAATTAGCCATAGCCACAACTCAATCGGCCAATGATTTGGCGCGCTATAGCGCTCTTAAAGATTACATAACCCTACTTGGTGTTGCCTACAATGCAGCCATAGCTTTAGCCGCTGCTAACGCGGCAGCGGCAGTAATTGTGCCAAAAGTGCCTAATGTGCCGTATGTACCTAAACCAACTCCAAGAGGCGTTTTACCTGATTATTTAGATGATCCTGTAATTCCTCCGTATGTGCCAAGACCAATACCAAGAGGCGTTTTACCTGATTATTTAGATATATCTACCTCTATCGGCAGTATGGCAAGTAGCACAGGCAACGGCGGCGGCGGTAGCAATACAATCAAAATTGAAATAGTTGATAAAACAAGTGGGCTAATTGAAGTCGTACAGCAAGCTGTACAGACCAATAACCGATACGGCAACAATTTAGACTATGCAGGCGCTATCTAATGCCTGTACCAGTTGTAAATGCGTTCATAAATTTTAGTACCGGGCCTGCTTTTGCACCCACTCTTTTGCTTGACTTAGGCATTTTAGACACAGATGTGTTAGGTGACTCAGCGGCAATTATTGTCGATGTGAGCGATGTGATAAACAATATAACTACACAGCGAGGTCGCAACGCCCAAGCCGATCAATTTCAAACAGGTAGCTGTACGCTTAGAATTGTTGACCAAAACGGGGATTTCAATTCCCAAAATTTAAATTCTCCCTATGCGGGCTTGCTTACACCTATGAAAAAAGTGCAAATAACTGCCACTTACGGCGCAACTACTTATCCAATTTTTATGGGTTACATTGTCAGTTACAGTACAACTACGCCGTTGAATGCTAGCGATGTTGTTTATACTACGCTGGAGTGCGTTGACGCTTTTAGGCTTGCACAAAATGCTCAGATTGCAACAGTGGCAGGCACCAGCGCTGGCCAGTTGAGTGGCGCTAGAATAAATAACTTGCTCGACAGTATTGCGTGGCCTAACTCTATGCGCGATGTAGATGCCGGTTTGACTACAATGCAAGCCGATCCTGGCACTGCTCGCACTGCGCTTGCAGCTATGCAGACAATAGAGACAAGTGAGTATGGCGCATTGTATGTAGGGCCACAGGGCAATTTTGTATTTCAAGACAGAAATTTAACGGCCAGCTCGATTACTGGCACCCCTGTATTATTTAACGATAATGGCACAGATATTAGCTACACCAATGCTGTTTGGATTCTTAATGATGTGCTCATATACAATCAGGCCAATGTGACCCGTAGCGGTGGCAGTGTCCAGACTGCGACAGACCAGGCCAGCATTGATAAATATTTCCTACATAGCTATAACCAGCAAAACCTATTAATGCAAACCGACCAGGTTGCACTTGATTACGCCCAGGCCTATGTCGCCTCACGCGCAGAAACCACGGTCAGATGCGATTCCATAACGCTTGACCTCTACACAGATAACTACAACACAGGCATAATTGCAGCCCTTGACCTTGATTTCTTTGATCCTGTAACTATCACGACCAATCAGCCTGGTAACTCTACTTTGACAAAAACCTTGCAGGTGTTTGGCAAGGCTATGACTATCACCCCAAATTCTTGGAAGGTCAATATGACCACGCTAGAGGCCATAATTGATAGTTTTATATTGGACAACGCGCTGTATGGAACGCTTGACACGACTAACAATGTACTATCCTACTAACTATGAACAGGCAGGTTAATAATGGCTAAGCAGATTTTTACGACCGGGCAAGTTTTAACAGCCAGTCAGATGACATCCCTTCAGCAGACAGCCCTTGGAGGCGGCGCGACTACGGCTAAGGTCGCCTCATATGTACTGGTCGCCGCCGATGCTGGCACAGTCGTACAGATGAACAGCGCAAGCGCAACAACCATTACAGTAAATCAGAGTTTGTTTGCAGCTGGTGACACTGTGCAAATTCAGAATGTGGGAAGCGGCGTATGCACTGTGACAGCCGGCTCGGCAACAGTAAGCACGGCAGGATCACTAGCCCTTAGCCAATACGAGGGCGGCCAACTTTACTTTAATACAACGAGCGCCGCGCTATTTTTCGACATAGTACAGAGCAGTGGTATGACTAACCCAATGACAACAACTGGCGATATTATTTATTCGTCTAGCGGTTCAACCCCTGCCCGTTTAGGTATAGGTACTACGGGTCAGGTGTTAAATGTGGCAAGCGGATTACCTGCCTGGGCTACGCCTGCAAGCGGTTCAACTTATGTCGGCTGCTCGGTATCTAATAGTGTTGGACAAAATATTGCCGATTCAACTGAAACAGCCGTGACATTTGACACAGAGCAATGGGATACAAATGCAATTCATAGCACTTCAGCAAATACAAGCCGATTTACTGTTCCATCGGGTTATGCTGGAAAGTGGCGTTTAACTGGTGGTTTCCCTTTGACTGGTGTACCTTGTCAATGGGAGTTTTACATCTATGTTAATGGAGCATATTTGGTTTCTGGCTATCCGCAATTTTCACGCGCGGCAAGTTCTGGGCGCGGAACAGATATTGCCGTGCCAGCATACGAATTCGACTTAGCGGTTGCAGATTTTGTGCAGGTTTATGCTTGGCACAATTTTGGATCAACGACTGCATTGCGTATGCAATACGGCCGCGCTTTTTTCTCATACATAGGAGCATAAAAATGAATCTATTTACACAAATTGTCACCGCATACCCAGAATTAACCAGCGATAATTTTAGTGGATTGGGGGAAATAACATTGCGTGATGACTCAGATGGTGAAGGCGCATATATTGCACGATGGGAATACTCAAAGCCTATACCACAAGGATTAAAACTAGGTAAATAACTACTAACTAAGGAGATAAATTATGGGGCCAGTACAGTTCAGCGTAAGTAATCAGACTAAGTATGATCTCAGAGTGCAAGCATCTAATGGCGCACAAGCTGGCGCAGTATCAGGGGCTAGCACTAACCTAAGTTTTACACCCGATGACACAAACATAACTTGCGCAATGCGTTGGTATCAAGACGGGGTATGTGTGCTACAGGGCTCGGTCGCATGGTCGGGTGGGGGCAGCGGTGCGGATGATGGGTGGTCTACAAGTAATTTAATATGTATGAACGGGCAAGCTAACGGCGTAGGCTTTAGCGGTTGTAATGAGGGCTGGGTAGAGTTGCAGCCCTATAACCTTATGGCTAACGGCGGCGAGGTTAGCGTTACTTATACAAATGCCTAAATGCTAACAAGCTATAACGGCTGGCCTGCATCGAAGGATCAAGCTGAGATAGGCATAAAATCCTACTCTGTGCCAGGCACACTAATTAAACTGCGATGCGCCGAAAAGGTAGCACCTCTTTTAGTAAACTTTGCCGCAGAGTTTCATAACTTAATAGAGCCGTTAGATATCGGCGCAAATGACGATTGGGGATTTTGCTACAGGATGGTTAGGGGCACAACCAATAAATTAAGCAATCACAGTAGCGGCACGGCCATCGATCTAAATGCGAGCCGTCACCCTTTGGGCCAAATAGGAACATTTGAGCCGGGCAAAGTGCCAATGCTAAGAGCCCTTGCACACAAATATGGCTTGACCTGGGGAGGCGATTACAAAAGCCGTAAAGATGAGCAACATTATGAAATTAGCATTGATGCAGTCAAGGTGGCTGCATTGATTAAAAAAATACAAGGAGTACAACTATGAAATCACAACTCAAAGCGGCGGCCTTGTCGTATTTACGCGCAGCAATTGCTTGCGTAGCAGCTCTGTATATGTCTGGTATTTCTGATCCTAAAGTGTTGGCTAATGCATTTATAGCCGGGCTAGTTGGGCCAATACTGAAAGCCTTGCAGCCAAGTGAGCAGCAATTTGGATTGGTAAAGAAATAAGATGAATGTCCAGGCATGGATGGCCTTGGCCGTAGGTGTCATGGCCATCCTGTCTGGGCTATATGCAGCCGTCAGGTTTATTGTGCGCTCAATCATGGCCGAAATAGGGCCACAGGCTAACGGGGCAAGCATCAAGGAGCAGGTCAATCGGCTAGAGGCACGCCTAGACCACATTTACACCATCCTGCTGGAGCGTTAGACACGCTCAAGCCCGTCTATCTTGTCTATTGTGTCCATATCGTCTATCCTAGCCATATCACCGTTGGTGGTACTTAGCGAAGGGCCTCACATGTCAAGAATGGCAGATCTACACATAGATATAGTTACAGAGCTCAGCAAGCAATCTAAAGAGTTTAATGAAGCTATTGAATGCGGTTGCAATGAATGCGAGCTTTACACAAGAGCTGAGATAGACAAGCAATTTGAGAGCATGTCAGCTGCATGGGTCAAAGCAAATCCATTGCGCGTGGTTAAGGTTAGCTCATGAAAATTACCCTAGACATTACTGCAACAGATTTTGACCACCTTACAACAATGCAAATGCGTTGGGCTGGCACCGATTGGAAAGACAAAGGTGATCGATTTGAGCCGGTAATCCCACAAACTGAGGTGGACTACAATTGGTTGTTTGCATACTGGTGTGATACTTATGCAGATTATTTACTAGCAGCTGCATATCTTACAGCAATTGGAGAGCTACACCAGGGGTTATTTGATAATGCTATTGCTGGTGACATCACAATCCTCACAGATTATGCCGGAACATGGAGCGACTAATGGAGCCAACATATTTGAGCACAACACAGATGGCATCAATGCTTGGCATCTCATCTGGCACATTAAGGCGCATGGTACGCGATGGCAGAATTAAAGCAATGAAGCCGATAGGTGGCCAATTCCGCTTTGACATGGATCAGACAATCCAGGCTTATTGGAAAATTGAAGGCGAGGCAGCCAAATGAGCGACTGGGCTATATTTACAATTATTACCACTATATGCAGCGTTATTATGTATGCAGGCTATTTAATGGGCCGTGAGGCAGGACTTGATAAGGGCTTTCAGGCAGGCTTTGACTTAGGCAAGGGAGTTGGCCGCCGTGAAGTGGCCAATCAATAATGACCTATCAGCGCACATCATTACAGGCATTGCTAGCAGTAGAACCGCATATTGGATCAATCAATCGCGCCGTCTATTTATACATTGAAAGCCGTGGATTGGATGGGGCAACCGATCAAGAGATTGAAAGCGTCACGCACATCGATGGCAATAGTGTCAGGCCATCACGGGGTTCATTGGTAAAGATGCGCCTGGTCATTGACAGTGGTCGAACCCGACCAAATGCCAAGGGCAATAACTGCATTGTGTGGATTGCTCTAGATGAAGGGATGATGTTATGAGTTTTGCAATGGATGATTATGTTGATGTGGCAGAGCGCATTAAGCGTGTAAAGGAAATGTATCCCGAGGCCGTGTTCAGGCCATCAAATCCAATGGAGCCATTTAAGATTATTGAAGTAGCTGGCATTACTTACATTGCCTACACCGCTGCATTATATCGTGATCCATTTGACCCATGCCCGGCCATTGCCTGTGCTTGGGAGGAGATACCAGGGCGCACCCCTTACACCAAGGGAAGTGAGTTGATGAATGCTGAAACAAGTGCGTGGGGTCGTTGCGCTATTGCTATCGGCATACCTAGCAAAAAGATTGCAAGCCTCCAGGAAGTTAAAGCGCGTGCGGAGGCACCAAAGGCAACAGTGACGGCAATTAAAAAGCCTGAGCAACAAGATGTGTATGACCCATGGGCCGCGCCATTAAATGAACCGGAGAGTGCACCTTTCGATGCCTACAATTGCATGCATGGTGAGCGCATGGAGGTATCCGGTGAGAAAAATGGCAAGGCATATTATGGAATGGGATGTCGCAAGGATCGAAACAGCGGTGAGCAGTGCCCGGCTAATTGGTTCGTGTTAAACGCTGAGGGCACCTGGGTTCCAAAGATTGCAGCTGTCAAATAATGGGCGAAATACAGATTCATACAGTTGCTGGATGGGTCAATTTGGAGGACATCATCCAAGCCAAGGATCAATGCACCACTTGTGGCAGTGTTGAGGATGCCGATGGTGCCGGGTATTTATGCATCGATCCCATTCTGTTTTATTGCAGAAAATGCCGTAAGGACTTTCAGTGATTATTACAATCCGATATGAATGTCGCAAATGTAAGAAAATAACTGAGCAAATTGAGCGCATTGTCACCGATAATCTGCCGGATCATGTGAAGGTGTTGCAATGCACCAGGTGTGGGATTATGGGAGTGTGTCTATTGGAGCACTCTGATGTCTGATATATGGATGGGCCTCCTATTGGGGCTAGTGATTGGGCGCATTCTCAGCCTATGGTTTGATCGATAATGCAAGAAGCATTGTTTAATTTTGCAAACTATGAAATTACAAGCGATGACTATTACACCCCTAAGTGGTTATTTGACTTGATGGCTTTAGAATTTGATATTGATGTGGCGGCCCCGGAGCACGGCATTCCATGGATACCGGCTAAAACTCATTTTAGTCAGATCAATGACGGACTGAGCAAAGATTGGGGGGGGGGTTGGTTTGGATGAATCCCCCATTTAGTAAGCCCGGGCCTTGGTTTGATAAATTCATTGAAAATGGCAATGGAGTGGCATTGGCTGTTGTATCTCGCAGCAAATGGTTTCACAAAATTTGGGCTTGCGCTGATGCCATAGTTGCCACTCCAGTTGATATGGAATTTGTCAGGCCCAAAGGTGAAGGCATGAAAATCAGCTATCAGACATTCCTATTTGCCTTGGGTGAGCCTGCAAGCACGGCATTGCACGGCATGAAATTATCCAGGGTGCGCTAATAGTTATCCACAGGAGTTATCCACAGGCACCTCAAACCTGTGGGAAACGCCCAAGATTCACGCTGTTACTTGACCTATGGGATACGATGCATAGCGCACGGCAGGGCCCGTTAGGGATAGCCCGGCGGTGTGTTGTGCATCTATTGGCAGGGCTATGTCTATTGCTTAGCAGCCCTGGAGCAAGTGCAGTAGATCTCAAAACAATACAATCTTATGCTGGTCATTTGCTCACACCATTAGAGTTTAGTGCAGCTTTAGTATTATGGACTAAAGAGAGCAATTGGAATATACGCGCTCGCAATGGCTCACACTATGGCCTATGCCAGGGGCGCAGTCAGTACATGCGGCACGCTAATTACCGGCAACAAGTGCGTTGGTGTATATCGTATGCATATAATAGATACGGCAGTATGCAAACAGCTTTAACGCATTGGAGGCAGTACGGATGGCATTAGCCAATGGCAGTAGTAGGGCATGGCGTAAGCAGAGGCTAAGAGTGTTACAGCGCGACCAGTACACATGCGCGTATTGCGGTGTGCTAGGTGCAAATCATGTGGATCACATAGTGCCAAGGGTCGATGGTGGCGGCGATGAAATGAGCAACTTATGTGCCGCCTGTGCCAATTGCAACCAACGCAAGAATGCCGCGCCAGTAGGCGTTTTTTTAGGGCGCTTGGACACCCCTCCTG
>Ga0208942_1000584_pt1 | contig 14432 bp, 11 predicted proteins | sample GreLakmeSU08MSRF_FD_187704 | JGI IMG/M metagenome (GOLD analysis project Ga0208942, IMG submission 187704) | Freshwater lentic microbial communities from great Laurentian Lakes, MI, USA - Great Lakes metaG SU08MSRF (SPAdes) | ecosystem: Environmental > Aquatic > Freshwater > Lake | place: Great...
AAGAAATATCTTAATTTGGGCTATGCAAAGATTTTTCAGAAATACCTAAAAAGTTATCCACTCCGAAATTCGCAATGGAGACTTTTAGGTCTAGACCGTTCCGGGTTTCGTGAAGGAAATTGGCCTGAGTGCATAACAAACACCTCAACATTTAATGGAATTGTGACTACAAATGCGATGCTCAATGATGTAAGCCCAGCCAGGTTTGAGGATGATTCACTTATTTACGATGTCGCAGGCGCGCATGAAGGTTATGACGGAAAAGTATTTAAAGGTTCTTATGATTTAGTTATGAGTTCAGAAGTTGCTAGATGTCTATATAACTTTAGTAGCGCACCAATTAAGGCAACTATCTCAGTTACTTCTTCTACTGGTGAAGTGCAAAACATTGCTACTGAATTGGTGAATGAGAAAGATGGCTGGCTAACTCTTAGTGCTAAGAACTTTACTTTTTCAGCACCGACTATCAGGATAAAACTTTCTCAAGATGCGCCCATTTCAAAGGTTGCAACTGCGCCAGCCACCACTGAGTCCAAGCAACCGGCAGCAACCAACGAGACCAAACAACCCGTAGCAGCTAAAGTCCTTAAGCCGGCAATCAAGAAGTCGATTACATGTACTAAAGGTAAATTAATAAAGAAGGTTTCTGGAACTAATCCAAAGTGTCCTACAGGTTTTCGGGGTAAGTAGAACTGACCTCTTTGATTTGTTGACGCCAAAATAGATTTCAAAGATAATTTGGCAATGAAACTCTCGAGAATCAATTCCTTGGTTGGTCTTCTTTTCCTACTCATCTATTTAGGGCCTTTACCGGCAGCAAATGCAATTCTCGGAGGAACTCCAGCAATAGGTAATCAAATAGTAGTTGGCTTATTGGGCAATAAAGATGCCACTTCTTCTGGTTGCAGCGGTGCTTTAGTAGCCCCACGAGTTGTTATGACTGCAGCACACTGTCTTACTCGCGATGCGGAACGAATCTGGATTTCTGAACCGGGAACAGATTTAAAAAATACATCGACCACGCGCATTCAAGTTGAAAAATATTTCATTCCATCAACTTTCCAAGCGGTAGGGCCGATATATCAGAATGATTTTGCAATTGTTATTTTGAAGTCCGCATTTCCTAATACTCAAACACTTACAATTGCTTCATTGGATGAAGTTAAGAAATGGATGAGCGAAGAGAAATCAGTGACCCACATTGGATATGGTTGTTTCACCTTGGTTGACAACCCACCTTGCGGCCCCACAAGCGCAACTCCTAATCAATTGATAACTCAATTAGGAAACGTTATCCCGCCACAATTTAATGGAATATCCGCAGTGCCTTATTCAATGACGAAAATTTCAGTCGAGAAAACAATTTGTGGAGGAGACTCGGGCTCTCCACTGATTACAGAAGTTGCCGGCAAAACTGTCTATATTGGCGCGCAAAGCTCGAGCAATGGTGCTGGTTGCACTAAAACCTGCTACGTCGTTTGCGCGACAACACAAGGGTTGCCAAGTGCCAACACTGAGTTGGTCGACACTGCATTTAAATATTTATTGACTTCCTCATCAACGCCTACTCCTACGCCAGCACCTACGGAGACTAAGCAACCTGTCGCAGTCAACGAGACCGAGCAACCCGTAGCAGCTAAAGTCCTTAAGCCGGCAGCAAAGAAGATGATTACTTGTACTAAAGGCAAATTAATCAAGAAAGTATCTGGAACCAATCCAAAGTGTCCTGCTGGTTATCGGATTAAGTGAACCTGAGTCTCAAGAGAAAAAGACCCCACCATTTCTGACGGGGTCTTTAACTTGTAACTAAGTGGATTGAACACTCGACTGACTGCATAAAGATTATCATTAGATTTATCCACAGCGATTGCACTTATTTAAATGAGCGGTACGCAATTAATCTAGATTCCCAATCGCGTACCGCTGTAGCTCATTGGATAGAGCACCCCTTTGACGCAGGGGAAGTGTAGCGGGTTCGATTCCCGCCAGTGGTACGCACACTAAGTGGCCTCACGGTTCGTCGCGTGAGGCCACTCTGCATTTATTACTGTTCGTAATTTTCAACTCATGATTATGAGTTATAAGAGTATTCTCAAACCATGACACAGAGGCAAGAGTTTCGAGTCCTACGTGCTTATAGCGATTTTGAGCTTCGTGAATATCTGCCTTGCGTGATCGCAGAGGTGAAAGTTTATGGCCAGTTTTCAACTTCATCAAGCAGTGCTTTCTCTACATTATTTAATTACATTTCAAAGGGAAACAAATCCTCGCAAAAAATCGCGATGACCGCTCCGGTGATCACTGCCCAAAAAGCAGATCAATCAGAATCTGCCGAATGGCACATCTCGTTTGTGATGCCATCAGGTAGCACCTATGGTCAATTGCCACATCCCAACAATTCACAAGTCACATTACGCGAATTAGATACCGAAACCTGTGTTGCCAAATCATTCCGCGGAAGAGCAACCGATGAGCTATCGCGAAAGGTAAGTGAAGAACTTCGTGCAAGCGCTGCTAAAGCCAACATTGCACTCTCTAATGAAACCCGAATCTGTCGTTTTGATCCGCCAGTTAAGCCTGGCTTCTTGCAGTACAACGAAATCGTGATCCCGATTTATTACGCTTCGTAATTTTTAAAGCTTTAATAATGATTTAAAGTGCTTAGCTAACTCAACAATTAGAGATAACGACCTCTAAGAAAAAAGTAACCCAAAGTAGTTTCCAATTTTGCGAGATTTACTTACATTTCAAAATCAACTAGATGTATGCTTTCGCCAGATGGTCCGGGAATTTCTTCCCGAAACCACCTACCCTCCGTTAGAGGGATTTTGTACAACTGGGCTCACTCATCTTCTGGGTGAGCCTTTCGCCTTTTAATAATCGCCAATAATTTGATATTTTTAGCTACTAACTAAATGTGCAAAACTAAAAACTGTTAATTAAGAATTAAGAGAAAAAGACCCCGCCATTTCTGACGGGGTCTTTAACTTGTAGTTCAAAATTTGCAGCTTTCCGACGAAACAAAAGAGCATCAAATATATCCACAGCACTTGAACTAATTTAAGTTAGCGGTACGCACACTAAGTGGCCTCACGGTTCGTCGCGTGGGGCCACTCTGCATTTATTACTGTTCGTAATTTTTAAGCACTAATTAAGATTTAAAGTGCTTAACTAACTTAACAATCAGACCGATCACAATAAAGAGCAGACCTATTGGCAAGCTCGCCATCAAAAACCAGAGATACCCTCCGCCACCTGAGCCCTCATCAAACATCGATCCGCCCTTGATAACCGAAAATAAGAAAGCACAAATAATTGGAAACACAGCGATAAGCAGACCTGTGCGAATTAGTGAGAAGCTCTTCACGTAATAAATGATAAACAGGCCACCATTAAATAACCCCAAGAACAGAATAAAAAACGCCCCCATAAAGCCATTAGCGCTTCTGTCGCCAGTTGTGATCAAGTTGGAGGAGTAGGCGTAGATGCAGATTGCGTTGACAAGGAGAGCGATCAGCAGGACAATCCTTTTGGAACTCATGCTGAAAGGATAGGGTAAACCCTACTAGATTTTTAAAAGAGTTAGATCGACAACGTACTCTGGCAGCATTAAACAAAGGGTGGATCTCGTGGGTGTAGAAAAGCTACTCAAGCATCTGCCTTGGGCTAATTCAGAGCACATGCGCAAGATATTCCGTCTCGTACTGTGCACGCTTTTGATCCTGCCAAGTCAATCATATTCTGCGGGTGCGTCCGCGAATGACTCATGCTTGTCACTTAACTCTAAACAATATCTAGAGGCCAACTCGAAATTAATTCCTTTAGATAGCAACTTCACTGTCGAATTTGATTTCTATTTGGACAGGGACGAGAAAGACTATGATGAGATTATTTCTCAAGGAGGCCAGCCGAATCCTTTCTATGTAGGAATTGATCCAGATTTAGGAATTCGCGCGGGTGATGCCTGGATTGATACGGGGGCTAAAATGCCACTCAAGAAATGGGTACACATTGCCTTGACTCACACCTCGGGTGACGTGGGCACGCTTTACATCGATGGAAAAGTGTTTGCGACAATCAATAATTACAAGCTCAACAACGTAGGTACCGCCACACGTGTCGGTGCGCAATATGACGCTGGAGCGAACGAGCGCATTACTGGCTGTATTGATAACTTAATGATTTGGAAATCAGTGCGAACTCCAAGCGAGGTTTTTCAAGACTCTTTAGTCAAGAGTCCGATCACCAACCCTGACCTCATCGCATTCTATGGATTTGATTCGGTTGGTTCTACGGGTCTTATTGAAGACAATACGTACCTGCGTAACCATCTTCGACCCTTGAGTACTCCAGAATTCATCCGAAATGAAAACGTAAAAGCGTGGAATGCTCTCCAAATTGAATATGTAAAAGCGTGGGATGATCTGCAAATTGAAAAGGACAAGCTGAAAATTGAAAGAGTGAAAAATTCTGCAAGTAATTTTACCGAAATACCGCGCGAAACTAATGCCTTAATGGCTTTGCGCCTTTGCCCAACTCCACAAGCCTTAACATGTATTGAATCTGTCAGTGCAATTTACAGCGATGGAAGTGTGTATCCGTTTACTTTGGTAGATGTTGTCACTGATACCTTCCTTGATCAGAAAAATCAGGAAACTGATTATGGTTGGATGCAGTGGAGTTTCATTGATAACACAGGAGCCACTAGATTAATTAATACTAATGGTCATTTAAGTGGCGAAAATTACAAAGGCGAGGTATTAAATTTCAATCTTCAACCGAAAATGACATTTTCATTTTTACCTGGAGAAAATGGAATTAAAAATGAAGATGTTACCTCAGGAATAAAATTCAAATTCGTTTTTCGGAGTTCGTGGGTTGTCCCTGTTTCAGCTGCATTGATGGCTGCCAACGCCGAATTTCTAGATGAAAAAATTTCAAAGGGGCATAGATATACCTACATCGGATCACCATTCCTTAGTGTGAATTTTTCAGGACCGCTCGGAGGTCTTACTGAAGCAGAAGCCGTGAAAACTAAGGCTTCATCTGAAGAAATGAGCATGTACTTCTTGATAGATCACGCCAGTTCAATACCAAATGGCTCATACGGTGACACAAAATGCGCTAAGTATGGCTATCAAGTTACTTCTCATAATGCTATTGGTGCTGGACTTCCTCATTTAACAGATAAGGACACGCTTGCCTTTGAAATCTTTTCACCTCATCTGCTTTCAACAGGTGAACTAAACAAAGGATTTTTCACAACCGATATGAGTGTGGCATACATGGATTGCTTTTGGCCTGGGAATAATTTAACCAAGGCCCCAAAAGTGGAAGTTTCAGTAGTAAATAGTGATGGCACTGCTCAATTAGCGACAACATCTGTAAGAATTACAAAAGATAAAATATTTCAAGTTAGGGCATTTGGATTTCACTACAGTAAACCAAATATTCGTGTCAAAGTGGTCCAGGCAAACAAGATTGAAAAAACTGGAGCTGTTAAAACTAGTAAAAAAATGCTCTCAATTACTTGTGTAAAAGGAAAGATGATCAAAAAGATTACTGGAACCCGCCCAAGTTGCCCCTCTGGCTACAAGAAAAAATAGCCAGCGACTCAACTAATTCACTAGGATATAAGTATGGAAAAATTTCGTTGGGGTTTTATCGGCGCTGGAATGATCGCCAAGAAAGCACTTTATCCGGGAATCTCTAAATCAAATACTGGAGAGATCTACGCTGTCGCATCTCGTGATGCAGACAAAGCAATGACCATCTCCCCCAAAGGTTTGATCTATACAGATTATGATCAACTTTTAGCTGACCCTAATGTCGATGGGGTTTACATCTCTCTTCCAAATGCTTTTCACTTGCCACTTGCAATTCGTGCAATGAAGGCGGGTAAGCATGTGCTTTGTGAAAAACCTCTTGGCATGAATGCAACTGAAGTTCGTGAAGCGATGGCGGTTTCCATAGAAACTGGAAAGATTTTGATTGAAGCTTCTTGGAATCGTTGGCATCCACGCACAAAAAGAATTCAAGAGATTGTGCAATCCGGAAAACTGGGCAAGTTGACTCGGATTCGGACCGCTTTTACTTATGACGGATTAGATAACTCAAATATTCGCCTCGATCCAACTATTGGTGGCGGAATCCTCTATGACTTAGGACCGTATTCGACAGTAGCTCCTTTATGGCTAACAGGTTTTCCAGAAGTGACTGATATGGAAGTACAGACTGTTTGGCACGCAGGTGGAGTCGATGAAACAACTCGGGTTAATTACAAAGTTGGTGGAGTTCCTGCGGAAACGGTGACATCAGCAAACATTCCGGTGTCGCTTTGGATGATCGTTGAAGGCACCAAGGGTTCGGTACGTACCGGAGGCTCTGATTCATTTGTTTCACTTAACAACCCAAGCACCCTTGAAATTGAAATTCAGGGCAAGAAAAAGGTTGAACGTTTCGACGCATGCGACCCATACCAATTAATGGCTGACGCATTTGTGCGCCATGTACGTGGGAAAAAGGATTGGGTTATGCCGCTTGAAGAATCTTTACGCTTTGCCGAACTATTTGATCAAGCTTTTGCGTTAATGAAAAAACCAGTTAACTCTTAATTCTCTTTGCTTCGCATCTGCAAAGTTTTCGCAGGTGCGAAAAGTTATTGAGTTCTTTTTTAACTTTTAAACTGTTACTTTCCGCAGGTCCATATCAAGCACTCAGAATAATTTTTAGTGCATTATAAAAGGAGAGAAATTGTCTGTATTAAATGAAGTTTTAGAAGCAAATAAGAAATATGTTTCGGGATTTGGTGAGAAAGGGAAATTAGCCCTTCCACCTGCTCGTCAATTCGCAATTCTTACCTGTATGGATGCTCGCCTAGATCCTGCAAAATACGCTGGACTATCTGAGGGCGACGCACATGTCATTAGAAACGCTGGGGCCCGCGCATCCGATGATGCTATTCGTTCTCTTGTGATCTCATACAAACTTTTGGGAACGAAGGAATGGTTTGTAATCCACCACAGCAACTGCGGTATGGAATTTTTCACTGATCAGGTGATGCGTGGATTGCTAAGCAATAGTCTTGAAACAGCAGCGCTGGGTGCGGAAGGGTTTTATGACATCGGAACAGGCCCAGGTTCTAATGAAGCCGCCTATATCGACTGGCTGACCATTTCTGATCGCAACAAAGCAGTTGTGGAAGATGTTGAACGAATTCGCAACCATCCCCTCGTGCCTAGAAATATTCCAATTCATGGTTTCGTTTATGAAGTTGAGTCCGGAAAACTGCTTGAAGTTCCTGGGGCAAAAGAGGCAGGAGCTGCAAGGTAATTAGCTTTTCGATTGTTTAAGTTGTTTTGCCGTTAAGGGCAAAGCTGTGACCGTGGCAGGATCTAGCCGTGGTTACTGCTTTGCCCTTTTTATAAGTGCCCTTCAATCTGGCCTACACAAAGGTGTACTGTTAGTCCGATCGTAAGGGAGTAAATCTGCGGAGAGGTTGATTTTCATGCGCAAAGTAGCGTTTGTGACCTCAATCTTTTTATTCACTTCTCTTCTAGTCCCAACTCAAGCAATTGCCGTCGATCCTCACGGTCCAAAAGTAATTTACGGAGCCCCCGTACGTCACACGCTTACTTCTTGTGCGACTAATCCTGGCGCAGCTGTGGCCTGCATACAAAGCGTGACATTGACGGCAAAAAGTGGCGATACTCCCATCGTTGGTGCAATTACAGATTTAAAGATTCCCGGCGATGAACGAGTGGCAGATTCAGAACGCCCGATACCAGCACCTGAGGTAGCCGCAATCGCTACTAGTAACGCCCCACCAGTGCTGATCGTTTCTGAGAAAAGTGGCTGTCATAGCATCGGCATTGTGCAAAGTTTGCAAATAAAAATTGGCTCTGACTGGGTTGATTTAAAAAAGGAAAAAATCACAGGTAAGTTTTCGGAATTATGTGCCGGTCCAAATTTATCCAATGCTGGATTCAAAATTACGTTGGAAGAAGTAACAGCAATACTTGCTAGCGGCGCTCTTAATGGCTCAAATATTTTTACAAAATTAAAGGAAATATTAGATCCTAAATCTTCAGCGGCCACTATAAGCCAAAACGAAATTCGATTTAGAGTGGCTCCGCCGAATAACGCTTGGGAATGGTTTTCACCAATTGAGACTTCTTTTCTTTGGACAGCTGGTGTACCTGAACCACCTGAACCAAAAGTAACTCGAGGTTTTTACAACGAATGGACATTTCCAAAAGGTAAGAATGCTGATCCTGCCAACAATGTGGGCCTCGTGGCAGAATTTCAACCATATAAAGCGAGATGGTGCTGGGCATTGGAAGTTTGTAATGATAGACGTGAAGAATTCTTATTAGGAATTAATCCAACACAAAATCGAAATCTGTTGAAGGATAATGAGAATTTTTCTTATACAATTACAATTCGCGCACCAAAAGCATTTGAGTTTGGTGAGGTAAGTGGGAGTGCCAAAAGAGTGATCGTGAAGTATGGCAAAGACCTCCAACCAGTCGGCGGCGTAGCAACTCGAGAAATTATTGCCATTTTGTCACCGATGGCCACTGCCAGGGGTGGAACTCCGACCAAAATGGCAGAGAAGGCAGATTTCATTTCATATGGTGCAAATATTTGGATTTATGGTCAAAATAATGGAATTGTAGATGCACTAGGAGCGTGTGGAAAAATCGGTGGAGTGCAAGTTGTTTCAAATGCGATGCATTCACTTGATCCAACTTGGGACGAAATAGAGCAAGCGATAGTTGTGCGGTTATCAACTCCACATTTACTGCCAGATGGTTCGATAAATGTGGGGTACTTGGAAATCAGAATGCCTCGTGCAGCGGCTTTGTGCATGTGGAAAGTTGACCTAGATGGCAACATAAAGGCAAGTATTGCAATTACCTACGTGGATGGTTCGGCCCCGACAGTTGCAACAGTAAGTGGCCAACGAATTGGCGATGATTACTTAATAGTGTCAACCGGTTTTCACTACTCGAGTCCAACATTACGAGTGAAACTTTCGCAAGATAATGCAGTTAAACCTGCCGATAATGCAGTTAAGCCTGCCGATGATGCAGTTAAACCTGCCGATAATGCAGTTAAACCTGCCGATAATGCAGTTAAACCTGCCGATAATGCAGTTAAACCTGCCGAAAATTCAGCAAGCACTCAGAGTGAAAGCAAAAATGAGAGCAAGGTGGCCGCTCCTGTAATCGCAGCTAAAAAGATTAAGGTAATTAATTGCGTTAAAGGAAAATTGACACGGAAAATATCTGGAGTAAATCCTAAATGTCCAACCGGATTTAAGAAAAAATAGTCCACAATATTTTCTTTTCCACAACTTAAAATCTAAATCAATTAGACAACCAACCACACGCGTATTTTGCGCTTGCGTGTGGTTGTAGCTCAATGGATAGAGCGCCCTGTTGACTACACGGGAGGTTGTTGGTTCGAATCCTACCAGCCACACGTACCAAATCTGGCTCCGCAGTTCGTCGCGCGGAGCCAGATTTTTATTAAATCATTTTTTTATACTTACAGTAGTTCAAGTTATCTTTATAATTTGCAATTTAGAATTGATCGAAACTAGCCCTATTTCTTGCGATATCCCGCAGGGCATTTTGGATTTGCTCCGGTAATTTTCTTGCTGATTTTTCCTTTTGTGCAGGTGATTGAAATCGACTTTTTTGGAGTTGCTGGTTTAACAGCAACTCCAACCTCTTCTACTGGCTTAGCTACCTCTGGCTTCGTCTCAACTACAACTTCTTTAGGTTTTTCTTGCATTAACTTTACCTTGAGAGTTGGTGATGAAAAAGTGAAATTCTTCGCACTTAGGTAAAACCAGCCATCCTTTTCAATCAACATTTCAGAGGCGATCTCTTGGGTGGAACCGTCGCTAGAAGTAATTGAAATTTCAGCTCGTATTGGTGCTTTACTAAATCCATAAATGCATCTTGCAACATCTGCGCGTAACGCTAAGTCATAACTTCCGCGTGCGACATCACCATTAGCTTCAAAATGAGGCGATGCAACTTTATAAATTAGCGATCCAGAATCTTGATCAAAAATTGGTGGACCAGAAGAGTAGGTAAGCGCATTTGTGGTCACCACGCCAGCTAATTCCCCTGTGCCATCCGAACACTTTTGAATAGCTGGCTGATTCCAAGAATTTAGAGCTTTATACGACCAATAGCTCTTTGTTTTACTGGCTTTATCGTCAATCGCAGGAAGAAATGCATTCATCAGTTCCATATTTAAACTGAATGCGTTATCCCCCATATAAATTTTGCCATCTCCTATAGATCCATTATTTCCAAATGGTTTATCTATAAAAACAATTTTTCTTACCGCTTCGGGTATTTGTGAGTTTGGAACCGTAAAATCTAGTGTTGAGATTTTTACTGGTTCAGCTTCAACAGATATTTCTGCGCCATTTTTCCAGGGCTTTGTCGAGATAATCGGAAGTGCAATTCTTCCGTGAAACCAACCGCTCAACTTAGATCCAACTTTGATATTCAAACCAAATCTGTAACCTTTTGGATAGTCGCGAGCTACTTCACAGATTCCTGTATCGGTGACTGCACAACGTTCTTTTGTTGGTGTAGAAACTTCTCCATATGCAGTAAAACCTGGCCCCCCATCACGCTTGTCGAAAGCCTTATTTGGGCGATAATTTCCAGAAACTTTTTGTACTGGAGTGATTGCTGCAGAAATGTTTGCGAATTCAGCTTTTTTAGTTAGTAGTGAAATTCCAGCAGCTTTAGCTACATAGCTAACGTTCATAACGGAAACAAAGTAATTATCTTCGCCTCCGCTATTTGTAACTCCTGGAATATTCCAGAGCGCTCCACTACCTCTTACTGCTGGCAGATCCATTGATGGGATTGGATCACGGTCGTAGGCCCACTTAGCGGGTAACGAGGTTACATAATTACCATCAGTTTTTTTACCAGAACTATCAATAGCCCACACCTCCGAGATGCACGCAATTGAAGGATCTACAGCACAAACTGGAAGATGTTGAGTGATCTTAACAAGTACCGCTTCATCACAAATTTTGTCTTCCATGCTAGAACAAATCAAACTTTTTGATTGATAAGCGTCATTTAACTCGCCACCAGGGTCACTCATCGTGATTGCTACATCTACACTCGCTGCGATATCGATATTTTCTTCTAAAAATAGTCCAAGGGCTGGGATGTTTGAGGGAAAAATTGCCCCAGCAGTTGCAACATTTGTCTGCATAATAGTTCCCATAAAAATTGCTGCAATAGCCAGCAAGCTAAATACAAGCCGTGACCCACTTTTAGCCAAGGATTTCATGAATTTCTCCGACCCTGCTGCAATTGCAATATCCACCTGTTACCACTATCCAACTCAATCAAGTTTCAGGCTGTCAAATATAAAGAGATGAGAAACCTGGTCGAAGGCCATGTGCTAATCCTCTTCGTCTTCACGCAAAATCTCTTTTGCGCGACTGGCATAAATATCTACATACTCTTGACCACTCATCTGGCCAATAGCTCGCATGATCTTGTCAGTGGCTTCACGCAATGTAAATGGATCAGTTGCATCACCGGCGAAGTGCATTGGTTCACCAAAAAAAATACTGACGCGAGCGATCTTTGGAATCAGCTGTCCGGGAGGTTGAATTTTTTCAGTATTTTTCATCGCAACTGGAATTACTGTGGCACCTGATTCAATTGCTAGGCGAGCAATACCGGTGCGACCTCGGTATAGCTTTCCATCGGGTGATCTAGTTCCCTCTGGGTAAATACCGATGCAATGACCGGCATTTAATAAACGAACTCCAGTTAATACGGCGGCTTCACTTGCTCGTCCTCCGGAACGATCAACCGGGACTTGACCTAAAGCGTGGAAAGTAATTTTCTTCAAAAAACCTTTTAATCCTGGTGCAGTGAAGTACTCCTGTTTAGCTAGAAAAGTAACTTTGCGAGAAACAACTAGTGGCATAAAAATTGAATCGCTAAAAGATAAATGATTTGATGCAATTATTACTGCGCCGGTGTGTGGCACATGAGCCAGGCCGCTTACTTTGGGACGAAATAGCAAAGTAAGAATGGGCATGAGGAATGCCTTTAATAAGCGGTATGCCATGGGTAAAGGTTACTGGCGAGCCAGATCAGCCACGCCCACCAATCCGGCGTCATTACCTAATTGAGCAGGCACGATACGCGGCAATGGGTGTCCTGAAAAGGATGCGGCGCGCTCAAGTGCACCTCGTGCTGGCTCTAGTAAGAAATCTCCGGCTTCAACTAATCCCCCACTAATAATTATTAGATCGGGATCAAATGCCACAACTATTGATGCAATACCAAGTCCGAGCCATTCGCCAGTAATCGTAAATGCCGAAAGTGCTAAACGATCTCCATCTTTTGCCGCTGCTGTTAAATGCGCACCAGTTAAACCAGCGGCTGTTCCGTCACCGCGTTTTAATAAATCAAATGCGCGTTCTGGCGCAGCTACAATTCCTTCACGTGCGTGACGTAAAAGTGCTGGACCTGCTGCGTACTGTTCGAAACATCCGCGAGCACCACAACCACAAAGTTGTCCATCAATCACCATGCGGATATGTCCAAGTTCTCCAGCGGTTCCGTAAGCACCGCGATATAACTCGCCATTCAAAATGATTCCGCCACCAAGTCCAGTTCCAAGAATCAAAAGAATTGCATGAGTTGATCCTTTACCCGAACCAAATTTGTACTCACCCCATGCAGCAGCATTCGCATCATTTTCAACAATTACATCAAGACCGAGCCGTTCTTTTAACTCATTCCCTAAATTAACTCCAGTCCATCCAGCAATATTTGGCGGAGCTAACATTGTTTGGCGATCTGCTGAAACAAATCCGGCAGCAGATAAACCAACTTTGGTAATCGGTGATGGTGATTGCGCCATTAACTCTCTGACTAAATCTGCTACGCGATCGGTTAGGGCAACGCCACCTTCTTTTGGAGTGTCCTTGCGAATTCGAGCAAGAATTTTTCCATCTTCATCAACTATTCCACCAAGTAATTTGGTACCGCCGACATCAATACCAATAGCGAGTGTCATTAACCCTCTATGTGTGCTTTCAATTCCTTCAATACTTGATCAATAAAAGATTTCTCAGCTTTTTGGCGCATCATTGCTGGAACCGGCATATTTAATTCAACAGTGAGTGCATAAGTGAGAATAGTTTCATCACCATCAGCCTCTAATTTATAAAAACCATCCATTGCAGTTAATAAATCTGCATCACTTAAAGAAAAAGAGATCTGCGCCGGTGCTGCGCTCCACTCGTAATCCAAGACAACGGTGTCCCGCAAAGGGCCAGAGTTGACTTTCATCTCCACTTTGGTCGCCCGTCCTTGCGCATCACTTTCCACTACTTTTACAGCGGTAATAGCCGAAGACCAGGTTGGGTAATTAGCCAAGTCGCTGATCACCGCATTTACATCTGCGAGTGGGGCTTCAATGGTGGCGGAGGCTTGGGTTTGGCTCATAGGGCAAAGATACCCTTCTCATAGCCATAACTCCTGCGCTAGCGTGTGACCTGTATCCACCTTCGACAGACCAAATATAGGAGCGGGTTTTCCATGAATCAGATTCACGTCCCGGCTTTAGTTCCTGCCCCAACAAGTGGCAACTTAACTGACCTCGTCGCTGATCGTGCACATTTTGAGCCAGAGCGGGTAATGCTCTCTCGTCCGTTAGGTGATGGATGGCAAGAAGTAAGTGCGCGCACCTTTGCAGCTGAAGTTCGCCAAGTCGCCAAAGGTTTAATCGCTTTGGGAATCAAGCCTGGTGATCGTGTTGGAATTTTAGCGCGCACTCGTTATGAGTGGACGATTTTAGATTTTGGTATTTGGTTCGCTGGTGGAGTTGTCGTTCCGGTTTATGAGACATCCGCTGCCGAACAGATTCAATGGATCCTCGAAGATTCTGGCGCTGTTGCAATTGTCGTTGAGACTCCAACACATGCCGCACTTGTTGAAACAGTGCGCACCAAAGAGTTAAAAAACATTTGGACCATCACCGAAGGTGCGATCGCTACTCTGACTGCCGCTGGATCAGCAATTTCTGATGATCAAGTAGATGCTCGACGTAATGCATTAACCCCCGATGATTTAGCAACTTTGATCTACACATCTGGTACCACTGGAAAACCAAAAGGTGTAATCCTGACGCACGGAAACTTTTTATCCGAATGTGGAAACGTAGTCGAAGGTGCTGCTGATTTGTTCTTACGCAAAGATGGCTCAACTTTATTGTTCTTGCCTCTTGCACATGTCTTCGGTCGAATGATTGAAGTCGGTGCAGTGAAGGCCGGCTTGCATCTTGCGCATTGCTCAGATCCAGTTGGAAAATTAACTGCTGATCTGCAATCTTTCAAACCAAACTTTGTTTTATCA
>Ga0208942_1000590_pt1 | contig 14329 bp, 10 predicted proteins | sample GreLakmeSU08MSRF_FD_187704 | JGI IMG/M metagenome (GOLD analysis project Ga0208942, IMG submission 187704) | Freshwater lentic microbial communities from great Laurentian Lakes, MI, USA - Great Lakes metaG SU08MSRF (SPAdes) | ecosystem: Environmental > Aquatic > Freshwater > Lake | place: Great...
ATGCTCGGCCTCGCCAAAGAACTAGGCAAATGGCTGGCCCATAATTTCGACGTCGACCATAAGGGCGTGGCCATCGAAGAACCCTCCGGCACCGAACCGGGCGCAATACCGATGTTCGTCGTCGCGAGCGTCCCTCAGTCGCAGTGGCATGTGATGGTTGCCCTGGCCCAGAGCCGCGCTTGCAAGCTGTTCGTGGTTCTCCCGGCCGAGGGCGGCGCGTTCCGCCTTCAGGAACTAAACATCCCGAAGCCGGAGTAATCAGGCGGCGAAGACCTTGACGGTCTCAAGGTGCAACTCGGCCACCTCCTCCAAGGTGAGGCCTCCCCACTTGTAGCCGCCAGCCAAAGCGAAGATATGCGGTATCTTCCGAGCTTTTGCCCACTGGACGACGCGCTTCTCGCGCTTGCGGATGATGTCCTTGGTGATGCCCTTCATGCCGCCGGCTTTCTCATAGGTATCCATGCCGGCGTTATAGATCAGGAAATCCACGCGCTCCAAAGAGTGCAGCGCATCCTCAACGTGCCTGAGGTAGTCCTTCGGCTTGTCGACCTCGACATAGAAGTGCCGGGCCGGATCGGACGGCTCCCAGGAGTCGAACGAGTTGACGGTGACATCAGCGAGATAGACCTGCTTATGGTCGCCAAGAATGTCGAACGTCCCACCACCCGCATGCGCATCGAGATCCAGGATACCGACGGTCTTGACCTTCTTGAGGGCCTCAAGCGCGGCGAGGGCCAGTCCGTTGAACTGGCAGAAGCCGTTCCCTGAATTTTTACGCGCATGGTGTAGGCCGCTGGAGAGGCTACCAGAACGACCGTTCTTCAACGCCTCTTTGACGGCATCGCGCATGCCTCCAGTCGAGGCGAGGATGCTGTCCAATAGAGGCTGCGACCAAGCACCGACCTCTAGGAAGCTTCCCTTGTCCTCGAAAGTACTCCGCACGTGCTCCGGCGTATGAATCATTTCGAGCTCCTTCCGAGTCGCGAGCTTGGGCGCCTCCAGCCAGACCTCTCCCGCCTTACCGGCTTCGATCATCTCAGCGACCAGCTTGGACTTCGTGACGGTCTCGGTCCTCCCTTCGACGACATAGGTTGGGCTATAGAAGACAGTAAGCGGGGGTTGCGGCATGAAGGTGTTATACCCGGGTGCAGCCGCCCCGTCAAATCCGCCTCCTGTCATAGGTTGCGGTTGGCTTCGGGCCGATGCTTCGGCATGTTCAATGCGTCGCCAATTATGTCCTTCGACCCCAAGATTCCACGAGAACTCGCTAATAAACTGGGGCGCGAGGCGATGAAGGTCATCGAGCTGGGCCTCTACGCCTCGCCGACCAGCCAACAGGTCGACATCGCTGCTGACATCGCCGCCGCCGTGACGCGGACCAGCCACCTGCCGCCCGACCATCGGCACACCACCCCCCGCACGGGATCGCACATGACGACCGTCGAAGTCACGGACGAGACCTCACTCTCCGCCGCCGCTCGCCATGATGCGGCGGGGCTGCGCACACTGGTGCTCAACTTTGCCTCACCGACCGTCGCCGGAGGCGGCTTCCTCGCCGGCGAACGCGCCCAAGAGGAATACCATTGCCGTTCTTCCGCGCTCTTCGCCTGCCAACTCGGCGGGCCGATGTACGCCTTCCACCTGCAGCAGGGCAACGCACTCCGATCTGATGCGATGATTTATTCACCCGATGTTCCCGTCTTCCGGGACGATGAGCATCGCATGCTCGAGACGCCCTTCAAGGTCGCCTTCGCCTCCGCCGCCGCCTGCGACGCCCGTGACGTGGCTCCGCTCGACCAGGCGAAAATTCCCGGCGCCATGAGCGCTCGCATCGTCAAGGTGCTCGCGATTGCCCAAGCCAATGGCCATGACGCACTCGTACTCGGCGCCTGGGGCTGCGGCAACTTCGCCAACGACCCCGGGCTCATCGCCGATCTTTTCCGACAAGCCCTCGACGGCCCCTTCAAGGGTGCGTTCCGTCGGGTGACCTTCGCGATAGTGGACACCACGCCCGATCAACGTTGCCTGAATCAATTCCGCCTCGCCCTCTCGCCCAAGGCCCCTCCCAGGCATAACTGAGCGGAGCCTTACTTGAGACGGCTGAGGATCGCTTCGCCTACCGTGGCGCCGAGGAAGTCATAACCGGCACCTGTGAAGTGTACGTCGAGCGGCGGCTGGAACTCGGCCAGACGGGGAGTCATCGCCGAGAAGAGGTCGTCCGTCGGGATGCCGTGCTTCTTCATGACTTCAGCGGCGAGGGCGTTCTTCTCAATAACTGATGCGGCCGTCTGCTTCTGCGCCGGGTTATCCGGGATCGGCGTGGTGCTGGTCCAGATGAGCTTGGCGCCGGTCTTCTCGAGTCGCACCACAATCTCCTCGAGACGCTTCACATAGTCGGCCGCTGGCGTAGAACGGTCATGGATGCCGAAATTAAAATGGATGACATCCCACTTCCCTTCGCCGAGCCAGGCGTCGAGATTCTTCAGACCTGAAGTAGTCGGACCGCAATTAGCCGGCGCGCGGTGGACGTTGGCCTTACCCGCGAGGACCTTACGAGTCGGCTGAGTGTAGCCACGCGAGACGGAATCACCGATGAGCAACACTCGAGGTAGTTTGGGGTCGTCCTTGACGAAGTCCCACGCGTTCGACTTACCGGCGATCTTATCCCGCTTGTGCAGGGGCAGATAGAAACCGCCCAGCTGCTGCTGGAGCACCACCTCCCAGGCCTGCTCGGCCGGGGAGAGCTTGGCCAGCCAGGCCTGATATTTTTCGTCGACGACCTTATCCTGCGCCGCCTTCTTCGCCGCGGCCTGCGCAGCCGCTTCCTTGGCGTTCGTCGGCTCGCCCTTCGGGGGTTCGGCGGCGACCAAGACGAGGGCGAGGCTGAGCAAGGCAAGCAGGTACTTCATGGCGGGGTAAGCAGATGCAACCAGCCTGACTGGAACCTTCAAGCCGTCACTGCCGCCCTCCTGGCAGGATTCCTTACTGGACGACTCCGCTCATCGGGTGACCGGTGACAGCCTTCCAGGCGATCTCTTGAAGCAGACGATTGAGCTTCGCGGCTTCCGGCAACTTGGTGAGCTGGCTGACCACAGGCAAACCGACCGGACTGCGGCGATAGATAACCGAAAAATGACAGTACGCCGAGAGGACGCGGATCTGTGCGCCGGGATGCCCAAGGGCATCCGTGAAGAGTTCGTTCTGCGTCCTGATGCCGGGTACTTCGCCTTTGATGACCTTATCACGCAGGGCCATCACAGCCTCTCCGCTCGGCACAATCGTAATCTTCGCCGAAGGGATGCGCTGATTGATCTCCTTCACGTGGTCTTCAAAGAGTTTAAAATACGGGTCATGCTTCGAGCGCAACTGCGCCAGGGTGATGACATCGCGATCGATGGACTTGGGCTTACTCTTGGAGAGCCAGATTTCCGAATCTTCGAAGGGCACCCAGTTCTGCTGAAGAGTCAGACGCAGCTTGGGGTTATGCTCCAGTCCAAGCTTGGTAAAATTCTCGATACCCGGATCTGGCAGGAACGTCGGCGCCATGGTAAACAGATCGGCCTTACCAGCCTCGAGAACCGGCTTCGCCTTGTTCTTCTCCGCTGGCAGGTCCCAGTGCTGGATGACCTTGGAACCGCCGATGGAAGAAATCGCCAGCTGCTCATGCCCTTGGATACCTGCGGCCTTGGCCATCTCGGCGACCAGCGGCGGCATCCATACATGGAAGCTATGACCCGCGCTCAGCACCTTAAGGCCGGCCGGCGTGACCAGAGCTTCTTTTGCGTGGACGGGTGAGAAGACCGACAGGAGAAGGACGAGCAAGAGGCTGCAGAGGCTGCGCATGAAGGGAATCTCACCTCCTCGCGCCTGCTCGTCAACGCCTTCGGGCACACTAGGTTCCACCCGATGAAGGTCCTATTAAATAGGTTAATGTCTCAGTTAGGCTTCCACGATACCAAGGCATTATCACCTGAATCGACTTCATGCATCGATGAAAAGCCTCTTGAATAAGCCTCAAACAGAGTTAGCAACTTAAGCACGATAGCCATCGAATAAGGGTGTCCCAACGAGTTACGGGGCGTGATGCGACAATCATTAGGTAAAATGCGGCGTTTCGATTACAATCGCGCCCACACCGATGAAGAAACGCTATAAGTCGAACGAGCCGCTGAGCCAGAACCGCAACTTACTCCGCTGGGTGGAGAAGATGGCCGACCTCTGCCAGCCCGCCCGCATCCACTGGGTCGACGGCAGCCAAGCCGAAGCCGACCTACTCTACGCCGAGATGATCGAGAAAGGTACCCTTCTGAAATTAAACGAGCAACTCTGGCCGGGATGCTATTATGCACGCTCTGACGCTTCCGACGTGGCCCGCGTGGAGGATCGCACCTTCATCTGCTCCCAATCGAAGGAGGCCGCCGGACCCAACAATAATTGGGAGAACCCTTTCGAGATGCGCCGGAAGCTACGCGGACTGTTCACTGGCTGCATGTCCGGACGTACGATGTATGTCCTCCCCTTCAGCATGGGTCCGGTCGGCTCACCGATGGCTCAGCTCGGCGTCGAGCTCACCGACTCTCCCTACGTCGTGGTGAACATGCGCATCATGGCCCGCATCGGCCTACCGGTATATGCTGAAATCGATCGCGGCCATCAGCGCGTCGTACCCTGCGTGCATTCCGTCGGCGCCCCCTTGGGTAAAGGCAAGAAGGACGTCACTTGGCCCTGTAATCCGGACAAGTATATCGTCCACTTCCCGGAATCACGTGAGATTTGGAGCTTTGGTTCCGGTTATGGCGGCAACGCGCTGCTCGGCAAGAAGTGCTTCGCCCTCCGTATCGCCTCCAACATGGCCCGCGACGACGGGTGGTTAGCCGAACACATGCTTATCGTGGGAGTCGAAGACCCGCAGGGTGAGAAGACCTACGTCGCAGCAGCCTTCCCGAGCGCTTGCGGCAAGACCAACTTCGCGATGCTCGTCCCTCCGCCCGAGCTTGCCCAGCAGGGCTGGAAGGTGACCACGCTCGGGGATGACATCGCCTGGATCAAGCCGGATACCGATGGGCGACTGCACGCCATCAACCCGGAAGCTGGCTTCTTCGGTGTCGCTCCAGGCACTTCCGTCGAGACCAACCCGAACGCGATGGCAGCGCTCTCGCGCAATACAATCTTCACCAACGTGGCCTTGACCCCCGAAGGTGGAGTCTGGTGGGAAGGCATGACGAAGACCCCGCCGCCGCGCCTGACGGATTGGCAGGGTAATCTCTGGACTCCTGAAATCGCCCAGCGCACCGGCGCCAAGGCCGCCCATCCTAACTCGCGCTTCACCGCACCAGCCTCGCAGTGCCCGACAATCGATGCGGACTGGGAGAAACCCTCAGGCGTCCCCATCAGCGCCATCGTCTTCGGCGGCCGTCGCGCCGCCACCATTCCGCTTGTCTACCAAGCCTTCAACTGGAGCTCGGGCGTCTACATCGGCGCCACAATGGGCAGCGAGATAACCGCGGCCGCCGGCGGCACTATCGGCAAGGTTCGCCGCGATCCGATGGCGATGCTACCTTTCTGCGGCTACCATATGGGCGACTATTTCCGCCACTGGATCTCGATGCAGAAGCGGATTTCTGAGACGCCACGCATCTTCCATGTGAACTGGTTCCGCAAGGACGCCGAGGGCAAGTTCCTCTGGCCAGGCTTCGGTGAAAATATGCGCGTACTCAAATGGATCGTCCAACGCGCCCGCGTTCGGGCCCAAGCCAAGGAGACGCCCATCGGCTGGATGCCGCGCTACGAGGATATCGACTGGGCTGGTATCGATTTCTCCAAAGAACGCTTCGAGGAGCTGCAGTCCTTCGATCGGCAGGCCTGGCGAGCCGAAGTCATGGCCCACGAGGAACTTTTCCTCGACCTCCACGACCGCCTCCCCAAGGAACTCATCTACGAACGCGAACTGCTCATCTGCAGGATGTGACCCCCGTGACCCCAACCTCCTCCCATTGGCGCCTGCTGATTCTGTCCCTGCTGATGATTTTTGGCGGGGGTCTATCCAGTCATGTGATTCAAAGCGACGGAGGTCGCGTCGAAGTCACGGACTTCCGGCTTGATACGGTCAACGGTCAATGGGTCACGGCCGACCTATTTCGTCCGGCCACCGCCACCCGTGAACACCCCGCCCCGGCCGTACTGATTTGCCCAGGCTTCGAACGCAGCAAGGAGACGATGGCGTCCTTCTCGATGGAGCTGGCTCGCCGCGGCTTCGTGGTCATCACGATCGACCCCTACAACCAAGGTGCCTCCAGCTCGACGATGGAGCGGCGTTCGGCAACGAAGGAAGGCTACGGGCTGGTCGCGATGGCGGAGTACGTCCACGGGAAGACCGGCCCGGATTTCATCGACCGCTCCCGCGTCGGCGCCTTCGGCTACTCCGCCGGCGGCAACGCCGTCATGCAGACGGCCTCCCAGTTTGGCGCCCGCCAGGCCACGGCCCTGCGACGCGCGACGCGCCTCGACTCCGACAAGGGACGTACGGTGACAGAACAAGAGACCGCTCTGGCCCGCCGCGAGAACCTACTCACGGCGATCTTCGTCGGCGGCTACGTCCTCACGATGAAAGATGAGCTCTTCGCCCCCATCGACGCCAACGTGGGCATGGATTACGCGCGTTCGGATGAAGGCGCTTTCCGTAACGTCGCCGGCAGCGCCGACATGCGTACGGCCGCCGAGTCGCTGGCGCTCGTCAATTCCGCCCGGCCAGCCGACGATAAACTGAAGGCGATTGAGATCGGTCGCGCTTACGGCGAAACCGCCCAACGCACGTACCGTATCGTCCATAATACATCCGGTATCCACCCACTGCTTCCTTACGACGACCGTTTCGTCGCGCACGTTCTGGAATTCTTCGACCGCACCCTACAAGCCCCGTCGCCGCTACCGCCCGAAGACCAGCGCTGGAAATTCCGCGAAGCCGCCACCACCATAAGCCTCATCGGCGGACTACTCTTCGTGATCCCTTGCGCTGGGCTGCTCCTGCGCCTGCCCTTCTTCGCCGCCGTCCGCCAACCGACGCCACCAGCCCTCCCCTCCCCATCCCCTTCTGGCCGTAAGCTCACGTGGTGCTTGTTCTTCTTCGGCGCCCTTGTGGCGGCGATGCTTTTCATGCCGCTCGCGATGGCGACGTTCACGGTCTTCCCCGAAGCGAGCTCGGTGAAGCAGACCTGGTGGTTCCCGCAAAGGATCAACAACGCCCTGCTACTCTGGGCGCTGGCCAACGGCGTAATCGCCTTAGTGCTCTTCTGGGCATCCTACCGATTCTATGGTCGTCATCACGGCGTCACACCCTCGATGTGGGGCCTGAAGCTCAGCGCCAGCGCAGCCGCTCGCACCGCCTTGCTCGCCTTGATTGTCGTCGAGCTATTCTACGCCCTACTCTTCGCCTGCTATGCGCTGTTCCACTCAGACTTCCGCTGTCTCTTTGTCGCCGCTTCGACGGCCTTCCCTCCCAAGATGCTCATCGTGGCGTTGGAATACATCCCGTTATTCTTCATTTTCTATTTCGCCAATTCCCTCCGCGTGAATGGGGGCTCGCGCCACGAAGGCGTCCCCCTCTGGCGGTCCGGCCTCTATAATGCCTTCGGCAACACGCTCGGGCTCATCCTCGTGCTGTCGCTCCAATACCTACACCTCGGCGCCACGGAACAGCCGTTCTGGACGGACGGATGGCTCTACGTTAACCTGCTTTTCGGCGTGATCCCGATGATGTTCCTGTTGCCGTGGCTGCACCGGATCTTCTTCGACCTCAGCGGACAGACCTGGCTGGGCCCGCTCATCACCTGCCCACTATTCGTGATGATGATGCTGACCAGCAATGTCTGCTACATCCCGCTGAAGTAAGTCCCCTTACTTACTGGAGCGATACGGGCCAGCCGGGAGACCATCCTTGCCGGCGGAGTAGACGCTGACCTCAGGAAAGTTAGACCAAGCGTAACGCACTTCCTTGGGCGCCTTGACGCCGGTGACCGTGACGGTCGTGCCGTCGGCCTTGGCCTGACCGAAGACCCACTTATTGTCGGCTCCGAGCAGACCGAAACCCTTGCCATCGTTCTTGAGCACCACCGGACGGTCGTAGGTGAGCACCCAGGCGTCGCCTTGGCGTACCGCATACTCCACGCGCGGGGCTTCGCCGTCGGTGCGGGTCTTGTAAACGCGCTGGAGGGCGACATAGGCGAGACGCTCGCCGATGGGGAGTTTGTCCTTCGGATGGATGTCCTTCTCTTCGCCGAGATCGATGTTCACAGACTGCATCGCACCCGGGACGTTGTCAGCGATCCATTCCATGGATTCGCGGAGTCGGGGCCAGCCACCGTCCTCGACGGCGAGCTCAGGCTTGCGGGCCATGAAGCGGGGTAGCTGGACGATGATGAACGGGAATTCCTGGCCCCAGGCCTTGTGCCAGGACTTGATCATCGAACCAAGGACCCACTTGTAGGCCTCGGGTTGGCCGGCGTTCGATTCACCCTGATACCAGATGGCGCCGCGCACAGAATAACCGACGAGCGGAGCGACCATGCCGTTCCAATTCATGTAGGGTCCATTGGACCAAACCGGGGCGAACCTGCCCGCATCCTGACGCAGTTTGGCCAACGCAGCCTTGTCCTTCTCGACGGCGATCTTGGCGTTGAGCTTCTCGAGGGCGTCAGCGCGGGCCTTGATGGCCGTCGTTTCCTTGGCGTCGAAATCCTTGGCGTCAGCGACGTCGGCATACATGCCCTTCGGACCCCAGGCCTCGGCGCGCGTGCCACCGATGGAGGTATGGATGACGCCGACTGGCTGCATGAGGTTGGCTCGCAATTCGCGGGCGAAGAAAAGACCCGTAGCGGTGAGACCCTCGACGGTGTCAGGAGCGGCGAGTTTCCAGGAACCCTGGACGTCGTCGACGGGCTCGGCCTTGGGCGTGCGGGCGACGGTGAAGACGCGGAGGCCGGCATCGGCGGGGCGGGACTTGGCGTCCGCAGCGGCAGTGGTGTTCTTGACGACCCAGTCCATGTTCGACTGGCCGGAGCCGATCCAGACCTCTCCAACGATTACGTCGCGAGCGGTGAAGACTTCCTCTCCAGAGCTGACGATGAGGTCCTTGCCCTGCTCGGTGGCCTTGAGGCCACGAAGCGTGGTGGTCCACTTGCCGTCGTTGCCGGCGGTGGCGGTGGCTTCGGTCGAACCGAGCTTCACGCTGACCTTCGAGCCCGGGTGGGCCTTGCCGAAGACGGCGGCGTCACCGGCCTGGAGGACGGCGTGGTCGGAGAACAGGGAGATGAGCTTAAGCTCTCCGGCGGATACGAGCGCGGAGCAGCAAAGCACGAGGAGTGCGAGGCGGGGTAGCATGAGACCAGCAGACCTTGCCGGTGGAAGATGGCAAGCCTGTCCCCGGAAGACGGTTGAAACTCTTAGGATAGGGCGCTGTTATATCTATACTATGAAACACCTACCCCTGCTCCTCCTCGCCGCCCTCGGTTTTGCGGCCGAAGATGCCCCGCGCCCGAACGTCCGCCCCGAAGGATCGGCCCCTGAAGGTCGCTCCAACCCGCGCCTCCCGGTCCCGCTCTCCCCTGACGAACAGAAGCGCCTCCGCGAAGCCATGGAGAAAGCCAATCAGGACCCTGCCGTAAAGGAAGCCCATGAGCAGGCCGCCAAAGCCCAGCAAGCCGCCGCCGAAGCCCAGAAGAAGGCCCGTGAGATTACCGACGAGGCCGCCCGTAAGGCCGACCCGTCCGTCGCCCCGATCCTGGAAAAGGTCCGCAAGGCCATGGAACAGCGTCAGCCCGGCCAGCCGGGACGCCAGCCCGAGGCACAGCCCCGCGGCGAGCAACCTCGCCGCCCCGAAGGCGGCAACCGCCAGCCCAACGCCGAGCCGGGACGCGGACGCGAAGAAGGCAAACGTCAACCAGAGGCCCAGCCCCCCGGCGAAGCCCCGCGCCAGCGCGAAGGTAATCGCGAGGAGCCAGCCAACCGCGGCGGCATGATTCCCGGACTATCTCCTGACGAACAGCGTCGCGTCCGCGAGGCGATGGCCAAGGCCAATGAAAACCCGGCCGTGCGCGAAGCCCGCGAGGACGCGGCCGCCGCCCAGCGCAAGGCGATCGAGGTCGCCGAAGACGTCGCCCGCAAGGCCGACCCTTCACTCGGCCCACTCTTCGAGAAGATGCGCAAAGCAGGTGAAGCGCAGCGCGGCCGTAAGCAGCCCGAATAAGCACGTTATCGTCCCTATCGAAGGCCGGCCGTAAGGTCGGCCTTTTTATTTCCCATTACTGACCACGAGGCTCATATTGCCCCCATGCGCCTCCCCACGCTCGCCCTCGCGACCCTCGGTCTACTGAACCTAGTCCACGCCGACGACGCGCGCCTCGGTCCGCTCAAAGACCTCAACGGGTACTTCCCCTTCCCCGCCCCGAAATCCGTTCAGGAATGGGAGCCGCGCCGTGACTTTGTCCAACGCCAGCTAGTCATCTCGCAAGGGCTCTGGCCGATGCCGACGAAGACGCCGCTCAACGCGGTAATCCACGGCAAGATCGACCAAGGAGACTACACGGTCGAGAAGGTCTACTTCGAGAGCGCTCCGGGCTTCTTCGTGACGGGCAATCTCTACCGACCCAAGAACATCTCAGGCAAGGTGCCCGCGGTCGTCTTTCCGCACGGACACTGGGTCGACGCACGCTTCCTCAACCAGTCCGATAAGTACGTCCGCGAGGAGATCGCGACCGGACAGGAGCGTTTCGAACAAGGCGGCAAGTCGCGCTTCCAGTCCATGTGCGTCCAGCTCGCCCGCATGGGTTGCGTCGTCTGGCAGATCGACGCCCTGAGCGATTCAGATTCAAAGCAGTTCTCACCCGAGGTCATCCATAAGTTCGCCAAGCAGCGCCCAGAGATGAACCGTACCGAAGGTTGGGGACTCTACAGTCCCCAGGCCGAAGCTAACCTGCAAAGCGTGATGGGACTGCAGACCCTGAACTCGATCCGTAGTATCGACTTCCTGCTCACCCTTCCCGAGGTCGACCCGAACCGCCTCGCGGTCACGGGATCCAGCGGCGGCGGTACGCAGACGATGCTCCTAGCGGCCACCGACCCCCGCCTCGCACTTTCCTACCCGGTGGTGATGGTCAGCACCGCGATGCAGGGCGGTTGCTCCTGCGAGAACGCCACCCTCCTTCGGGTTAATTCTGGTAATGTCGAAATCGCCGCCCTCTTCGCCCCGAAGCCACAAGGCATGAATACGGCCAACGACTGGACGAAGGAGATGGCGACCAAAGGCTTTCCCGACCTGCAAAAACTCTACGCGCTCTACGGCAAGAAGGACTACGTGACGCTGCAACGCGGCGAACACTTCCCTCACAACTACAACGCAGTCTCGCGGATGGGTTTTTACGAGGTGCTGAATCGCCATTTCAAACTAGGCCAAGCGTCGCCTATCGTCGAAAAGGATTATGTGCCGCTACCCAAGGAGAAGCTCACGGTCTGGGACGACGCCCATCCGGCGCCAAAGTCCGGCGACCCTGAATTCGAACGCGGCCTACTCAAGTGGCTCAAGTCCGACGCGGAACAGCAGCTCCTCGCCGCCGCCAAGACGCCTGAAGGTCGCGAACACGTCCTCCGCCCGGCCATCGAAGCCCTCATCGGCCGCCCCTACGCCCACGCCGGCAAGATTAGCTTCCCTGACGCCAGCACGCAATGGCGCGACTCCCACTTCCGCACGCAAGGTAAGCTGCTCAACGCGACCTACGGCGAAGAAGTGGCTATCGATTGGCTGCAACCCATCAATCCGACCGGTGACGTCGTGATCTGGCTCGATGATGCCGGCAAGGGTTCCGCCCGCCTCGCGGATGGAACCATCCGCCCCGAGCTGCAGGAACTCATCGACCGCGGCGTGGGCGTGCTCACGGCCGATCTCTTCCTCCAGGACGACAAGAAGCTCAAACAGACCCGCGTCGTGGCGGGCCCCCGTGAAGTCCCGGCCTATACCTTCGGCTACAACCACGCGCTCTTCGCCCAGCGCGTGCATGACGTCATGACCATCACGAGTTACCTGCTCTCGAAACGCGACGCCTCCCAGCCGGCCGTAAAGAGAGTCTCGCTCGCCGGCTTCGGCCAGATGGGCGCCGTTGCCACTGCCGCCCGAGCCACGACCGGCAACGCCATCGTCAAAGCCGCCGTCGATACCGCTGGCTTCCGCTTCGGCCAGCTCCTGGATTACCGCGACCCGATGTTCCTACCCGGCGGCTCCAAGTATCTCGACGTCCCGGGCCTGCTCTGCGTCGCCTCGACCCATGCCCTCTGGGTAGCCGGAGAGAAAGATGCGACACTCTTCCCTTCTGCCACGCCTCACCTCGACGGCACCGACACCAAGACTGCCGCCGCGGCTTGGCTAGGTCGCTGAGCCTACCCGTCCCGTCACCTCAACACCTTAGCAGCGTACCCCTGCATGAGCTTAGCCTGGGCCTCGTCTACCTTGCCGGTCCATTTTGGAGCCGGTGACTTCACGCCGTAAATCTTACCGAAGAAGATCAGGGCATTGAGGTAGGTGCCGACCAGCTCCGGGTGTGAATTATCGTCGCGGTGCAGGCGAATCGGCTTGGCCGAGGCGTAATTGAGCTCCCAGGCATCGCCGCACGGCACGACCGTGGCCTTATTCTCCTTGGCCACGAAATCATACCACTTACGGAGGCGGCCCTGCATCTCCTTAGGATTGGCACCGATGGCACCAGCCTCTTTTAGAGCGGCTTTGTCTTTCCAGAAATCCGCGTGCCGCGCCCACGTTTCATAGAAGTAGATCCGTGCTTTCGGGCTCTTGGCGCGGATGCGCTTACAGAGCTCGGCTGCGCTTTGGACGAATTGCTCCCGAGCCGTGGCATCTTTCTCCGCTTCGGCTGGTTCCTGACTTTGGCCCTGCAGGACGACGACATCCCAGCCACCCTCCGCGATGAGTTCCTGGCTGGGGGCCTGGGTGAGCTGCTGGTGCAAAGTCTGGCCACCGGGCGTGGCGGACTTCACCACTGGCTCCTTGCGACCGGCGCTCTTGACCACTTCCAGAAAGACATCGGGAAGCTTATTAGAACCGGTATAGCTGTTGCCGATGAACAGGATGCGCTGCGGGTCCTCGGCGAAGGCGGCCGTAGCAATCATCAGGAAGGCGGCCAGCCATGACATCGGGGCGAATCTCATGGCGGCCAGCATTCCGCGGAATCAAAGGATGACAACCCCGTCTTACCAAAGCACCGGCTGGGTGACGCCGATATTACGCTGCACTTCGGGGTCGGTCGGATCGGACGGAAGCTTCTTCCACAGGTCGAGATAGGCGGTCTCACCGAACTGGCGACCAGCGAAAAGCAGGCTGGGCTGACGGGCCGGCCAACCCTCCCAAGCCTGGACGTCGGGCTTGAGCGTCCATTTGGATTTATCGGCGAGGAACGGATAAAGGAACGCCACGGCCTTACGGATGCCGCGACCGTCCGGCAGCGTGAACTCCCAGAGGTTGTCCTCCTTGGTCGAGAGCACTTGGCAAAGGAGCACCATGTTATCCAGCTGGAAGATCGAGTAGCCGTACGGCTTGGTGCGAGCGAGCTCTAGCGGGAAGCCACCATCAACAGCCATCTGCTTACCCACGAAGACTTCCTTGTACTGCTTGCGGCAGGCGGCGAGCTTCTCTTGATCGCCGATGAAATCAGCGTAGACGGCGAGCTGCAGATAAAAAGCGACGGCATGGTTATTCTTCGCAGCGGCCTCTTCCTTGCCGTTCTTGCTGTTGACCATCCACTCCGCGAGTTCACGGAACCATCCGCGCAGGTCTTTGGCCATACCGGCCGGGAAAGCGGGCGAACGCTCGAGGGCCTTCACGGCGGCGGGCACTTCGATGAGATGCAATGCGTCGATGATGCCGATACCGCGGCCTGGCGAGACGCCCGGGACGGCTTGCGCGAAATCAAGGTTTGGATTCATGCGCAGCTTGGCGTCCAAGAAGAATACCCGGAGCAGCTCCGCAGCCTTGACGGCATACTTGTCATCACCGGTGACCTGATAGGCAGCGGCGAGCGCCGAGACGGAATCACGCAGGGTCTTCACGACCAGGCGATGCTGACTGAAATTCTCCGGATTGGTCTGCCCGTCGCGTCGGATATACGGGAGGCCATTCGGCTTCGTGGAATCCGGCCACCAGTAGTCGCCATTCGAGTAGAAGTCGTTGGCCCCACCCTCGCTCAGTTTGGCCGGGAAGGCGGTGATGCTGACCGGCGCCTGCGTCAGGGCCTTCTCGGCGGCCTTCAGGATGCGCTCGCGATCAATTGCCGCG
>Ga0208942_1000595_pt1 | contig 14254 bp, 11 predicted proteins | sample GreLakmeSU08MSRF_FD_187704 | JGI IMG/M metagenome (GOLD analysis project Ga0208942, IMG submission 187704) | Freshwater lentic microbial communities from great Laurentian Lakes, MI, USA - Great Lakes metaG SU08MSRF (SPAdes) | ecosystem: Environmental > Aquatic > Freshwater > Lake | place: Great...
GCTCGCTCGCGGAGATCTTCCTCGACGTGCCGGCCGCCGGCCGCCGCGGTCTCTTCAACCTCATGGCCACCGAGGCGAAGGATTCCACCCCGCCCGCTTTCGTCGGCGCGAATGTCTCGAAGTTCGCCCGCTGGCGGCAGGACCTCCCCCGTTTCTGGAACAACATGACGGGAATGGCGAACGAGATTTCGCCGCTCGCCGGCGCGATGATCAGCTTCTTCGAGGCCAGTGTGCGCGAGAAGGATCAGGCCTTCAATCTGCAGGCCCAACTCATCGCCAACCTCGGTGATGACGTAATCATGGTGGAACAAACCCCGCGCGGCGGCAGCAATCCCCAGGACCTCCTCACCTCCAACGCCATCTTCCTCATCAACTCGCCCAAGCCCGAGGTCGCGGCACAAGCCATCCGCACGCTCGCGAGCACCTCCGGCCAAGCGCCGGTGACGCGCGAGGTCGAGGGCCGGACAATTTATTCCTTCAATGCCGGCGGTGCGGAAGACGGCGGTAAGAATCCCGGCGGCTTCCATCTCGCGGCCGCGACCGGTTTCGTGGCGTTTGCCACCGACCTCGCCGCGCTGGAAGGTTATCTGCGCGGACCCAAAGAGACCGGCAAACCGCTGAAGGATTTGACCGGCCTCGCCGCAGCCGCGCAGCAAGTCGGCGGGATGAACACCGGCTCCTTCGTCTACGAGAATTCTCGCGAGACCGCGCGCGGCCTGTGGCAGACGATGCAGAAGAATCCGAAGCTCCTCACCGATCTGGTCGGCGGCCCGCTCGCTATCGCCGGCCTCACCGGCAAACCGAAGGCGGCCGGTGCGGACATGGCGTGGATTGATTTCGCGGCGCTGCCGCCCTTCGAGAAAGTGGAGCGCTACTTCCACTTCTGGGTGTACGGGATGAAGACCTCGCCCGAGGGCATGCAGATCCGTTACTACGGCCCGACCCCGCCCGCGTTGAAGAAGTGATCAGCGTCCGCTGACAACTTCAACTTCGTCCGTGCGCCCACTCGGCGTTACTCACCGAGCAGGTGCAGCACCACTTGCCGCCGGTGCGGCGCGTGACGATGTTCCCACACGTAAATCCCCTGCCATCTGCCCAGCACCAACGCGCCGTGCGCAATCGGGATGGCGAGATTCACCGACGTGAGCGCTGTGCGCACGTGCGCCGGCATATCGTCCGCGCCCTCGGCTGTGTGCTCGAAAAGCGGGGCGCCATCGGGACAAAGCTGCGCGAAGAACCGCTCGAGATCGCGCCGCACCTCGGGATCGGCGTTCTCCTGAATCAGCAGCGACGCCGAGGTGTGCCGCAGATGCAGCGTGGCGAGGCCGGTGTGCAGTTCGCTGTTCTTCAACAAGAGCGCGACCTCGCCGGTGATTTCGTAGAAACCGCGACCGCGCGTCGGCACAACGAATTCTTGAAGTGCTTGGCGTAGCATCAACGCGATTTCCATCCAACCGCCCGTGAAAGACAAGAGGGAAACGTGTGCTGACGAAAACAGGGCCGCCGAAAACCGAAATCGTGAAAATGAAAACGGCGACCTCTTTCGAGGCCGCCGTTCTTGAATCATTGCAGCTACGGCTTAGAGCCCTTTGCTGATCATGTATTTCAGCAGGTCGCCGACGCGGTTGGAGTAGCCCCACTCGTTGTCGTACCAGCTCACGAGCTTGAAGAAGCGGCTGTTCAGCTCGATGCCGGAGCCGGCGTCGAAGATGGAGCTGCTCTTGTCGTGGATGAAATCGGTGGAGACAACCTCGTCGGCGGTCCACTGGAGGACCCCTTTGAGGTAGGTCTCGCTGGCCTTCTTCATGGCGGCGGAGATCTCGGCGTAGCTCGTTTCCTTCACGGTCCTCACCGTGAGATCCACGCAGGAGACGGTCGGCGTCGGCACGCGGAAGGCCATGCCGGTGATCTTGCCCTTCACTTCGGGGCAGACGAGGCCAACCGCGCGCGCGGCGCCAGTGGCGGAGGGGATGATGTTGATGGCCGCAGTGCGTCCACCTTTCCAATCCTTCTTGCTCGGGCCGTCCACAGTCTTCTGCGTGGCGGTGTAAGCGTGGATGGTGGTCATCAATCCTTCCTCGATGCCAAAACCTTCCTTGAGCAGCACGTGCACGAGCGGCGCGAGGCAGTTCGTGGTGCAGCTCGCGTTGGAGATGATGTGGTGATTGGCCGCGTCGTACTTCTCGTGGTTGACGCCCATCACGACGGTGATGTCCTCGCCCTTTGCAGGAGCGGAAATGATGACCTTCTTCGCACCGGCAGTGAGGTGGCCTTTGGCCTTGTCGGCCTCGGTGAAGAGGCCGGTGGACTCGATGACGACGTCCACGCCCAGCGCCTTCCACGGCAGCTCGGCGGGGGTTCTGGCGGAGACGACGAGGATCTCCGCGCCGTTGACGACGAGCACGTCGTCCTCGGCTTTGTCAGGGGAAGATTTCTTGGACGAAACGGTGCCAGCGAAGCGGCCCTGCGTGGAGTCGTACTTCACCAGATAGGCGAGGTTATCGGCCGGCACGATGTCACCGACGGCGACGACTTCGATTTCCTTGCCGACGAGCCCTTGCTCGACCATCGCGCGGAAGACCAGACGGCCGATGCGGCCGAATCCGTTGATTGCAACTTTGACTGCCATATTATTCCGTTTTCGTTGTCAGGTTAAACCGAACCAAGAGCGGCACATCGTAGCGGCGGCGTCCGAACCGTCAACGCTGAATTCTGCTCGATTGGACTGAAGCCGCCGCCTACAGTCTGCGTGGAAACGCGAACCAGAAACCGCCGTGCCGCTACTCGAGATCACCGACCTACGCAAAAGTTTTATCACGCCCGATGGCGCGACGCACACGGTCGTGGACGTGCCGACCTTCGCGCTCGGCGAACACGAGCAGATCGCTCTCTCCGGCGAAAGCGGTTCCGGTAAAACGACCTTCCTCCATCTCATCGCCGGCATTTTACGTCCCGACGCTGGACGCGTGACGCTCGCCGGCCGTGAGATGTCCGCGTTGCCCGAGTCGGAACGCGATCGGCTGCGCGCCACGCACATCGGCTACATCTTCCAAACCTTTAATCTGCTCCAAGGCTACACCTGCTTGGAGAATGTCCTGCTCGGGATGAAGTTCGGTCGCGGTGTGGACCACGCGTTCGCCATCTCCCTATTGAAACGGGTCGGCCTCGCGGACAAGTTGAACCACAGTCCGCGCCAGCTTTCCACCGGCCAGCAGCAGCGCGTGGCTGTCGCGCGCGCGCTCGCCAACCGCCCGCAGCTCGTGCTCGCCGACGAGCCGACCGGCAACCTCGACCACGCCAACGCCCGCGAATCGCTCGCGCTCATCCGCGAGACCTGCCGCGAGAACAGCGCCGCGCTGCTGCTCGTGAGCCACGACCGCGAGGTGCTCGCGCAGTTCGAACAAGTGCGCGACCTCAAGCAACTCAACCGCGCCGCCGCCCAATAATTTCTCCGATGACCCTCGCCCACATCGTCGCCAAAAGCCTCCGCCAGCACGCGTTTTCCACCGTGGTCACCGCGGCCAGCATCGCGCTCGCCACTGGATTGCTGATGGCCGTGTGGGCGGTGAAGACGCAGGCGAACCAGACGTTCACCGGCGTGAGCGGTGGGTTCGACGCCGTGCTCGGCGCGCGCAGCGCCAAGCTGCAGCTCGTGCTCAACGCCATTTTTCATCTCGAGGAATCGCCCGGCAATCTCGCGTGGCGCGACTTCGAGGAGATCCAGCGCAACCCCTCCGTCGCGCTCGCGCTGCCCATCGCCGTCGGCGACAATTACCACGGCTACCGACTCATCGGCACCACCACGAATCTCTTCACCGAGGTCGAGCCGCAGCCGAAGCGCAAGTTCGCATTCACCAGCGGCCGCGCGTTCAACGCCGGTTACGCCGAGGCTGTGCTCGGCAGTTTCGCGGCGCAACGGCTCGGGTTGAAAGTTGGCGACAAGTTCCATCCGTATCACGGCCTGCTCTTCGATGAAAAGCAGCAGCACGCGGAGACGTACGTCGTCACCGGCATCCTCGCGCCGAGCAACACGCCGGCCGACCGCGTCATCTGGATTCCGCTCGAGGGATTGCAAAACATGAAGGGCCACTCGGCGCAAACCGCGAGCGAGATCAGCGCCGTGCTGGTGAAGCTGCGCTCGCCGATAGCCGGCAAGCAGCTCGACACGCTCTACAACAAGCAGGGCAACCGGCTCACATTCGCGTGGCCGATCGCGCAGGCCATCGCCCAGCTCTTCGACAAGATTGCGTGGTTCGACCGCGTGCTGGCGCTCGTCGCGTGGCTGGTCGCGCTCGTCGCCAGCGCCTCCATTCTCGCCAGCCTTTACAACTCGATGAACGAACGCCGCCGCGAAATCGCCATCCTACGCGCGCTCGGAGCGCATCGCTCGACGCTCTTCGGCGCGGTCGTGCTGGAATCCGCCGCCATCGCCTCGCTCGGCGCAATCGCGGGCTTCCTCGTGTACGGCGCGATTGCCACCGGCGCGGCGGCCATCATCCGCGCGCAAGTCGGCGTGGTGCTCGATCCGTGGGCGTGGAACCCAGTGCTGGTCTGGGCGCCCGTGGGAATCATTGCCTCCGGCGCGGCGGCTGGTATAGTGCCAGCCCTGAAAGCCTATCGCACGGACGTCGCAGAAAACCTTGTGCCGCATTCTTGAACTATGAAACAGCTCTCTCACCTCGCCTTCGCCTTGATTCTCGGCCTCGCCTTCGGCTGCGCCAAAAAAGACGATTGCTGCCCCAACTGCGAACACGCTGAGAAGAAACCCACCGCCGCCGCGCATCATCACGACCCACCGCACGGCGGCACGGCGGTGACGCTCGGCGACGAGGAAGGCCATCTCGAATTCGTCCGCGACGCAGCGACCGGCAAGCTCACGGCCTATTTGCTGAAGCCGCACATGACCGGTTTCTGGCGCACGAGCGCGACGCAGTTCGAGGTCGCCGCCAAAGTCGGAGACAAAACCGAGACGCTGGTTTTCAAGGCCGTCGCCAACGCCGCCACCGGCGAGACCATCGGTGACACCGCGCAATTCGAGGCACAGGCGGATTGGCTGAAAACCACGGAGCGGTTCGACGGCACGCTCACGGAGTTGAACCTCAATCTGCCCGGCAAAACCTTCAAAGCCGTCGCCTTCAACTTTCCGAAAGGGAACTGACCATGAAACCGCTGCTGCTTCCGCTCATCGCCTTCGCTGCCCTCGTTATCGGGTGCAACAAAAGCGCGCCGCCCACACCGCCCGTTGTTGAAATCCGCGGCGAAGCGATTCAGCCGTTGGCCAGCAAAACCAACGCGCCGGTGACAAACGCAGTTTTACCGAAAGCAACCAATGCCGTCGCGAAGCCCGACGAGAAGATTGGCGCGTATGTCGTGGTTGGGTTCGATCGGCTTGCGAGTTTTAATTACGACGTGCCGGACGCGCCGGCGACCAATGCGGCTCAGCAAGCCACGCTCAAGGCGCAGATTCCCGAGCCTGTGAAGACGCTCGATCGCCGCAAGGTGGCAGTGAAGGGCTACATGCTGCCGCTGAAGGTCGAGGGCGGGCTGATCACCGAACTGCTGATCATGCGCGACCAGTCGATGTGCTGCTACGGCACCGTGCCGAAGATCAACGAATGGGTGAGCGTGAAGATGATCGGCAAAGGCGTGAAGCCGGTGATGGACGAACCGATTACAATCTTCGGCACGCTCAAGGTCGGCGAAATCTTCGAGAACGGCTACCTCGTCGGTCTCTACGAGATGGACGGCGATCGTCTCGGCGGACCAATCGACCTCTAAAGTCAGAGTGCCGCAAAAGCGGCGCGGCTCACTTGTTCTTCTTTACGTACTCGATCGCGCCAGCGACGAATGCGGTCGGCTCCTTCGCGAACGTGCCGTTGTCGGTCTCGATCGCCAGTACGCCGTCCCACTTCGCCTTCTTCAACTCCGCGAGCAGACCTTTGTAATTCGCATCGCCGGTGCCGACCATCACGTCGAGGATGACGCTCTTGCCGTCAGCGGTCTTCTCCGTCTTCTTGTCCTTGAGATGGATGTCGTACACACGGCCGTCGTATTCGCGGAACGCCTTCGCCGCGTCGAAGCCAGCGCCGGTGATATGACCCACATCCATGCAGACGCCGATGCGCTTGTCGCGGCTCTTCATCACGCTCCAGATTTTCTCGGGCGTGCCGTACACCGAATCCTTGCCGTGATTGTGGATGGCGAGCTTGATGTCGTATTCCTTCACCAGTTCCTCGAGGCCATCCCAGAGCGCCTTGTCATTCTTCGGCTCGACGATGATGACTTTGATGCCCATCGCCTTCGCGAAAACGAACAGCTTCCGATTCTGTTCCTTGTCCGCGGACGTGCCGGCGACGCCGAAGGTGTAGAAATGAATTCCCTTCGCATCGAGAATGGCCTTCTTCTGCTTCGCCTCTTCGAGCGAGCCCGTCGGGTTGATGTGGCTACCGATGGCTTGAAGATGCTTGATGCCGTGCTTCTCCGCGAAGGCGACGACCTCGTCGAACTTCATGTTGCGGCAGGTCCACGTCTGCAAACCGACCTTCGGATCGGCGTCAGCCGCAGTGGCGATGGGGGCGCGGCCGCAAAGCAGCACGGCGGTGAGTGTGAGGAGGAAGAATCGAAGTTTCATGGGAAGTGCGTTTGTTGTTGCGGGCTGATTGAAGCGGAAGACGCCGCCGTGTTCAACGCGAAAGGTGCGCAGAAAAACCGGCCTCGATTTGAGGCCGGACGATGACAACGCAACGTTACTCGCTGGAGTTGCGGTTCACGCGGCGAGGCGTGAGCGATGTTCGTGCGGCGCGGCGGGGGAATCCACCATCCCTTCGCTGAGCGCGGGCACGCGACCTTCCAACACCATCTGTGCGGCGCGATAACCGACGGCATCCGTATTGTGACTCACGCCGCGGAAAAGCTCCTCAATCCGAAGGCGTGCCGCGCGGCAGAAGTAATCCACGAGTTGCAGCAGGTCCTCCTGTTCGCGGCGGCTGGCACCCTCTTTCATGAGACTGTGGGCGTGGGCGCAACTGGCGGTGATGGCAAACAACTCGGTGCCGATGTCCACAAAACGGCCGAGCAAAATTTGCTCCCGCTCGAGCTTCGGACCGAAACGAATCATCGCGTGGAACAGCTGCCGAGAGAGCCGGCGACCGGTGCGTTCGCTCCAGCGCAGGTGACGCGTGAGCTTCGGATCCACGTCCGCTTTTGTTCCAAGGTTCAATCGCGGCAGCCAGAGTCGCGGATACCATTTCGCGTAGAAGATCCCAGCTTTCACGGCGGCCTTCGCGCGTTCAGCCATCGGCAACTGCGAGTTGAGTACCGCACCGCCGGCCTTGAGATGCGGATCGAGCGCTTCGCGCGCGAGGAAGAGCCGCATGATTTCGCTCGAGCCTTCGAAGATGGTATTGATGCGGCAGTCGCGCATCATCCGCTCGACTGGCGCCGGTTCCTCGCCGCGCGCACGGAGCGAATCGGCCGTCTCGTAGCCGCGCCCGCCGCGGATCTGCATCGTAGTGTCTACAATCTCCCACGCGCGCTCGGTGCCCCACAGCTTCGCCATCGCGGCCTCGATCCGGATGTCCGCCTTCTTGTCCTTATCAACGAGGCTGGCGGTGTAAAAGGTCATCGCCTCCATCGCGAATGTGTTCGCGGCGATGCGCGCAATCTTGTCGGCGATGGCGGCGTGTTTGCCGATGGGGGCGCCCCATTGCTCGCGTTCATTGGCCCACTTACGGACAATCTCGAGACACCGTTTTGCGAGGCCCGTGCAAGCAGCGGGCAATGTGAGCCGCCCGGTATTGAGCGTGGAGAGTGCGACCTTCAGCCCTTTGCCTTCGCCGAGAATGATGTTCTTCCGCGGCACACGCACGTCGTGGAAACGGATGACGCCGTTGTAAAGTGCCTTCAACCCCATGAAGTGACAGCGCGTGACGACCTCGACGCCCGGCGAATCCATCTCGACGATGAACGCGGTGATTTGATTCCGCTCGCGCCCGGCGACAATCTTCGGCGGCGTCTTGGCCATCACCACCAGCATGCTGGCCTTCGTGCCGTTAGTGCACCAGATTTTCTCGCCGTTGAGAATGAAGTGCGTGCCGTCGGGCGAAAGCTCGGCGTGCGTTTCCATCCGCGCCGGATCGGAGCCGACGCCTTGCTCGGTGAGCGCGAAGGCGGTGATCTCTCCCGCCGCCACTCGCGGCAGATATTTCCGCTTTTGTTCTTCGGTCCCGAAAAGGATGAGCGGCTGCGGCACCCCGATGGATTGGTGCGCTGAGATGAGCGCGGTGAGATTGCCGCACCAACCGCCGAGTAGCATCGCGGCGCGGCAATAATTCGTCTGCGACAAGCCGAGGCCGCCGTATTCGGGCGCGACCTTGATTCCGAAGGCGCCCATCCGCCCAAGTCCGGCGATGACCGCATCGGGAATCTCGCCGTCGCGGTCGATGGCGTCGGGGTCCGTGCGCTCGCGCAGGAACTTCTCGAGACCGTTCACAAACGTGTCGCCGCGCGCGCGATCGCCGGACTCCTGTTCGGGGAACGGCAGCAGTTGATCGAGCGCGAACTGGCCCATGAAAAGGCCGGCGGCGAAGCTGGCGCGTTCGGCCGCAGCATCGCGCGCGGCCTCGGTCAACTCCAGCGCGGCACGCTGGCCGGCGGTCATCTTCGATGTATCGATTACGCCCTCGGGGTTGTCATGCGGTACGTTTTTCGTGTTGTTCATGTTCCTCCTCCTTTCTGTAAAACTTCTCGCCACTGGCGGCCAATCGGCGAAGCAGGTCGCAAGGCGCGAACCGTTTCAATCCAAGCCCCACCAACCGATTCATTTCGGCCACGACGAACTCCGCGCCCACGTGGTCCACGTAGCGCAGCGGACCGCCGCGGAAAGGCGCGAATCCGGTGCCCATCACCATCGCGAAATCCGCGTCCTCGGCCGTTTCCACTACCTGTTCCTCCACGCAGCGGGCGGTCTCGTTGAGCATCAGCAGCACCATCCGCCACTGCAGTTCCGGACGCGTGAGCCGAGCCGCCTCGAACGTCGTCGGGAAATCGTGCGCGGTGAGGTTCGTCGTGATGCTCTTGCCATTGTGCGTGTAGAAACCCGCGCCCGCTTTGCGGCCGAGCGCGCCTTTCTCGATCATCCAGCCGAGCACTTTCGGCGTTGAGATACGATCGCCGAAGGCATCTGCCAACGTGCGCGTCACGTGTTGCGCCACATCCACGCCCACTTCATCCACCAACCGCAGCGGCCCCATCGGCATTCCGAATTCGATCATCGCCGCATCGATATCCTCCACGCGCGCGCCCTCCTCGAACAGCCGGCCGGCCTCGACGAGATACGGCATCAGCACGCGGTTCACGAGAAACCCCGGCCGATCCGCCACGCGAACCGGCAGCTTGCCAATCTGCCGCGCGAACCGCATCGCCCGCTGCACCACCTCGAGACTCGTCTGCCGACCCACGACGACCTCGACGAGCTGCATCCGGTGGACTGGATTGAAGAAGTGAAAACCAACCACGCGTCCCGGCGCACTCGTCGCCGTCGCCAGTTCGCTGATCGAAAGCGCCGATGTGTTCGTGGCCAGAATCGTGTTCGGCCCGCTCTCATCGGCGAGACGTTGAAAAATCTGCTTCTTCAATTCCATCTTCTCCACCGCCGCCTCAATCACGAAATCCACATTCGCCAGTGACGCCTCGCTCGTGGCTGGCTGGATGCGGTCCAACCCTGCGCGCGCCTCTGTCGCCGTGCACGCGTGCCGCTTTTGGCCTTCCGCGAAGAGTTTCGCGATCGTCGCCATGCCGCGGCTGACTTGCTCGGGGCCGATGTCGCGCAGCACCACCGGCAAGCCGCGCGCGGCGAACCACTGCGCGATACCGGCGCCCATCACGCCCGCACCGATCACCGCCGTGCGCTGCACCGGCACCGCGTCCGGACCGGATGATTTTTTCGCGCGTTCGGTCTGGAGAAAAAGGCGCACCAGATTGTGGCTCGCCTCGCCTCGCGCCAGTTCGAGAAAGGCGTCGCGCTCAGCGGCGAACGATTCGATCTCGGTGGAAGAGACACTTTCCAGCACGACCTCGAGCGCCTTGAACACGGCCGGATAATGCCCGTGCGTCCGCCGCTTGAGATCGCGATGGAGCTTCAAGTCGAGCAAGTCGGCCACGAGCCAGTTGTTGAAATACCACAGCGCACGGCGATGAGGTTTGCCACGCGCGATTCGCAGCAGTGCGACCGCGAGCAAATGCTCTTTCGGCGCGAGCACGTCCACCAACCCGCAGCGCAGCGCCGACTGGCCCGCGAGCACTTTTCCAGAAAGAATAAGTTCGAGCGCTTTCGGCAAACCGAGTAATCGCGGCAGGCGCGTCGAGCCGCCCCACGCGGGCAACAAACCGAGCTGCGTTTCGGGCAGACCGATCTTCGTCTCGCGCGCGGTCGAGGCCACGCGCCAATCGCACGCGAGCGCCAGTTCGCAGCCGCCGCCCATCGCTGCGCCGTGGATGGCCGCAACGGTCGGCACCGGCAAAGCGGCCAGGCGGTTAAAAACTTTCTGGCCGAACTCAATCAAATCGCGGAGTTCATCCAAGCTGGCGTCGGCCAGCGAATGCAGATCCGCGCCGGCGACGAAGATGCTTTTCTTCGCGCTGGTGAGGACGAGGCCTTTCAATCCCGCGTCCTGCTCGAGCAGGTTCAGATGGCGATCCAGTTCGGCGAGCGTGGCGCGGTCGAAGACGTTGGCGGAGGAATCGGGGCGATCGAAAGTGAGTACGCAGACGCCGTCCGCCGTCATCGTGCGTTGGATGTGAGGGAAGGAATCGGCCTTGGCCACGGAGGTGTCGGATGGGTTGTTCATAATATCCTTTCCAGCCAGACGGCCGCGCCCTGGCCGCCGCCCACACAGAGGGTGGCGACCGCGCGCCGAGCCTGCCGGCGTTCGAGTTCTTTCAGAGAAGTCAGCACAAGCCGCGCGCCAGTCGCGCCGACAGGGTGACCGAGAGCGATGGAGCCACCGTTCACATTCAATTTCTCGCGCGGCACGTAGCCGAGCGGCGTTTCGCGCCGAAGCGCGCTGCGCGCGAACTCGGCCGACTCAGCGCCTTTGAGCACGGCCAACGCTTGCGCAGCGAAGGCTTCGTTCAGTTCAACAAGATCGGCATCGGAAAGTTTGAAACCGTAACGGGCCTCGGTTTGCGCGAGCGCGAAGAGTGGGCCGAGTCCCATGCGCGATGGATCGCAGCCGGCGTACGCGTAACCGATTAATGCGCCGAGCGGTTTGCGACCGAACCGTTGAGCGGCGGCTTCGCTCATCACGAGCAGCGCGACCGCGCCGTCGGTGATCTGCGAAGCGTTGCCGGCGGTGACGGTGCCATGCGCACGCTCGAAGACGGCCTTCAATCGCGCGAGTTGCTCTGAAGTCTGTTCGGCACGCGGGCCGTTATCCGCAGTGACAACAGATTTTCCAGAAACGAACACGGGGCAGATTTCCTCGGCGAGCTTCTCGCGAGCGAGGCTGGCGCGCCGGTGTGATTCCAGTGCGAAAGCATCCTGCTCCTCCCGGCTCACGCGGAATTCGCGTGCGAGCAATTCAGCGGTCTGGCCCATGTTCAGTCCGCAAACCGGATCGGTGAGGCCGAGCATGAGCCCGACGCGCGGATTGAAATCCGCCGGCCGGAACGCGGCCATCGCGCTCACGCGTTGGCCGAGGGTTTTTGCGCGGTTCAGCTTGGCGAACTTCCGCGCGGCGGTGGGCGTGTAGAGCAGCGGAAGATTGCTCATGCTTTCCGCGCCGCCGACGATGAAGATTTCTCCGCGACCCGCGACCATCCGCTCGTATGCCTGCGTGAGCGACTCAAGTCCGGAAGCGCAGTTGCGATGAACGGTCACGGCTGGGACGTGCTGAGGAATGCCCGCACGCAAGGCGATGATGCGAGCGAGATTGGCTGCCTCGGCAGGCTGACCGACGCAGCCGAAGATGACCTCGTCCACCACGGCAGGATCGAGGCCGGTGCGAGTGAGGAGGGCGTTGACGGCGACGCGGCCGAGATCGTCGGCGCCGAGCGCGGCGAGGTCAGTGCCCATCCGGCAGAACGGAGTGCGGATGCCATCAACGATGACAAGGCGATCGCGGTTCATTGCGTTGACTCCATCTTGCTCGGGTTGCCAAGCGATGAAGGCGCGGTCACAACGGCCGTGGGTCGGTGATCCACGATTTTCTGTTCCTTGAGCAGCGCGCCGACGCCCTGCAGCCGGCGCATTTCGTCGGCGTTGTGGAAGAGAATCCGGTTCGGGTGAATCTCCGTCTGCGCAGCGAAACGATTGTCCAGCTCGTGCACGAGTTTCTCATCTGAATCGCTGCCGATCTTGTGGATATGAAGAATCAGCTCGTCCAGCTCGTGCGGGTCGTCGTGCTGTTTGCGGAGTTCAATCTGCCACGCGCCGATGCCGGTCATATCATCGAGCACATGCTCGAGCTGATTGAAGTCCACGAGCGTCCCTTTGATTTTATCGAGATGCATCGTCTTAATCTCAGTGCTGCGGGAGATGTTGCCGATGAGGCGGGGGGTGACGCGGCGGCAATGCGGGCAGCGCTCATACGTGAGGCCACCGTCAATAAAATCCCCAGTGCGGTAGCGGAGCACGACCGAGCCGCGCGAATCGAGCGGCGTGAAAACGAGTTCACCCGGATGACCCGCGGGGACCGGTTCGCCGCTCTTCGGATCCACGACTTCGAAGAGGCCGAGATCGGGGAAAAGATGGTAACCGCTGGACGGTTGGTGAATCGGAAACGGGCATTCGGCCCACGCCATCTTGGCCTCGGTGAATCCGTAAGTGGAGACGACATCGACCTCGGTCGCGCCGAGTTGGCGGGCGAGCGTGGCGAGCTTGAGACGCATCCCGGGCGGCACTTTCTCGCCGCCGAGAACGATGCGGCGGAGCTTGGGGCAACGCACGCCTTCCTCGGTCGCGAGATGCAACACGTGATAGAGGAACGTCGGCATCCCGATGAGCACATCGGGCTGGAGCTTGGCGATGAAACGGAGCTGGCCTTCGGTGCCCATCACCTTGCCGCCGCCGCTGCTGAGCGTGTACACACCGAATTCCGTCCCGCCATAATGCGTGAGCCAGAAGGCAAGGTGCGGCGCGTAGGGAAACATGTTCAGCAGACGCATCTCGCGCGTGGCACCGCACGTCTCGAACACACGGCGGCCGGCTTCCGCGAGCAATCGTAGATCGCGCGCGGTGAAGAGGAACGGCACCGGATCTGCCGAGCGACCGGTGGTGGTCGTCATCATGATGGGCCGAAACTCCTCTTCGAGTTCGCGTTTCACCGTCGCGCGACCGTGCAGCAGAGCGCGGAGAATCGTGGTGGGACGGCGAGCGAGAACTTCCTTGTCGGGGATGAGAATATAATCGCGTGCGCGTTGCGGTTGGTCGGGTGTCGCTATGAGGTCGGCTTTGCTGGTGAAAGGCAGCCGCCGCAAATCGTCGAGCGTGCGGAACGAGTCGGAATCGAGTTTCAAGCGCTGGAACATCTCGCGGTAGTGGGCGGAGAACGGCACGACCACGTCGCGCAGGTAGCGGCGCAGCTTCGCCGACTGGCGGCGCTTCACTTCGGCCTCAGGCAACGGCGGCCAGGATGTCATGGGTGCGGTGGTGTTCATTGGATTCCTTTCTGGCAATCAATGCCTTGATCTCATCGAGGTGCTCAAGTGCGGCGGTGCGGCCCAGCTCGATGTATTTGCGCGGACGATTGAACTCGAACCAGTGGGAGTCGCAGGAAAGCGGGCGCAGCACGATGTCCGCGTGCTTGCTGGATTCCTCGGCGAGGAGCATCTGCGCGGCGTTCATGCTCTGGAGCATGATGTCGAGCACGTTTCCGGGCGCGAAGTAGTTGAAGTGGCGGTGGAGAAATTCGAGAGGGCTGAATTGCGGACCGTGTACGGCCTCTTGCTCACGCTCGCGCTCGCGCACGCATTTCAGAAAGGCCGGTGTGGGAATCACGTTCACCGCGATGATTCGATCAATGCCCTGCTGCTGCAACACGCTCACCGGCACTGGGTCCACGATGCCGCCATCGACGAACGTCTCCGCGCCGATGCGAACCGGCACCCACACACCGGGAATCGCCGTGCTGGCGCGGACGGCATCAACCACGCTGCCGGAGGTGAAGACCGTGCGTTCGAGTGTGGCAAGGTTTGTCGCCACAACACGCAACGGACGAACGAGGTCGGAGAAGTTCACTTCGCCAATAGTCCGGCG
>Ga0208942_1000596_pt1 | contig 14215 bp, 12 predicted proteins | sample GreLakmeSU08MSRF_FD_187704 | JGI IMG/M metagenome (GOLD analysis project Ga0208942, IMG submission 187704) | Freshwater lentic microbial communities from great Laurentian Lakes, MI, USA - Great Lakes metaG SU08MSRF (SPAdes) | ecosystem: Environmental > Aquatic > Freshwater > Lake | place: Great...
TGCCCCAAGGACTGCTCCACTGCATGATATGTTCTGTAGATGCGCGCTTCCACAAAGCAAAATCATTGAGATTGCGCTTTTCTTCCTGGCCTTCCAAGGAACGACTTTGGTTCCCAGCACCCGCCTGCAAATCCTCCAAAACTCTACCACTCAACACGCCATAATGTTGTTTTGCATTGTAAGCCATCACATCAAAATACACTGAGCCATTTACCTCGTAAGCCAATCCTTTTTCGATGATGGTTTGTATCATTTCAATCTGTTCGATGATATGACCCGTAGCGCGAGGTTCAATGCTAGGCTTTAAAACATTCATGCGATCCATCACCAAATTGTAGTTGTCGGTATAGATTTGAGCAATCTCCATCGGCTCCAATTGCTCCACCTTAGCCTGTTTGGATAATTTGTCTTCGCCTTCATCCGCATCACCAACCAAATGCCCCACGTCCGTAATATTTCGCACAAACCGAACTTTATAGCCTTGTAAAATCAAGTAACGGCGCAGCACATCGAACACAATAGGCCCCCTAACATGACCCAAATGCGGCGGTCCGTAAACAGTAGGTCCACAAACATATATTCCCACATGTTTAGGCGAAATCGATTCAAATGTTTCGAGTTTTCTACTTAGGGTATTATATATCTGCATTGTATTCAATGTTAATCTTTTTATACTACTAATATGCCAAATTATATTCTGTTATCTAGCGGCGTACATTGACGTATAATAATCGGCATAAGCACCGGAAGTAACGCGATCCAGCCACTGATTATTTTCTAAATACCAATCTATTGTCTTATCAAAACCTTGGTCAAAAGCCACACTAGGCGACCAACCCAATTCGTTTTCCAACTTACTCGCATCAATTGCATAGCGGAAATCGTGTCCTTTTCGGTCGGTCACATAAGTAATCAACTTAGCAGATTCGCCAGCTTCACGGCCCAATTTGCGATCCATGATTTCACAAAGTTTGTGAACCAAATCAATGTTCTTCCACTCGTTATTGCCACCGATATTATAAGTTTCTCCATTTTTTCCATTGAAATAAATGGTTTCAATTGCCCGCGCATGATCCTCAACCCACAACCAATCGCGAATGTTCTCTCCCTTGCCATAAACAGGCAATGGTTTGTTGTTCGTAATGTTATGAATCATCAACGGAATGAGTTTTTCAGGAAATTGATGACTTCCATAATTGTTAGAACAATTACTAATCACTATTGGCAATTTAAATGTCTCATGGTAGGCCCTAACAAAATGGTCTGAGCTGGCTTTTGATGCGCTATAAGGCGAGTTTGGATCGTATGGCGTTTCTTCCGTAAACTTACCATCGTCTCCTAATGTTCCGTAGACCTCGTCCGTACTAACATGATAGAATCTACCCGTTTCCGTATCGCCATGCGCTTTGTATGCATTCAACAAAACAACCGTACCCACCACATTTGTCATTACAAAATCAATCGGATTGGTGATACTCCTGTCCACATGACTTTCCGCCGCCAAATGGATTACGCCATGAATGCTGCGCGAGGTAAACAACCACTCAACCGCTTTTTTGTCAGTAATATCCATGCGAATAAACTCATAGTTCGATGCGTTTTCTATGTCCGTTAAGTTCTCCAAATTCCCCGCATACGTAAGTACGTCGAGATTGATAATATGCAAATCAGGATGGTTTTGGACAAAACGCCTAACAACATGGCTTCCAATAAAACCCGCCCCGCCTGTGATGATTATATTCTTTTTGCTCATAAAGATTCAAAATTACTATGTTCGATGTGCTGTTTGAGAGAAAAATTTGTGTTATTCCGGTTTTACTGATTTAATCACAATCCGAAGGGGTGCATATGCCGGCACTCCAATTCTTCCGCGATTGCCATAACCAATCGATGAAGTTACCAAAAATTCCCCTTCTTCGCCTTCATTTAAATAGAATGGCAAAATATTCAAACACCTCACATCGTAAATGGCCAACGCAGATTCAAAAGGATCTATACCCACTTTCTCCGCCCTATAGAGCCTGCCCTCCATTGATGAATTCACGAGTAAACTACCGTCGATGTTATACACTTCACAATGAAACGTCACCGCTTTCACTACTTTCAAATAGGAAGCATTCTCCAATCTTCTGTTTTTAATATCGTATCCCCCGTCTTTCTGTTTGATGCGATATTTGATCATTTTATTAGAATCCAACAACCACCCACCCTCGGTAAGGCCTTTCACCGCATTTTTCGATGCATAATCGTCGATCATCTTGTTCTCGGCCATAATTCGATTCAAAAATTTCTGATTTCGGTAGGCATCATAGTCCTCGGCCGACAAAACGCGATCCACCTGAATAATAAAACGGGCCTCTTTTCCCGATTCCAATAAACCAACCAAAGGCGATCCACCGATTTTCAGCTTCAAACTATCAGTGTTGATTTTGACCTCCATTTTTGTCCCAGAACCCATCATCATTAACGCTTCTAAAAGTTCATTTTTAGCAACCAAAGGAAATGGAAGTTCTTCCAAAGTGTCCGATAAAAAACTATTTTCTAACGTATCTCCCTTGGGTCCAATCAACATGTGATTCAGCAACATAAAGTAATGCGGTCCATAGGGTTTTTTCAGCGCATCGCCTTCTAAAAACTTATAAACCAAACCTTTGTCGCTAGTCTTAAACCCCCCATTGCAACCCACCGCCATAAGCAATGGCAACAAAATTAATCCAATCCAAAACTGCTTTTTCATTTCGATATTATTAAATGATGCGTCAAATCGCTTGTAATTCCTTTTTATATAGCTGAATGGAAGCCTTAAACTTAGCAACGGTTTCGTCAAGTGTTTCCTTACTATGCCCGCCCGCTGCATTCCTATGTCCACCCCCATCAAAATACTTGGCAGCAAACTCATTGGCTGGGAAAGTCCCCTTACTTCGGAAACTCATTTTTACCCTTTCCGTTCTGTCAATGATCAAAACACTCAAAACGATATCTTTCAGACCCAGTCCAAAATTCACCAACCCTTCTGTATCACCTGTTTGGACATGAAACTGACGTAGTTCATCTCTATCTAAATAAATCAAAGCCGTTCTGCATTCGGGAATAATTTCTAGCTTCTTATAAAGACAGTATCCCCATAATTTAGTACGATCCAAAGTAAAGACATCATAAATATTAGCATGTATTTCCAAATGGTCGGCTCCAAACTCCATCAAATCCGCCGCCAATCTCAAGGTAAATGGCTTGGTGTTGTTGTGCTGGAAATTGCCAGTATCTGTCATTAAACCCGTATACAAACACGTCGCGATTTCCTTGGTAATAAACCCTTGACCAAACGCCTCCTTAATCCACAAATAAACCAACTCACATGTACTAGACGCTTCGTGATTCCAATAGGTAAATTCCGAAAAACTGTCAGGTTCTAAGTGATGGTCTATCATTACTTTTGATGCCTTTGATTCGCTCACTAGTTCACCCAATTGGTTGATCCTAGACAAACGATTAAAATCCAAACAGAAAATCAAATCCGCTGCGGCCACTTTCTCCGAAACAACACCCGGAGATTGCTCAAAATCTATCACCATCGCATTGCCTGGCAACCAAAACAAATTTTCGGCATAATCCGTGGGCGTGCACACCACAACATCGTCCACAAATTCCTGTAAAAAAGCACAAAGTCCCAAGGTAGAACCCATGGCATCGCCATCGGGTTTATGGTGTGTAGTGATTACAACAGAATGGTATTTTCTGTCCTTGATGTTTTGAACTAAGTCGGAAGTATTGTTGATTAACATGGAATAGTACAAAAATACGCCAAACAGAAGGTATTTTTGCCAATCGATGGGTTCTGAACAATACCAATTAATTACACTGCCAAATGGCTTACGTGTGGTTCACCAACGCGTGAAAGGCACTCAGTTGGTTCATGCAGGATTTACCATTCAAGCGGGTAGCAAAAACGATGGCCAGAATCCCGGTCTAGCTCATTGCCTAGAACACATGCTCTTTAAGGGCACAACCCATAGGAAGACCATCCACGTATTGAATCATCTAGAAGTGGTTGGCGGTGAGTTAAACGCCTACACCACGAAGGAATTAACTACCATTTACGGCACCACGCAGTCCAAACACCTATCCCGACTCACTGATATTTTATGTGATGTTGTATTCCGATCCACCTTTCCCGAAGCAGAATTGGAAAAAGAAAAAAAGGTGATTGTTGATGAAATCAATATGTATCTCGATACGCCCGAGGAAAATATTTTTGATGAATTCCAAGAGCGCATTTTTAATGGACACCCATTAGCTCACAACATTTTAGGGACAGAGGAATCGGTAAGCCTCATCTCGCAATCCAATCTCAAAAATTTTGTAAATGCCCATTACCGTTTCGAAAACATGGTATTTGCAGTGGTGGGAAACGTATCGATTGAACGGGTATTACAAGCCTTACAACGATTCTTGCCCCTAGCGCAAGAACTAAATTTTCCTGGTGTTATCCTGCCAAATAGTACCTTTACACCACTCCCAACATTTCAAGAAGTCAAAAAAACCGATTTCAACCAAGCCTATGCCATTCTCGGTAATTTGGCATATGAAATCGACCATCCCAATCGTTGGAAATTGCTATTGGTAAACAATTTTTTTGGAGGTCCAGTCTTAAACAGCCGTTTAAATCTGGCAATCCGCGAAAAATATGGGTATACCTATAATGTAGAAAGCGGATACAGCGCCTTCGCCGAAACGGGTTTATTCCATTGTTTTGTAGGCAGCGAACCAAAGTACATTGAGCGTTCCGTTGAATTAATTTTCAAAGAATTGAAAAAACTGCGTACCCAAACTTTGGGAACCTTGCAACTATCCAGAGCCAAAAATCAATATGCCGGTCAGCTAATACTTTCCAATGAAAATCGCAGCGGATTAATGATGCACCTAGGTCAAAGTGTCCTTCGAAAAGGCAAAGCAAATTCCATCGAACATGCCATCGAATCTATCAGAAAAGTGACAATTAACGATGTACTTGAAGTAGCCAATGAACTCATGGCTGAAGAAAATTTTAGTCGCTTGTATTACGTTCCACAAGACTAAATTGCTGGCTTTCGTTCTTCCACATTTGATACCCTTTTACAGCAATTGGGATATAAATCAAGTACAAAAAAGCCGTAATGTAATTGTGGTTGAGCCAATAAACGGGCACATAAATTAGATCAACGACGATCCATAAAATCCAGTTTTGAATCCATTTATTCGCTTGCATATACAGTGCCGATAAGCTCAAAAACAATAACATCGCATCGATATAAATAAATCTTGGCGGGGCAATAATGGGCATTTGATTATGTTTACCTACACCGGGAGTTACCAAAAAATAGTCACCCGATAACACGGCTACAAGAGTTTTTTCAAACAAGCCGGAACTAATCACGGAAACCCAAAATGGATAAATAAACAGTGCAACAAGAAGGACATTCAATAGTGATTTGGGTTGCCCAAAACTGGGTCTAAGCGGCTCACCAACGACAGAATTTTTGTGCCAACTTATCCATCCATAGATTTGAAAACCCACAAAAATTACATTTAACAGGGCATCCGAATAGAGTCCACTTTCAAGAAATACAAATACGTAAATCATCGAGCCAACCATCGCAACGGGCCAATTCCATATGCTGTTTTTAGCGGCCAAAACAACGCACCAAAACGAAAGTATCGCCGCAATCCATTCGGTGGTATGCATTTGTTGAATTCCACTCCACAACACATTCCCAAAACCCACGTTTGCGGAAATCTCCAAAACCGTTGGTAATTGAAATGCAGATAGCACAAGGTAAATCAACATCCGTCGTGATTTTTTAATTTGATCGATTCAAAAGTACAATAGTAACAACCGATTCAATAATGGGGTTGAAAAGCCAATCCGATTCAACTAACTTTGTTTTCATAAACAACTAAAAATAAGCTCATGTTCGAATTACCTGCTTTGCCCTATGCTCACAATTCATTGGAGCCACACATTGACGAAAAAACGATGGAAATCCACCACGGAAAACACCATCAAGCGTATGTAAACAATTTAAACAATGCCGTAAAAGGCAATGCCGCTGAAGGTGTTTCTTTGATTGATTTGGTACATAACATCTCTAAATACAGTCCTGCCATTCGCAATAATGGAGGCGGACATTGGAATCACAGTTTCTTTTGGGGAATCATGGGACCCAACGCAGGAGGTCAGCCCACAGGCGCACTGGTAGATGCCATCGTAGCCAGTTTTGGTTCTTTTGATGCGATGAAGGAACAGTTTAACAGTGCTGCAACTACCCGTTTTGGTAGTGGTTGGGCTTGGTTGATTGTGCACGATCATAAATTGGCCATTACCTCTACGCCAAACCAAGACAATCCATTGATGGATATTGCTGAGGTAAAAGGCACACCGATTTTGGGATTGGACGTTTGGGAACATGCGTACTATTTGCATTACCAAAATCGCAGACCTGATTATATCAATGCCTTTTGGAACGCAATCAATTGGTCAGCTGTAAATGCCCACTTTGAGGCAGCAACCAAGTAATTTCAATACTCAGTTACAAACAAAAGGGCCCCCGAGCAAATGCTCGGGGGCCCTTTTGTTTGTAATACATAAACTATTTCTTCGCAGCATCTGCAGCAGCCTGCATCAATGCACGAGTTGTCTTAATTGATAAGATTGCGTTCGCTGGAGAATCCAACAGCTCAAATCCTGTTACTTCAACGTGAGCCACCTTAGCAGATTGTCCAATTTCCAAAGTATCAATGCTAACATCAATGAAATCTGGCAAATCTTGAACCAAACCGCGCACACGCAAACGGTTCAACTTCTTTACCAATGAACCACCGGCACGAACACCAGGTGAGTTACCTACAACGCGGACAGGAATTTCCATCACAACGGGCTTGGTTGCATCAACAGCTACAAAATCACAGTGACTGATCATATCAGACACGGGGTGAAATTGAATATCTTGCAAAATGGCATCGTAATTTTTACCACCCAACTCGATTTTTACTTTGTAGACATTCGGTGTGTAAACCAAATTTTTGAAATCGGCATGGTAAACAGCAAAATTTAAATTGCCATCTGCCAAACCATACATGTTACAGGGTACTTTGCCTTCGGCACGCAACGCTTTCGCTGTACGAGTACCTACTTCGTCGCGCAATTCGCCTTTTAGAAAAATGGTTTTCATATTATACTATTCTTAATTTTTAACTTATTTTAATTCGATTTTGGTTTGATGCGCAAATACCTGCTTAAACAAGGAACTAATACTGCCATGCTCATGCACATTGCGTATCGCCCTAGCAAACAAAGGAGCCACAGAAACCACTTTGATTTTATCTATATGGTGCTTCAACGGAATCGTATCCGTAACCACCAATTCTGTTAATACGGAATTCTCTATGTTCTCATACGCCTTGCCACTCAGCACAGGATGACAGCATAGCGCTCGCACCGATTTAGCACCCTTGTCCATCAACATAGAGGACGACTTACACAAAGTTCCTCCAGTATCAATGATATCATCAATCAACACAACATCTTTTCCTTCTACATCCCCAATCACCGTCATGTTGGCGATTTCATTCGCTTTTCTGCGCTCTTTGTCGCAAATTACCATATTCAAATTCAAAATCTTAGCAACCTCCCGAATTCTGTTTGATGCACCCACGTCGGGAGCCGCAATCACAATGTTTTCATCGGCTAACGTCTTAATGTAGGGCGCAAAAATGATTGAACTCTCCAAGTGATCCACGGGTACATTAAAAAATCCCTGAATTTGAGGGGCATGCAATTCCATCGTCATCACACGATTCGCACCCGCCGTTTGTAATAAATCAGCAATCAACTTAGAAGCAATAGATACCCTCGGCTTATCCTTACGATCCTGACGGGCAAAACCATAATAAGGAATTACCGCAGTTATGTAATTGGCACTGGCCCGTTTGGCAGCATCAATCGACATCAACAACTCCATCAAATTATCGGAATTTGGATAAGTGCTCTGAACAATGAACACATCACATCCGCGAACACTCTCATTAAAAACTGGTTGAAACTCCCCGTCGCTAAAACGCGAAACGGTGATGTCGCCAAGTGTAGTTCCATAGAACTCACAAATGTCCTGCGTGAGGGCGGCAGACGCACTGCCTGCGAAAATTTTTACGGGATGTATTATTGATGTCATAACTTTCGATTTTACTGTCTCTCTGCCTACGATTATACGCAACGGATATCATCAAACCTACAATTTGTTGCCCTACTAGGACTCGAACCTAGACATACGGTACCAAAAACCGCTGTCCTGCCAATTAGACGATAGGGCAATTTTTTTGGACTGCAAATATAAAACAAATATTTGTCCAATCACAGCCCCAGAAAAATTATTGAACCAAGAGTACTTCCGTTTGTCTTTTTTCTCCTTGCGACATCTGAACGTAATAATTGCCCTTGCGCAATCCCCTTACATCAAAGTTCACCGTATACGTGCCATGTCCGTGCCATCCCTCTTTCAAAATAGCAACTTGCTGACCCATCGCATCAAATACAGTTAATTTTACATTGCCTGATTCTGTAAAATATTCAATATCTGTATTTTCCGTAGCTGGATTTGGATATATTTTATTCAAAGAAATCCTGCTCACAAGGTCCACGTAGTCTTCAACCGTGGCACTATTATTTTTGAAAATTGGCAATGTGTCAAACGATTTATTGCCCATCGCAGACTTCACATCCGCATCGCTCAATTCAAACCAATCTTTCAATACAGAAGCATAAATCTGCCTAAAATCATATTGCATGGGCACGTTGTCATTAACCGTTACTGTAGAAGGTATGGTGGGATTTGACCCAATTACACCCCCTTGAACAGCATTTCCAAAAACAAACATAGGTGCAGCAGCGCCATGATCTGTACCATCGCTGCCATTGCTGATTACACGTCTTCCAAACTCACTAAATGTCATCCCTACAACCCGATTATCCAAACCTAACAACTTCAAATCATCTTGGAAAGCGGCTATCGAATCACCCAGTTGTTGCATCAAATTGGCATGCATTCCCGTTGTATGATCCGTTGTGTCAACCTGTTGACTGTGTGTATCAAACCCACCCAAAGAAACCATATAAACTGGGGTTTTTAGTCCGCCACTAATCAACTTAGCAACAATTTTCAACTGATCCGCAAGCGGCTGTCGTCCCGCTGTACTTGGGTATTTGGTAGATTTATTCGTTCCCTTTGCCGCCGCATTTTTTACAATCGTAGCATATTGATTGCTCTGCTGTGCCATCAAACGCAAAAACGCCAATTCGTGCCCTGCTGGGGTATCCGGTGTTTTATCAGTTGTGCCACTGACCAAATTATAAAATGCGTTAGGATCAGAGATTGCCATCCCCATACTCACCGAGGGTCCCATGAAAGCAAGAGATACCATTTGACCAATCTGAATCGCCAAGGGATCAGGCATTGCAGTGGTAGGATATCCTGTAGGGTAACCAGTAAAACGACTATCTAAATATCGGCCCAGCCAACCAGTTGTCCAACTTTCGTTGCTATCAGATCCACTGTTCCAGATGTCGGTTGCGCGAAAATGCGAATAACTTGGATTGGGATAACCCACAGCCTGAATTGCACTTACCAACCCGTTATCATACAAACCCTGCAATCCGGTAAGTTTATTGTGTAACCCAACGCCCGATTTGCCATTCATTGAAAGCACCTTGGTATCTGGCAACAAGATGTTATTTCTTGCCTTGCTTAAATTGCTATATTGATCTACGGGAATCAAGGTATTTAAACCATCATTTCCGCCTGATAAATTAATAATAACAAGGACTTTTCCATCCGCGCTTCTACGGCCCAAGGCGTTAAATAATGGATTTTCTTCATAGGCCTTTACCCCCATGCCGTTCAATGTGATCGGCAATATTGTACCCGCCGCTGCGGTTGCTTTTACAAATGATCTGCGTTTCATGGCTTATGACAATTGGTATTCTGAAAGGTTCATGATGGCTTTGTATAAATAACGAAGCTTAGAAGTTGAGGTACTTAATGCAGTTTTATGATTTGGATCCGATGCATCTGTAGCAGCGCGATACTCATCTTTCCAATTGTAGTCGGGAATGCCTCCTGGGAGTAAAATTTCCTTTAACCCACTAATTTGACCCGCACTCAATCCCATCGGCAATAAGAAATTGGTAGTATCTGAAATCAATGTATCCGGTGTCCCTGGGTCAGAAAGTTGCTTGGTCAGAATCCATGGGTCTACTAACAACGTATAGGTGCCAACTTTATGACCAACCAATAAAATATAATCTGTGAATTGGTTCCGCTTCGGCAATGTGTCGCTGTTAATCCAACTGCGATGGAACATCGGTTTTTGATACCACGCAGGCCACCCCGCAACGTTTGGCGGATCTCCCAAATGCAATTGCGTAAGCTGTCCAAATGCACTGCCCAATTCCCACATCTTGTACAATAAAAAATAGTCAGTTGATGCAGGAAATGGCAATTCCATCTCTCTACAAAATCCCGCTTGTTGGGTTATCGGATCTTTTATTACACATCCGCGGTTCCACGTATCGTAAAAATGTTCGCTAGATAATAACGTCTTTAACACCGTTTTAATATCATACCCACTGTCCCTGAAAACCTTCGCCAACGGAGCAATCACATTGGTTTCAACGGTATCATCTATTTCGTAATATACGAAAAACTCATACAATTTCCTACATAAATACAGGGCCACTTCATCCACGTTGAACATCATGGTAAGCATATCGTCCAGCTCGGTATTTCCTGCATTGATTCCAGACTGACCCTTAATTACCGTATTTCCATAAAAAGCACTAAACTTCTTATCCGTTGTATCGTGGTTGGTATTTAAAAATGTAGTTGAAAAAGGGTTGGTTAATGGATTGATGCTCCAACCCGTAAGCACCCTAGCTGCGGCTTTCACATCATCTTCCGTGTATTTGCTATTGGGGCCTTTCCCCATAGTGAACAACTCTTGTAACTCGCGTCCGTAATTCTCATCAGGTGCCCTTTTTGTATTCAATCTGCCATTCAGATAAAACAGCATCGCAGGATCAATTGTAATCGCCCGAGTAAGGGATTTCATATTCCCCAAAGCATGTGTATACAACACTTTGGTATATATATAACAAGCGCGCGCATCTGGAATTTCCAAAAATTGTAAGGCAAAGTGATTGTGCCAAAATAAGACCATTTTGGCTTGAATATCGGGTGTTTCATTTACCATTAAGCCCCAAATCCAATTTTTGACACTGCCTTTGCGATAAAACTCAACCGCAGGGTCTAATGGTGCATTTACCCAAGTTGAGCCATAAGCCACATTGGGGTCCGTTACCAAATTGCCATAATTATTAATTGGAGGATTTGGCAATGATGCAGGTACAGTTAAAATTGCATCAACAGCCTGCTGTAAGGTCTTTCCACGAAGTTTCTTAAAATCACCATATTTAACACCGAACATACTTCGGCGCATCAAATGAAGTAATTCCGCATCGCCAAAAGTGCCGGCATAGGCCTTGATTCCCGTATTGGTCCTACGAGTTAATCCCGAACCCGCCGATTTAAATTGCGTGTTGGCTGCAGAAGCATTGCCTAAACTAGGTTTTTCTTCTTCCGTAGAAGTCAAAAAATTGGGTTTTAACGACTCAAAAAACTGTTTGCGATCCATAAATAGTGTCCTAAATTAATGCTTAGACTTAACATTGCGCCTTTTCGTTTACTCGATTCTCAATATATGACCAAATTAATACGCAATCTTAAAATTGCAATCGCACTTGACCGTGATGAAATGCCAATAATTTTCCATCCGAATCGGCAATCACAATTCTACCCACTTGATCTACATCGAATAAAATGCCATGCACATGTACGCCGCTAACTTGGTTCAACATGGTAATCTCAGTGGCACCCAATTTCGCGTTGTGTTGAACTTCCAAAATCACTTCCTTCCCAATTTTCCAAAGCGATTTTCTATACTCAGCATGCAAATCGTTCATGTTTTCCCATATCTCATCCAAAGAAAAAAGGATTGCGTCCATCACTCCGGGAATGTTGATCACCTCACCACTTATCTTACCCAAGGAAGTCGCTTTCGACTCATTTTCCCAATGTATTTGATTTGCATTGATGCCAATCCCCAGAAGTAAAAATTTTTGATCCCCAATTTGCGTCATTTCCATCAATAACCCGCCCAATTTCTGGGTTTCTGTTACGATATCATTTGGCCATTTGAGAAACAAAGGTTCATTCAATTGTTTTTGAATCGGCGCCAAAATCGAAACACTCAAAGCCTTATTCCATTGGACCACATCAATATTCTGAGAGGATTTTATTGGAAACGCAATGGTAATCGTGATGTTTTTTCCAACTTCCGAATTCCAATCATTGCCTAGCTGCCCTCTACCGTTTTGCTGGTCATCTGAATAAAGCGCCAACGGCAATGAACGATTCGCCAATCCCATCGCACCCTGCTCAATCAATGTAATTATCGCATTTTGCGTAGAATCACAGCTTGAAATGTAAAAAAGATGAATGTTCCCAATGGGCCGAATGAACTGAAAGTCTAACAAAATGGCGTTCTTTGCAGCAAAGTAAGCGATTAGATGGCAAAAAAGATTCAAACATCAGAAGTAGAAGCGTTAGTGGCCGTGATGGTTCATGGTATGCAGGAGAAAAAAGCGTTCAAAATCGTTTCGATAGATTTAAGAAAAACATCCAGTGCATTTGCCGATTTCTTTGTGATTTGTCATGGTGGTTCGGCCCGACAAGTAGATGCGATAGCAGATAGCGTAGAAGATGAAGTTAGAAAGGCATTGAGAGAAAAACCAGCACACCGCGAAGGAAACGATGCCTCAGAATGGGTACTTTTGGATTACATCAATGTAGTAGTTCATATTTTTTCTGAAGAAAAGCGAAGTTTCTATCAATTGGAAGAATTATGGGGCGATGGCCTAATTATCAAGCACGAATCGGCGTAAATTTTTTAGAAACTACTTTGTATTCCAAATAATTTTGTATCTTTGCAGCCCCTTAGATGGCCCGTTCGTCTATCGGTTAGGACGCCAGGTTTTCATCCTGGAAAGAGGGGTTCGACTCCCCTACGGGCTACGAAAATAAATCGCGGGATGGAGCAGTGGTAGCTCGTCGGGCTCATAACCCGAAGGTCACAGGTTCGAGTCCTGTTCCCGCTACTAAGAGAGAAAAGTCACCAGAAACGGTGACTTTTTTTGTTTTAAGTCCTTCGCTAACCCACGTAAATAGTGGGATTAAATGCAAAAATGGATTGGTCCACTTGATTAAACAATTGCTTGTTCTTTGTCAGTTTGGCCATAATTCATCAAAATAATCTAGCGCTTTTAGGCCCGCCTGATTCCAAAATACATAGTCGTGGCCCGCACTGCGAACAATTTCACTGCGGACGAAACTCGCTTTGCTATGCGATTTTGAATGCATCACCAACCTCTCCTGACATGCCTTTGAATGATTGATTCCATACAACAATGATTCAGTTTGTTTCCAAGACACGATCCCATCATTAAAACCATGAGCCAAATACATCGGAACCCTCAAAGAATCAACCCGCATCACGATATTGTTCGTACCCCCCCATCGCCAAGGAACATCATCATATTTTCCCAAACAATTGATCATTAGATTGTCGCTCTTCATTAACAAAGGATTGTAATCACCACTCAAACCAGCACAACCCTTGAATGCCTCTGGATGCTCCAACGCAAGCAACAACGCCCCCCTGGCACCCGTAGATAAACCCAGCACAAATGAAGGTATTGGCAACCGCCAGGATTTATGGACTACCCTCCCGTTCGATAAAGTAACCGGGTCTTCAGGTACACCCGTAGCCGTGAAATAACCCCTTAACTGCAACGGCTTCAACACATCATCCCATAACCATATCCGCGTGGGATGCTCCCCATAATCAACCCGCATCTGCGGATACAAGCTATCCATATATACACTCTTGCCCATTTCAACCAACATCACATCGTAGCCACGGCGTAAAGCGCTTGAACAAACCATAGTCCGCGTACACCATTGCGTGTCGGCGCAATTCCACCCCGGCAACAGCAACAACATTTTCCGTGGAATATCGGAACTGAGGTTTCGCGAAACTTTGATTTCAATACGAATCAACTTGTTTCTGT
>Ga0208942_1000606_pt1 | contig 14057 bp, 7 predicted proteins | sample GreLakmeSU08MSRF_FD_187704 | JGI IMG/M metagenome (GOLD analysis project Ga0208942, IMG submission 187704) | Freshwater lentic microbial communities from great Laurentian Lakes, MI, USA - Great Lakes metaG SU08MSRF (SPAdes) | ecosystem: Environmental > Aquatic > Freshwater > Lake | place: Great...
TAGGTTTAGTCGACAATACCGACACGAGTATTATATCTAATATAACTACAATTAAAATTAAAAAAGAACTTACGCCTGTATTAAATTCATCTCAAAAATATAATATGTATTTTAGAAATGCTTTATATAATCCGGTTATAGGTTATAATACTTCTAATGGAGGTATTTTACAATCATCAGGATTTAAAATAAACGGGGATACCACAAATATTTATTACTTAGATGATGATGGTTCAGGCATTATTAGAAGATATAGATTAACAGGTTCTAACAGAGTTTATTCTACTTCAAATCAAGGTGAAATAAATTACGCAACGGGCCAAATAACATTAAACACTTTAAATATTACTTCTATTGAAAATATTAGAGGTAATGTTTCTACTTTCATAGAGATAACTGTAATGCCTAAATCAAATGATATAGTTCCTGTTAGAGATCAAACACTAGAAATGGATTTAACAAATTCTTCAATCACTGTAGAAGTAGATTCTTTTGTTACTGGTTCTTCTGATGCTGGAATAGGTTATACAACTATATCAAGTAGATAAAAATGTCTAAATTTAATAATAAGATAACGAATTTAATAAATTCACAAGTACCTCAATTTGTATTACAAGATCATCCTAATTTTGTAGAATTTTTAAAAGTTTATTATAAATTTATGGAATCGGCCGAACTATCTGTTACGGCTATTGAATCTACTGATGGTATTATTTTAGAAGCTGATACAAATATTGAAGATAGATTAATATTAAATGCTTCTAAAATTGGTTCTAGTATAACACCAATAGATGAGGGAGATAAAGTACTTTTAGAGAGTTCATCTTACGGAAAATTTACAAATGGTGAAATTATTATTGGTCAAAGTTCAAATGCAACATCAACAATACTAACTGAAGATTTAGATAATAGTCGCTTATTTATATCCGCACAAGATAAATTTATAATAGACGAAACTATTGTAGGTCAAACTTCAGGTGCAATAGGTACTGTAAATAATTACAAACCTAATCCTGTAGAAACTATACAGGACTTATTGAACTTTAGAGATCCTGATAAAGTTATATCAAATTTTTTAAATCATTTTAAGAATGAATTTTTAAATACTTTGCCAGACAATTTAGATTCCAACCTTAATATTAGAAATTTAATTAAGAATGTAAAATACTTATATGGTTTAAAAGGAACTTCTGAGGGTAATAATTTATTCTTTAAACTTTTATTTAATGAAAACGCTACTACAACATATCCAAGAGAACAAATAATAAGAGCTTCTGATGGCAAATGGAATACAAGTACGATATTAAGAGCTGTTATAGTACAAGGTGAAACAAGTAAACTAATTGGAAGAAAAATAACAGGAAAAACATCTAGTTCTACAGCAATTGTAGAAATGGTATCTACATTTCAAATAGGTTCTGATACGATAGCGGAATTTATATTAAATAAAGAAACTATAGATGGTGATTTTCAAATTGATGAAGAAATAACAGGAACAGAAACAGATGAAGATTCTTATTATATAAAATTAATAGTTACAGGTATACCTAATAATCCTACAGTAACAAATGGAGGTAGTTTATATATTTCTGAAAATCCAGTTACAATTTTTGGTGGAGGAGAGGGAGCCTTAATTCAAACTGAAGCTATAGGTAATGGAAAAATTACAAATCTTTTTATTGATAATCCTGGACAAGGTTATGCTATAGGTGATGATTTGGTTTTTAATAATGTTAATACAAATGGTGGGGCTGTAGTAGCAAAAGTTTCTATAGTAAATGGAGGTTTAGTAGATGAAACTTTAGGAGAAGATCGTATAGTTTTAGAAGATGCTACACAAGAAGGAGATTCTTATTCAGGAAATGTTTTAGTACAAGAAGCTGGAACAGGTATTAGAGATATTACAGATATTAGATTTATAAATCATGGATCAAACTATACATCATTACCTACGGTTACAATTAATACCGTATTAGGTATGAACGCTGTTATAAAAAGTTATGGTGATAATATAGGAAGTGTTCGATCATTAAAGGTTATAGAACCAGGAAAAGGTTATGAAAATTCTCCATCTCCAACTTTATCTTTATCCACAAACGTTCTATTTTTAAATCGTGTAGGAAATTTTATTGTAGGAGAAACAATTACAGGTTTAGGTTCGGATGGTTCTTCTATAATATCGGCGACAGTTGTTAGTATTAATAACAATATCAATGTTTTAAAATTAAAAGATATAACAGGAACATTTGCAACTAATGTTGTTATCACAGGTCAAAGCACAGGTTCTTATGCTACCATTATTATTTTCAATCAAGCAACAGCTGTAACAGAAGTGGTATCTGTTTTAGATACAACAGGATCATTTTTAAATTCTGATGGTAAAGTTTCTGAAAATACAATGAGAATAGAAGATAACTTATTGTATCAAGATTTTTCTTATGTAATAAGTGTTGGACGTTCTATTAATGAATGGCGTAATAGTTTTAAAAAGACTATGCACCCAGCAGGATTTTATTTTCAAAACCAGGTATTATTATCAACCCGTATTTCTACAAAGGCACAAGCAATACAACAAAATTTATTAGATATTCTTAAAAATATATATTTCATTGGTACGTATTTCCGTAGAAAATTGGGAACACTTACTGATGGTACTACGTTAAGTGATAATCCTATTTTAGGACAATCACTTTCATTAAATAACCCTATTACATTGTTTGCAAGTGTTAAACGAGATACTACATTAAAAACTGAACTGACATATTCATTAGAATTGACGCCACAATTAAATATAAGAAATGAACATATAGATTCTAGAAGATTTGGATATGCAAATGCAGGTCCACGTATGAGAAACATAAGTCGTTTTGGTTTTACTACATTTAGTGGTAGTGGCCATGCACAATCGGGTACGGTAGGTAATAATCATACAACAACAACTTATATACAACCTATGACAATGGCTGATTGGGCTGATTTTAGAATTATAGGTACTAAGAATATCAATATAGATGGTGAATTAACACAAATACAAGATATCAATACTGATAATCTAAAAACATATATTGCTTTACCATCAGAAATTACTGTAACTCAACCATAACCTTATGAGTATCGTGTATAAATATAATTAGAATTTAAGGAAAACTATGCCAGCAATTATAACAAATAAATTTAGAATACATAATAGTGAACAGTTTTATGAGTCTTTTTCAGAAGCTTCATCAAACACTTATTATATAGGAATCGGAAGACCACAGTCTTACAAAACATCAACAAGACCTGATGGAAGAACAGAAAATGAAGGCACAGACCTTTCGCCACTTACGCCAATTGATTCAATTAAAGATGAATTTTACATCTATGATGATCTTTTAGCTGTTAAAAAAATAACAAGTTCAGACGTATCTTATGTTATTCCTAGAAGAAATTGGATATCAGGACAAATTTACGATTATTACAGACCTGATTATGGTAATAGAATTACAGGTACAGCAACAACGTTAACTGCTAACAGTGGTGCATCAAATTTATTTGATTCTACGTTTTACGTTTTAACATCATCATATAACGTTTACAAATGTTTAGATAATAACAATAATATTGCTTCTACAATTCAACCAACAGGAACTTCTACATCTATTTTAACAACTGCTGATGGTTATAAGTGGAAATTTATGTACACTTTAGATGCTTCTCAACAAGCAAATTTTCTATCTACAGATTTTATGGCTGTTTCAACAAACTCTACGGTTTCTTCAGCTGCTGTTGATGGTGCAATTCATGTAGTAAAAATTAAAACAGCAGGTACAAGTGGTACAAACGGAACTTATACAAATATTCCTATTAGAGGAGATAATACTAATGCTAGAGTTACAGTTGTAATAGGAGGCAATGCCGTTACTTCTGTTACAGTTACAAACGTAGGTTCAGGTTATACCTATGGATATATTACTATTGCTGATATAGTTTCTGCCGGTGGTTCAGGTTTAACAGGAACAGAATTAGATGTTATGATAGAACCTAAAGGCGGCCACGGTTTTAATGCTGTAACAGAATTAAGTGGATACTTTGTAATGATGAATACAAATCTTCAAGGTTCTGAATTAGCAAACAGTTCTGACTTTGTTACTGATAACGATTTTAGAAAAGTTGCTTTAATACGAGATCCTAAATCGAGTGGTGTAGCTGCAACAACAACTACATTAAGAGGAATCAAAGCACTTAGATTTGCAGTTTCTCCAACTCCAGGAACTTTCCAAGTTGATGAAAAAATAACTCAAGCAACAACAGGTGCAGTAGGGACAGTTGTAAGTTGGGATTCAACAAATAGAATTTTATATTACATACAACCAAGATTTACAAATGAAGGTGTTGATAGTAACGGAAACAAAATATCATTTTCAGGAACATATGGTATTACAGGAACTACATCAAGTGCTACTGGAACTCCTTCAAGTACAACTGAAACCGTTAACCAAGTTTCGTTTACCATTGGTTATTCTGATTCTGAAATAGACAAACATAGTGGTGATGTTTTATATATCGAAAACAGAGCCCCAATAACAAGAGCATCAGATCAAACTGAAAATATTAAATTAATAATTGAGTTTTAAGGAAAGATATGCCAAGTCCAACAGACTTTAACCTTACACCTTATTTTGATGATTATGATCCTACAAAAAAGTATCATAGGATTCTTTTCAGACCAGGATATGCAATACAAGCGAGAGAGTTAACACAGTCCCAATCAATACTACAAAATCAAGTAGAAAAATTATCAGATCACCTTTTTGAAAAAGGTGCAATGGTTATTCCAGGAGAAATTGGATTTGATTTAAATTATTCAGCAGTAAAACTTACTTCTAAATCTTTTAGTTTAATAACAAATTATGTTGGTTTGGTATTAACAGGTTCAACATCAGGAGTGGTTGCAACTTGTGTTAATGCTACTGCAACCAATGGAACTGATCTCGATACTTTATTTGTAAAATATAGTTCAACAGGAACAAATAATACTTCTGTTTCATTTTCAAATGGAGAAGCGCTTCAGGCTACGACAGCAAGCAATCCTACTATTTTAGCTACAGCAGTTGTTAATTCAACTGCAATAGGTTCGGCTGCTAGTATTGCTAATGGTTCTTATTATATTAATGGTTTTCATGTATCAGTGGTTGCTCAAACAATCATATTAGACAAATATACAAATTCACCTAGTTATAGAATTGGTTTAGAAATTACAGAATCTACAGTAACACCAAATGACGATCTTTCGTTAAATGATAATGCTCAAGGTTCCACAAACGTAAACGCACCAGGCTCTCATAGATTTAAAGTAAATTTAACTTTATCTAAAAGAGCATTAACATCAGTTGATGATGCAAACTTTGTTGAATTATTAAGATTAAAAAATGGTATTAGAGCAAATCAAGTTACTAGTACTGCTTACAGTGTTTTGGAATCTACTTTAGCAAGACGAACTTATGATCAAGCAGGCGATTATACTGTAAAAGATTTTGATATTGACGTTAGAGAACACTTATTAAGTGGAAATAATAGAGGTATATATTCAGCAATTGATGATGGAGATGCAACTAAATTAGCGTTAGGGTTAGCACCAGGAAAAGCATATGTAAAAGGATATGAAATTGAAAAAATTGGTACTAATTATGTTGAAATAGATAAAGCAAGAGATTACGATACAGAAAACAATTTTAGAACAAGATTTGATATTCAAAACTATGTCAACGTTACAAACGTTTATGGTTCACCAGATATTGGATATGTTTCTGGCGATACAGAAGCATTTAAAAACATTAATTTATTTGATACTGCAACAGTAGTTAGAGGAACTCAACAATCAACTAACGGCGCAATTATACCACAAATTGGTAGAGCTAAATCAAGAGGTTTCGAATTAAATAATGGCGTAGCAAATAATTTTATATTTTCTAGTTCTGGTTTAACATCAGCAGTTTATAAACAATATTTATTTGATATAGAACTGTTTACACATCTAAACGTAACTACATCACCTTCGTTTACAAATGGAGAAAAAATAACAGGTAATAATTCAGGAGCTTATGGTTACAAACAGTCTATCACTTCAACAAAATCAGCAACAATAACAGGTGTTAGTCAAGCAAATCCTGGTGTTGTAACAGCAGTTGCACACACATTTAAAGAAGGACAACAGATTACAATTTCAAGTGTTGTTGGTATGACACAATTAAATGGTAATGTTTATACTGTAAGAAACCCACAAGCAAATTCTTTTGAGTTATATGATATTGATGGTTTAACTAAAATTGATACATCTGGTTTTACTACTTATTCATCAGCTGGTACAGCAACTCATGGTGTTGTGGTACTTAATAACGTTATTGGAACATTTTCTGCTGGCGAAACAATTACAGGTGCCACATCTTCTGTAACAGCTGTTATTCAAAGAAATGCTGTAGGATTTAATGGTGTTCAATCGTTCAATTTTAATCAAGTTAAACAGATTGGTATGTCTGGATCACCAACATATACTGCTGATACATCTACTGATGAAATTTTTGGAGATAGTTATCAAGTATATGGACAAATATCAGTTGCAAATAGTGGAACAACAGTAACAGGATTTGGTACTTTATTTAATACAGAATTAACTGTAGGAGATTCTATTGTATTTACTACAGATGCTGGAACTTCAATTACAAGAATTATAGAATCTATACAATCAAATACAAGTTTACAACTTTCTGTTGTCGTGGGGGCTGGCGATGTATCTACTAAAACAACAGCTGTTAGACTTAGAAGTTCTTTACAAGGCGGAAATAAAAATACTTCTATATTTAAATTGCCTTATGATAGAATTAAAACACAAAAGACAGCTAAAAATTCAAATCAATCAGATACAAATTTCTATGTAAGAAGAAATTTTACAGCAAGTTTATCAAACGGTGCTGCTACAATAACAGCAGGAACAAACGAGATATTTCCTGGTGCTGCTGAAAAAGATTTTATTGTTTCTGTAATGACTACAAGTGGTTCTGCTGTTGCAGGTAACGTTTTAAGTATATCTGGTAATAATGGTAATGGTAGCCCAATATTTACATTAGGTGGTTCACCAACAGGAAAAACATTAACATTAGATTTTGGTAGTGCTTATGGTACTGCTAAAATTAAAATACTTGCCACAGTTTCAAGAGGAGTTGCAAATTCTAAAACAAAAACATTAAATGCTGGTTCAACAGTTTCTATTTCATCTCAATCAACTATTGAATCAAGTTTATTGAGTTTAGGTAAAGCAGACGTTTATCAGATTAATTCTGTTTATATGTCTCCTGATTTTACTACGCCTGCTACAACAAGTCATATAGATATTACAAATAGATTTACTTTAGATACAGGACAAAGAGATAATTTTTATGATATAGGAAGACTTAAATTAAATTCAGGGGCATTAACACCTACTGGTCGTTTATTAATTAATTTTGATTATTTTTCACACGGTGCAGGTGATTATTTTGACGTAGATTCTTATTCAATAGATTACACAAACATACCTTCTTATACTTCTGATACGTCAGGGGCTTCTTATGATCTTAGAGATTGTTTAGATTTTAGACCAAGAGTTGATGATGTTTCTACTATAAGAAGTGCAACGCAAGATAGACAGTATAGTGGAACAGGTGCTTCAGTAATTGATGTTGTAGAATTTAACTCGGATGTAACTTCTGATTTTGAATATTATTTACCTAGAGTAGATAAAATATTCTTAGATAACCTTGGTAATTTTAAAGTTGTAAAAGGCGCAAGTTCTTTATCACCACAATTACCTAAAAACTTAGATAATGCTATGCAATTAGCAACTATATTTTTAAATCCTTATACTTTAAATACTAATGATTTATCAATTCAAAAAGTGGATAATAAACGATATACAATGAGAGATATTGGTCGTTTAGAAACAAGAATTTCAAACGTAGAATATTACACTCAATTATCTTTATTAGAAACACAAACTCAAAATTTGCAAATACAAGATGCACAAGGATTTGAAAGATTTAAAAATGGATTTATTGTAGATAATATGACAGGTCATGGAGTTGGCGATCCTACAAATTTAGATTATAAAGTTGCTATGGACATGGCGAATGGTATAATGAGACCTATGTTTAATTCGGAGTGTGTTCAATTTATAGAAGCGGCAAATGATGGAAGTGCAATTACAAATTCTGTAAGATTAAATTCTAATTATCAAAAAACAGGAGCATTAATTACTTTACCTTATGCTGAAGTTGCCTCTATTGAGCAGTCTTATGCAAGTCATTATGAAAATGTAAATCCGTTTAGTGTATTTACGTGGGCAGGCTCTGTTACTTTAGATCCTCCTAGTGATGAGTGGAAAGAAACAAATAGAGTTCCTGATTTAATAGTTAATCAACAAGGTTCTTATGATACTCTTTTAAATGCTTTAGGTAATCCTAATTTAGAAAGTGTTGAAATTGATACTGTATGGAATGAATGGCAAGATACGTGGGCAGGAACTTCTGTGGAATCTACTACGGTTTCTGGTGGCAGAGATGGTGGTGGAGGAGGACGTAGAGCTATTGTACAAGATGTAATAACCACAACTGCACAACAAGTATCACAAACAAGAACAGGTATTAGAAGTGCATTAGTTCCTCAAATAGTACAAACGTCTTTAGGTGATAAAGTATTGAGTGTTGCTTTTGTTCCTTTTGTTAGAAGTAGAACAATTAATTTTACTGCAACAAGAATGAAACCAAATACTAAAGTTTACCCTTTCTTTGATAATGTTGCTATTATTTCCTATGTAACACCAACAGGAGGTTCATTAGGTGGCAATTTAATAACTGATGATAATGGTGCTCTTTCCGGTTCTTTTACTATTCCAGATCCTACAGTAAATTCAAATCCTAGATGGAGAACTGGTAAAAAAATATTCCGTTTAACAACAAATTCAACTAATGGCGATACAAGTGTGGAAACTTCAGCTGAAGGAGATTATAATGCTCAAGGTTTATTAAACACTGTTCAAAATACTATAATATCTACAAGAGAATCTACGTTAGCGAGACAAACAGTAACAGATAATCAAAACATTGTTAGAACATCTACAAGAACAACTACCGAAGTTATTGGATGGATTGATCCTATTGCACAAACATTTTTAGTAGATGATTCTGGTGGAATTTTTGCAACTTCTATTGATATTTTCTTTAAATCAAAAGATGTAAATATACCTGTAACATTACAAATTAGAGAAGTTGTAAATGGTTACCCATCAAGAACAATTGTACCATTTGGTGAAATTGTATTAAATCCAAGTTCTGTAACTATATCTGATGATGCTAGTTTAGCAACTAAATTTACATTTCCTTCTCCTGTTTATTTACAAGAGAAAACTGAATACTCTTTCTGTTTATTGAGCAACTCAAATAGTTATAATGCTTTTGTTGCAACTATAGGTAAAACTCAAATAGGTTCAGATAGAACGATATCCGTAAACCCTTACGCTGGTGTATATTTCAAATCACAAAACGGTTCAACATGGACGGCCGATCAAACAACAGATATTAAATTTAAAATTAATAGAGCAGAATTTGAAAACACAACAGGTACAGTTACATTAGTAAATGGTGTTGTACCTTTAAGAACATTACCAAATAACCCATTAAGAACAACAAACAGTTCAGGTGTTATTAGAGTATTTCATAGAAACCATGGTATGCACGGAATAAACAATAGTGTTACAATTGCAGGAGTTCCAGCAGGAACTTATAATGGTATTATACACACAGCAATTAATGGAACATATACAAGCATTTCAAACGTAACTTTAGATAGTTATGATATTACAACTGCTGGCACAGCGACTGCATCTGGTGATGTTGGTGGAACTGTGGTAACAGCGACCCAAAATAGATTATTTGATGTAGCAAATTTAAGCATACAAACTTTAACTGTTCCCGGTACAACTATTAATTATAATATGTTAACAACTACAGGAAAATCAATTCATGGATCCGAATCAGAATTTATAACAACAGCATTATCTAGTGCTTTAAGTATAACTGCAGGAAACAATATTTTCTTTACATCACCTCAAATGGTGGCAAGTCAAATTAATGAAACTAATCACATGGGAGGTTTTAAATCTTTATATACTAATTTAACTTTAACTACAACAAATACTAAAGTTTCTCCAGTTATTGATACTTCAAGAATGAGTATGATTTCTATTCAAAATAGATTAAACAATCCTACTTCTGGTAATACTCCAAGCTTTGTTGATGATAATGCTCCTACAGGTTCTTCTTCATCAGGAATTTACGTAACTAAACCAATCGTATTAGAAAATATTTCAACAGCAATTGATGTAAGGCTTACTGCAAACGTTAGAACATCATCATCTATTAAAGTATATTACAGAGTTACAAGTTCTGCCGAAGTTAGAAACGTAAACGATTTAGCGTGGACACCATTTAACACCGACGGTTCTTCAGATTTATCAGTAACGCCTGCACAAGATAATTACACATTTAAAGAATACAAATACTCATCAAGTAATATTACAGGATTTACGGCATTACAAATTAAAGTAATATTAAAAGGAACTAACTCAGCATATCCTCCTCTTGTTAAAGATTTAAGAGGAATTGCTTTAGCATTATAAAGGTATTATGAAATTAAAGGTAGAAGGACATGATTATCTAGCAAGAGATTCAAGATCAAATGCTATTGTTAATACTTCTAAAAATGATTATCAGCTTTATATTAATAGAATTAAATCACGTGAAGAACAAAGTGATAGTATAAGAAGTGTTATTAAAGAGGTTAATGTATTAAAACAAGAATTACATGAAATTAAATCTTTATTAAAAGAAATGGTTAAAAAATAATGACTGCTAAAACTGTACTTACAACTGATACACTAGAAACGTTTAGAACAACGTTTAATAGTTTATCCACTGATGATATTGGTAATCCTTCAATATTAACATCTACAGCAACAAATTTAGTAGGTGCAATTAATGAAATTAAAGCAGAAGAAGTTACTTTAACAGGAACGCAAACCGTAACTAATAAAACTTTAACAACTCCTAAGATTGCTACTATTTTAACAAATAGTGGTGCAAATACTGTTACATTACCTTTAGCAACTGATACTTTATTAGGTAAAGCAACTACAGATACTTTAACTAATAAAACTTATGATACTGCCGCAACAGGTAACATATTTAAAGTAAATAGTAATTCAATTACTGGTTATACTGGTTCTGGTGCTACGATAGTCTTATCTGTTGGTCCGACAATTACAGGCCATCCAACAGTTGAAGGAATAACTTCTACTGGTGCTATAGGAACAGGAAGATTTGTATTTGATACAGCTCCAACTTTAGGTTCACCAGTTTTAACAACACCAAAATTATTAAATAATGGTTACATTGCTGATGATAATGGTAATGCACAAATTAAATTTATTACAACAACTTCTTCTGTAAATCAATTATCAGTTACAAATTCAATCACAGGTTCAGGTCCTTCAATATCTGCTACAGGAACAGATAGTAATATAGTTCTAAATTTAGTACCAAAAGGTACATCAACAGTTAAAGTTCCATCTGGATATAAAGATAGAGTGGGGTTTGTTACTGATTCTCTTGCAACAAAAGAATATGTAGATATAAAAACTTTTTCAGGTGCTATTGTGAGTGAAACAACAATAACACCAACAAATGTTAACGTTACATTAAACAACGTTCAAATTACAGATACAGAGGGAAATTTCTCTTGTGATGATTCTGGTAGAAAATTTGCAGTGGGGCAATCATTAACTATTAGTGGAACTCTTACAGGTACAGGAACTATTACTGATTACGCAACTCCAACAACTTATTATATAGTAGCAACTAATGGAACAACAACATTTCAATTATCAACAAATGGTCGTTTAGGTACACATATTACAACAACGGCCGGCACAGTAGATGGATTAACTTTTATAGCAAGTACATATCAAACTATTTTTAATGTAGTTTACTTTTCTAGTAACGTTGCTGCATATCTAAACGGAATTAAATTAGTTGGTGCAGGAAGAGACTTTACAGCTAACAATCAAACAACAGTTATATTAAATAATGGTGCTTTACCATCTGACGTAATTCAATTCGTAACTTACTAATAAAATGGCAGCTATAGCAAATTTAACAATAGACGCAGGTGCATCATTCTCAAGCGATGTTGATGTTTTAACTGACGATGGTGGTATATTCAGTTTAGTAGGATATACTGCTGAAGGAAAAATGACTAAAGGATATTCTGAAACATATCCTAGAGTTTATTTTGATATTGCTGTTTATGAAAATGATGGAACGGTAACTATAAGTTTAGATCCTACAGATACTATTCAATTAGAAGAAGGCCGTTGGGTTTATGACGTTCAAATAACAGAAACAGCAACTGGTGATGTAACACGTGTTGTTGAAGGTATGATTACTGTGTTTCCTTCTGTTTCAGGTATCGTTTAAGATTCGTATTTAAATATAGCTTTATTCTTACCAGTTTTAATTTCTTTAAAACCGTTTTCTATTAAGTAATCACCAATTTTTTTAATATCATACGTAGTAACATCATCAAATATAAAAACACTGTCATTTGCTTTTCTAAGCATAAAAAATTCAACTTCTTCCATAACACTAATCGTATCATGTGGTCCATCAAAATGCACTAAGTCATATTCAGTTATTAATTTTTTAACTTCATTATATACAGGATAACCATCTCCATATCTTTTGAAAAATTCTGTATCCTCTAAACAAACAAGATGAAATTCAGGATAATCTTTTGTAAAGTTTAATAATGCTTCTTTTTTCATAGTATTTGTGTAATCACATTTAGTTTGTGGAGCTTCGTCTGAATAAGCATAAACAATATTACCATAAGGATCTATACCCAAATGATTTAATTTTACTTGTGGATGATATTTTCTAAATGAATCTATAATAATTTTACTTCCCATTCCAAGTCGTACACCAATTTCAACAGTAGCTCCTGTAGGATTTTTTAATAACTTAACTGCTTCTTCTAAAGATTCATATTCGTGGCTATCGCCATTAAATGTTGTAGGTTTTTCTTTATTAATAACATCTGTCATTCTAAATGTATGAGCACCAATATGATCGCAAAGTATTGTGGTATCTGCAAATATTTTGAAACCTTTTATCTTTGCTTTTCTACAAAAATCTACATCTTCTGATACTGTATTTTTATGATCTAAAGCGGAATGATAAACATATTGAGGATAACCTATAGTTCTAAAAATTTCTGATTTAATTAAAACACAACCCATACCAGATGCTTCTATTTCTAAAAAAGGAACATTTTTAATCTTTTCATAAGGTATATTTGAACAGCCACCAAATTGATTCTTTTCATATACTTCTATAGTATGTCTATCGTGTTGTCTTTGTCTATACAAACCAGATACCATATCTACATTATGACCTAAAAGTTTTTTAAGAGTATCTGGTGCAAATACTATATCACTATCTACAGAAAACAAATAATCGTAATGAATTGCCCAATGAGCTATAAGATTTCTTATTTGATCTACTTGATAACCATAAAAGAATTGAAATTCTGTTTTATATCCTTCTGGAACTTCAAGATTATAAATGGCTCTCATTGTTTCAGGTTCAATATATTTGTTAGTAGGTATTCCTATTAATATTCTTTTCATTGTGTTAATATCCTATTTGCATTTTTTGTTTGTTCTTTTGCATTTGCTTTATAATCATTTAGTGGACTTATATCATTATAATTATAAACAATATCTTGTACTACTTTAATTTTATTTGGATCTGCTTTTTCTATTACTGCATAAAATATAGAACCATCACCTCCAGCCTTGTACCAATTTCCTTTTTCATCTTTAAATTTATCATCACTAATTCCATCTAAAAGATAACATTTAAAAGTTCTTAAATGAGTATAAGGCATATTCCAATTAAATTTATAAGAACGATATTTTTTTTCTTTTT
>Ga0208942_1000609_pt1 | contig 14034 bp, 8 predicted proteins | sample GreLakmeSU08MSRF_FD_187704 | JGI IMG/M metagenome (GOLD analysis project Ga0208942, IMG submission 187704) | Freshwater lentic microbial communities from great Laurentian Lakes, MI, USA - Great Lakes metaG SU08MSRF (SPAdes) | ecosystem: Environmental > Aquatic > Freshwater > Lake | place: Great...
AGTGGAGGCTGTCCCAGCCGGCCTTCTCGATCTTGGCGATATCCAACTTGGCGAGGTCAGCCCGCGCGCGGCCGGCGTATTCGGCCACGACACGCTTGAGCAGATCCTTCTGTGCCGCGGTCAGCTTGGCGAAGGCGATGCCTTCGGGCTTGAGCGCCTTGGCCACACGATCGGCGCCGGTGATGACGTCCTTGGGCGCGACCTTGTCGTAGATGGCGATGGCGCGTTGCTCGGGGTTCAGCGACTTCACAAGCTCCCGCGCGAGGTCTTCTTCCTTGCCCAGCACGCGCAGGCCCTTCTTCGGCCCTTCACGGACTTCGCCGGGGTTGGTGCCCATGAAAGACGGCACCGTGGCGAACAGTTCGCCATTCACGATGGTGAAGCTGAGCGAGAGGTGGTGCCCCTCGTAACGCCACGCCCACGTGCCTTTCGCCGACGGCTGGCCGTAGATGCTCACGAAATAAACCTCGGGATTGCGGTCCACCTTGGGGCTCTTCTCGAACTGCTTCAGCACAGTCTCGAGGCTCATGATGCCGGTGGCCTTCGCGTAGCCGGCCTCGCTCATGCCGGTGGCGAGCAACGCCATCGTCAAGGTGCGCTGCTCGGCGGACATTTCCCTCAAGCTCAGCCCTTTCCGACCGAAGGTCACCATCTCCGTCGGGATGAAATGCCACAGATGGCGCGCCTCAGCCTTGAGGTCGGCGTAATGCGCCTTGGCCTTCTGCTCCGGCTTGAGAGTGGCGAGGAACTTGTTGGCGGCGGCGGCCATCTCCTCGGCGGCGGGATGCGCGCGCGCGGCGGGCGTGGCGAGGTGGAGGAGTGCGACGATGACGGCGGCCAGAATGGGCAAGCGTTTCATGGCGGCGAAGGTATCCTCAACCCGCCGCAGCCGACAAGCCCGATGATTCAATCGTCGGCAGCGAGAGCAGGGGCGCAGCGTCTCTGTACTGTAGCGAAGGCTTTGCGTCACTCGACATCGTGGGCGGGGGGTGCCAGTGTGTTTGTGTGAGTTTGGCAAAGCTGGAAGAGCTGCGAGCGCGGTTGCGCTCGTATGGATCGTGTCTCGTCGCCTATTCGGGCGGGGTGGACTCGGTCTTTCTCGCGCGCGTGGCGCAAGAGGTTCTCGGCGAGCGGGCGTTGGCGGTCATCGCCGATTCGCCCAGCCTGCCGCGTCGCGAATTGGAGGAGGCACTGGCGATCGCCCAGCAGTTTTCCATCCCGGTGCGGGTGGTGAAAACGCAGGAGTTCAATAACCCGGAGTACCTCGCGAACCCCTCAAACCGCTGTTATTTCTGCAAACACGAGCTATTCACCGAGCTGGCGCCGCTGGCGCGGGCGGAGAATTTCGCGGTCATCGCTTACGGCGAGAATGCGAGCGACGTGGGGGACCATCGGCCGGGCGCGAAGGCGGCGGTGGAATTCCGTGTGTGTGCGCCGCTGAAGGAGGCGGGGTTGACGAAGGCGGAAATCCGCGAACTGTCCGCCCAACTCGGCCTGCCCACGGCCGATAAGCCGCAGATGGCCTGTCTCTCCAGCCGCATCCCGTATGGCGAAGTGGTGACGCCGGAGAAGCTGTTGATGATCGAGCGCGGCGAGTATGCGCTGCGCGATCTCGGGTTTTACGATGTGCGGGTACGGCATCACGAATTGCGCGGGGCAGGGACCGAGGCGGTGGTGCGGCATTTGGCGCGGATCGAACTGGGCGCGGGCGAGATTTCTCGGTTGCTGGCGGAGGAGACGTTCGCGCGTGTGGCGGAGGAGTTGCGGCAGATCGGTTACGCGCACGTGACGCTCGATTTGCAGGGTTACCGCCGCGGCAGTATGAACGAGGCGGTGCCGATTGCGTTCAAAACGCCCGCGCGCTAACGGGCGCCGGCGTTCTTCGTATCCAGCGAGTTCACCAACTGCCGCTGAAGCGCGGCCTGTTCTTCCGCGGCGTCATCGCTCTCCTTCTGTAAAGCGGCGTACTTCTTCGCAGCCTCGGCGTCTTGGAAGATGAACTCGTCCTTCTTCGCGTCGAATTTCCACTGGCCCCACTGCTGATCAATCAGGTCGAGCGTGCCGAGCAAGCCTTTGCCGATGCGCTCGTCGGTGTCGCGAATCTTCAGCAGGACAGCGTTTCGACTGTTCCCTTTATGGAAGCCGTCCATCGCCTTGGTGATGTCGGCGGGATTGGAGAGGCGCGTCTTCAGCTCGATCTCGAAATGCTTGTCTGAATCGCGCACGAACTCTTGAAACTGGCGGTTGGCGTCGAGGAACGCTTGCACAACCTTGCGGCGCGGCGCGAGCTGCTCCTTGGTTTTGATGAGGTCGCCATTGAGTATGTCCGCCTTTTGAAGGGCATCGACGGCTTTGGTGTAAATCTCGGTCTCCGTTTTCAGCTTGGCGAAGTAGGAGAGCCCAGCCTGCATCGCCACGGCCTCGGCGCCCTTGAGGTTCTTGCTCGCGGCTTTGGCGCTGGCGATGAACTTATCCAGCGCCGCGGTGCTGGGCGGAACGGCGTTCGTAGAGTTGACTGAATCGCGGAGCGATTGCTCGAGCACGGTGATGCCTTCGTCGAGTTGCTGGCGGGACTTGGTTTCCTGAAGGCGCGGCAAAAGCAGGAGTAACGCGATGCCGAGGAGGAGGCCCACGAGAAGGAGAGCCACGCCAGCATTGGCGGCGGTGAAAGCGAACCGCTTCTTCTTCGCGGCGTGTTCGGGTGGCAGAGGGTGCAGGTTGTTCATGATTTCGGCAGGCTCAGGTCAGCGGAAACCTAAGTACGATAGCAAACGTCTGATGCGTGTCGAGGGCGAAGGGGAAGACGAAAACAGTTTTTCGCGGTGCGAAGATGGTTTCCGCTCGCCAGTGGTGGTGCGGGGCGGTATCAACGAAGCGGTTCGTATGCCCAAGTTTTCTTACAAGGCGCGGCGTCGTTCCGGCGAGATCGAGGAGGGAGTGCTGGAACTGGCTGACCGTGCGACGGTGCTGGCGCAACTGGACCGCCGCGGGCTCTTCCCGATGGCGGTGGAGGCGAGCGGCGGCGCGTCGATGGCAGCGAATAAAACCGCGAAGACTGTTCGCGCAAATCTTTCACCAACGCCCACCGCAGCTTCATCAACAGGCCTGTCGTTCTTCAATCGCAACCGCAAACGCAAGCCGTCGCTTCAAGAGTTGGCCACGTTCACAACGCAGTTGGCGAACCTGCTGCAGGCGGGGATGCCGTTGGTCGAGGCGTTGCGCAGCATGGCCGGGCTGGAATCCAAAGGCATCGGACCGGAGGTCGGCGCGCAGTTGCGGAAGGAAGTGACGGAGGGCAAAAACCTCTCGGCGGCGATGGCGATGCAGTCGCACATCTTCCCGGATATGTACGTGAGCATGGTGCGTGCGGGCGAGCACAGCGGCGCGCTCGTGGAGGTGCTGCGGCGGTTGGCCGACCACTACGTGCGCTTCGCGGAAGTGCGCCACAAAGTGACTTCGGCGATGGTCTATCCCGCCTTCGTCATCGGCGTGGGCGGGGTGATGATCATCTTTTTCATGACGTGGATGCTCCCCCGTTTCATGGGCATTTTCAAAGGGATGAAAGTGACGCTGCCGCTCTCGACGCGGATGCTCATGGCCGTCGGCGACCTCGCGACGAACTGGATGATTTGGGCTGGCACCATCTCCTTTGTGGTCGCGGCCACGTGGCTTTTCGTCCGTTACCGCGCGACGCCCGAGGGTCACCGCGAGATTGACGCCTACAAGCTGCGAATGCCCGTGATCGGGCGCATCATCAGCCTCAGCCTTTTCACCCAATTCGCCCGCACGCTGGCGACGTTGCTGCAAAATGGTGTGCCGGTGCTCGTCGCTCTGCGCATCACCGAGCAGGTGATGCCGAACGTGGTGCTGAAGGAAGCTATCTCCCGCACACGCGAGGCGGTGACGGACGGTAAATCGCTCGCTGAACCGCTCGAGCAGAGCAAAGTTTTCCCGCGGTTGATGGTCGATTTAATCAAGATTGGCGAGAAAACGGGCGACGTGCCGGGCTCCTTGCGCAACGTGGCCGAGACCTACGAGAACGAACTAGCCGTCGCGCTACGCGTGGTGACGACGCTCATCGAGCCGGTTTTGATCGTTGTAATCGCCGTGTTCGTTGGCTTCTTGCTGTTCGGCGTAATGTCGGCGATGTTCGCCATCACTGGCAGCGTGGCTCGTTGAGCGATGCAAACGACAAAGGCCAACACAACGATGGGGGCGCGGCGAACGCGGGCCTTCACACTCGTCGAGATCATGATTGTGGTGGTAATCATCGCCATCACGATTGCGGTCGGTCTGCCGGCGTTCGTGCGGGCGTTCGACAAAAACGATCTGCAGCAGGCCGAGGCGTCGCTCATCGCCCTCTGCGCCAACGCGCGGCTGACCGCCATCACCCAGGGGAAACCGGTGGATCTCGTGGTGCGGCTCGTGGAACGGTCGTTCATGCTGATGCCGGTGGAGGTCGCGGAGGCGCGTCCAGCGGAGGAAGGCGTGGCGGAACTGCCTCAAGCGGCGCCGGAAACCGCAGCGCTTTTTTTGCCCCGCGAGGTGACGTTCGCCGTCAGTGCCAGTTCGCAGTCATTCGAGGACGATCGCGAGGTGCGCGTGAGGTTTTTTCCAGACGCGACGTGCGAAGAATTGACGGTGACGTTGGAATCGAGCCACGGTCGGCGACGCATCGTGCTGGAGGTGACGACGGCGTTGGTGGATGTGCAGAACCCAGATTGATAAAGTGAAAGTGGCGCGACAACAGGGAAACGGGCGGCGAGCCTTCACACTCTTGGAGGTGATGGTGGCTGTGGCGATTTTCTTTGCCGCCGTGGTGGCGGTGCTGGAACTGGTTTCGCAAAACCTGCGGTTGGCACAGGCGTTCCAACAGGCACGGCCGAACCCAGCGGATCTCGCTGCGGAAATCGCGCTGGGCACGACGATGCAGGAGGGGACGGAGACGGGCGATTTCGGCGAGTTTTATTTCGGCAGCACGTGGACGCAGGACACGGTGTTGTTGGGGACCAACGGCTTGTATCGCGTCGATTTGACGGTGCAGGAATTGATCGGCGAGAAAACCATCGAGAACAAGATGTCGGTGCTCTTGTATCGACCGGACAAAACTACGCGATGAACACGCATCCTACAGCACGCCAGCGGGCCTTCACGCTGGTAGAGGTGATGGTCGCCGTCGGCATTTTCGCGATGGTGATCACGGCGGTGTACGCCGCGTGGACGCAGGTGATCCGATCCACGATGACGGGGACGCGCGCGGCGGCAGATGCCCAGCGTGAACGCGTGACGCTGCGCACAATCGAAGACGCGCTGGGCGGCGCGGTGCTCTTCTCCGAGAATGCCGTTCTGTACAGTTTTGTGGCGGACACGCCGGGGGCATTTTCAGAATTGAGCTTCGTATCGCGCCTGCCGGAAACCTTCTGGGGAAGCCGCTTCTTCACCGGTCAATCCACTCGCCGCGTGAGTTTCGCAGTGGAACCAAGCACCGACGGCGCGGTCAACCAACTGGTGCTGCGCCAGTCGTCGCTGCTCGCCACCGCGGGCGATTCGGAAGTGCACTCGACGGTGCTGGTGAGCAACGTGGACCAATTCTACGTCGAGTTCTGGAGCGCTGCGGTGAGTCAGTGGATCACCGAATGGGATTCGACGAACCAGATTCCGAAACTGATGCGGGTGCAGCTGGCATTGGGGCGCACGGACGGCGTGCCGGTGCCGGCGGAGGCGCTCAAGGTGCGCGTGGTATCGCTCGCCGCCGACACGGTGACGAAGGAAATGCACGCGCCGGAACCGCCGGTGATGACGCGCACGCCCACCAAAGGCGGCCCGGGTTCGAAGGGAGGGCCCGGTGGAACCGGATCGAAAGGCGGCGGTCCGGATGGGGGCGGGAAGAGCGGTTTTGGAAAGGGTGTTTTCGGAAAGAGCCCACCGCCGTGATTTGAGATTTTGTGAAGGTTGCCTCGGACAAAAAGAATCGGAAGCCCGGCATCGCGCTCATCATCGTGATGCTCGTAATCGTCTCGCTCGCGGCGCTGGCGGGGACGTTCGCCGCCTCGATGAAGGTCGAGACGGTGCTGTTGCGGCAGACGGATTCGGACCGCGAACTGGAGTGGCTCTGCCGTTCTGGCGTGGAGTACGCGCGTTTTCTCGTCGGCCAGCAGGCGACAGTCGCGCTGGAACCGTACGATTCGCTGAACCAGCGTTGGGCTGGCGGACCGGGCGTGACGAACAGCCCGCTGCAGTCTTTCTCGCTTACGAACCAGTTGGGCAATGGCACTTTCACCGTACGCATCGTGGACTGGGAGCGGTACTTCAACATCAATTCGGCCGCGGACCGGAAGCATCCCATCGGCCGGCAGGCACTGGAAAGCGCGCTCACGCAGATGGGCGTGGAGGACCCAGAGAAGAATATCATCATCGACTCGATCGTGGACTGGCGCGATGCCGATAGTGATTCGAGCCTGAACGGTGCGGAGATGGATTATTACGCGAACCTGCCGAAGCCGTATCTGCCAAAAAACGGGCCGATTGATGACTTGAGCGAGTTATTACTCATCCGCGGTGTGCTCCCAGAAATGTACTGGGGCACCAACGCGCTGGCGGCCCTACCTAGCGCGTTGAGCGAAGAACCGAAGTCGTATCCGGTCACGCTTCGCGATTTCTTCGCGCCGATGTCGACCGGCTACATCAACATCAACACCGCGTCAGACAAGGTGTTGCAGATGATTCCTGGCATTGATGCTGCGCTGGCCAGTTCGATCCTCCGCGTGCGTACGGGCCCCGACGGCGTTGATGGAACAGCGGATGACACGCCGTTCCGCAACGTGGCAGAACTGGCGACGATTGGCTTCGGACGCGAGACCGTCGAGCGTGTGCGGCGGCTCCTGTCCGTGAAGAGCGCGACGTTCGAGGTGGAGGTTGAGGCGGAGATCGAAGGCCGTAAACGGCGCATGCGGGCCGTACTACACCGCGCCAGCGCGACGGATGTGAAGGTGTTGGTGAATCACCGTCAGTAGCTTCCATTGCGGTATTTTGCTCAAGTATTCTACGGAATCAGGAAGGTTTTATTTCCATGTCAACAATCGGAAAACCAAGAAAAACTTCAGGCATTATCTTCATCACGGGGACCGACACCGGCGTTGGGAAAACGGTTTTTACCGCGCTGTTGTTGGTGCATTTGCGCGAGCAGGGCGTGCGCGCATTGGCGATGAAACCGTTCTGCTCTGGTGGGCGTGGTGATGTGCGTTTACTCCAATCGTTGCAGCGTGGTGAGCTGAGCGACGATGAGGTGAATCCGTTTTATTACGATCTTCCGCTGGCCCCGTGTATCGCCGCTCGCCAAGGCCGCGGGCCGAAAGTGCAATTGCGTGAGGCGGTTCGTAAAATTGATGCGATAAAAAAGAAGTGCGATGTGCTGTTGGTAGAAGGTTCAGGGGGCCTTCTGGTGCCTTTGGGGGAGAGTTTTACGGTGTTGGAATTAATTAAAACCCTGGCTTGTCCGGTGCTTGTTTTAGGGCGAAACAAGATTGGGATAATAAACCATACTTTAATGTCAATTGAGCTTCTTCATTCAGTTGGAATAAAGCCGGTTACATCTATTTTAATGGGGGCGAAAAAAAGTGATATTTCGGTCCGTTTTAACGCAGGATATTTGCGCGATAAAATAGACCGCTGCCGAGTATTTGAGCTCCCATTTTTAGGGCCAGAACTGAGGCGGGTTGGCGCGATAAAAAGAAGTGCAAAAAAAATCAAAAAAGTGCTTGCGCGCTTTTGTATGGCTGCTAGTGTGTCCACGTCTTCGATACGGAAGACGGTGCTGATCGACAAAAAACCTGTTGACGGCCGGCGCGGTGAGCGATAGGTTCATCTCGCAGACTGAAACTCTGAGATGCTGAGTTGAAGTGAAATTCAGCACTCGGCTTTTTTGTCCCCTAAATGGGACGATTTGGGTGGCGACACCCGCTGCTCTTTGAAAATTGAATTGTGCGATAAGTTTTGAAGCCCTCAAGACAATTCCCGAGTTAGTCGGGTTTTGATTTGAGTATTTAATCAAGCATCAAGTGTCAGTTTTAAAACTGACAACTAGGTCAAACTAACGTTTTTATACGGAGAGTTTGATTCTGGCTCAGAACGAACGCTGGCGGCGTGGATAAGACATGCAAGTCGAACGCTGATTTTTGGGTAGCAATACTCGAGAGTCGGAGTGGCGCAAGGGTGCGTAACACGTGGGTAATTTGCCGCGAAGACCGGGATAACTCGTCGAAAGACGAGCTAATACCGGATGTGATTGCTGGAGGGCATCCTCTGGCACTCAAAGTTGGGGACCGTAAGGCCTGACACTTCGCGATAAGCCCGCGGCCTATCAGCTAGTTGGTGAGGTAACGGCTCACCAAGGCTAAGACGGGTAGCTGGTCTGAGAGGACGACCAGCCTCACTGGAACTGAGACACGGTCCAGACACCTACGGGTGGCAGCAGTCGAGAATTTTTCTCAATGGGCGAAAGCCTGAAGGAGCGACGCCGCGTGTGGGATGAAGGGCTTCGGCTCGTAAACCACTGTCATTCGCGATCAAACCTCTTCACTTAACACGTGAGGAGCTGATAGTAGCGGAAGAGGAAGGGACGGCTAACTCTGTGCCAGCAGCCGCGGTAATACAGAGGTCCCAAGCGTTGTTCGGATTCACTGGGCGTAAAGGGTGCGTAGGTGGCGAGGTAAGTTTGATGTGAAAGCTCCGGGCTTAACCCGGAAATGGCATTGAATACTATCTCGCTCGAGGGTTGGAGGGGGGACTGGAATTCTCGGTGTAGCAGTGAAATGCGTAGATATCGAGAGGAACACCAGTGGCGAAGGCGAGTCCCTGGACAACTCCTGACACTGAGGCACGAAAGCTAGGGGAGCAAACAGGATTAGATACCCTGGTAGTCCTAGCCGTAAACGGTGCATATTTGCTGTAAAAGGAATCGACCCCTTTTGTGGCGTAGCAAACGCGATAAATATGCCGCCTGGGAAGTACGGTCGCAAGATTAAAACTCAAAGAAATTGACGGGGGCCTGCACAAGCGGTGGAGTATGTGGCTTAATTCGATGCAACGCGAAGAACCTTACCTGGCCTTGACATGTATCTAGTAGAAGGGTGAAAGCCTGACGAGGTAGCAATACCAGGATACACAGGTGCTGCATGGCTGTCGTCAGCTCGTGTCGTGAGATGTTGGGTTAAGTCCCGCAACGAGCGCAACCCCTATGTCCTGTTGCCACCCCTTAATTGGGAGCACTCTGGACAGACTGCCTCGCTTAAACGAGGAGGAAGGTGGGGATGACGTCAAGTCAGTATGGCCCTTACGGCCAGGGCTGCACACGTACTACAATGCCCGGTACAAAGGGAAGCAAGACCGTCAGGTGGAGCAAATCCCAGAAAACCGGGCCCAGTTCAGATTGTCGTCTGCAACTCGACGACATGAAGCTGGAATCGCTAGTAATGGCGCATCAGCTACGGCGCCGTGAATACGTTCCCAGGCCTTGTACACACCGCCCGTCACATCATGAAAGCCGGTTGTACCCGAAGTCGCCGCGTTAACCGCAAGGAGACAGGCGCCGAAGGTACGGCTGGTGATTGGGATGAAGTCGTAACAAGGTAGCCGTAGGGGAACCTGCGGCTGGATCACCTCCTTTCTAAGGAGAAACCACGGGTGCGGGAATAAATAACCGCACTTCCGAGGTCGACCAATGTGAAAGCATTGGCTAGGCTTCTTACTTATCGCACAACTCAGTTTTCAAAGAGCATTTGCTCTTTGGTAAGTGGAAACGTTCGAACTCCAGTATGGCTTACTGGCCAGCACTGGTGAGATTATCCGGGGCTGTAGCTCAGTTGGTAGAGCGCTAGCTTTGCAAGCTATAGGTCAGGAGTTCGAATCTCCTCAGCTCCACCAAATTGCGGGCTGTGCCCGCACGAGCGGGCCTGTAGCTCAGTTGGTTAGAGCATGCGCTTGATAAGCGCAGGGTCACTGGTTCGAATCCAGTCAGGCCCACCACTTACAATATGAAATTTCCGGGAGAAATCCTGGGCGTTCTTTGACAACTGTACATAGGTAGATATCAAGATAATAGGGCAAATACAATTCGCTGAGTTCCGACGAGCAATCGTTGGATCTTTTGTGATCAAGCTACTAAGGGATTAGGGTGAATGCCTTGGTGCCAAGAGGCGATGAAGGACGCAGCAAGCTGCGATAAGCCACGGGTAGCCGCAAGCAGGCGCTTAACCGTGGATTTCCGAATGGGGAAACCCAACCGCTCTAATCGGCGGTTATCTCTGGATGAATTCATAGTCCAGAGAAGCGAAACGGGGCGAAGTGAAACATCTCAGTAACCCCAGGAAAATAAAACGAAGTGATTCCGTAAGTAGTGGCGAGCGAAAGCGGAACAGCCTAAACCGAGAGGACTTGTCTTCTCGGGGTTGTGGGACCTCAATGTGATAGGTGGAGAGTTAGCTGAACGGACTGGAAAGTCCGGCCATAGACCGTGACAGCCGGGTATGCGAAAACTCAAAGCCGTCTAGAGGGATCCCAAGTAATGCGGTGCACGTGAAACTCTGCATGAATCTGTCCCGACCATGGGATAAGGCTAAATACTACTTGGCAACCGATAGTGAACTAGTACCGCGAGGGAAAGGCGAAAAGAACCCTTGTTAAGGGAGTGAAATAGACCCTGCAACCCTAATCTTACAATGTGTAGGAGCCGCGCAAGCGGTGACTGCCTGCCTTTTGCATAATGAGTCTGCGAGTTATTGTCAGTGGCCAGCCTAAGCCCTTTTGGGGTGGAGGCGAAGCGAAAGCGAGTACGAAATGTGCGCCTAGTCGCTGGCAATAGACCCGAAGCGGAGGTGATCTACTCTTGAGCAGGTTGAAGCTGCAGTAACATGCAGTGGAGGACCGAACTCGTGAATGTTGAAAAATTCTGAGATGACTTGAGAGTAGGAGCGAAAGACTAATCAAACCCCGTGATAGCTGGTTCTCTCCGAAATCGCTTGAGGGCGAGTGTCGAGACAGTACACCGAGGAGGTAGAGCACTGAATGGCTTAGGGGCCCCACCAGGCTGCCAAAACCAATCAAACTCCGAATTCCTCGGTTCCCATTACCTCGGCAATCAGACGGTGGGAGATAAGTTCCATCGTCAAGAGGGCAACAGCCCAGACCATCAGCTAAGGTGCCTAAATGTGATTAAGTGGAAAGGATGTGACGTTGCTTAGACAGTGAGGATGTTGGCTTAGAGGCAGCCATCATTTAAACAGTGCGTAATAGCTGACTCATCGAGCGATGTCGCGCCGAAAATGATTGGCGATTAAATCACATACCGAAGCTATGGATTCATGACCGGTTCGCCGGACATGAGTGGTAGGAGAGCGTAATGAGTGCAGCGAAGCTGGACCGGAAGGGAAAGTGGAGCGCTCATTAGTGAGAATGCAGACACGAGTAGCGAAAAACCAAGTGAGAATCTTGGTCGCCGTAAACCCAAGGTTTCCTGGGCCCGGTTCGTCCTCCCAGGGTTAGTCGGGAGCTAAGATGAGGCCGTAAGGCGTAATCGATGCACAGCTGGTTAATATTCCAGCACCACTGACATTTAACCATCAGGGACGCAGAAAGGTTTGTTGACAGGGTCATTGAAAGACCCAGCCTAGACTTCGGTCGAAGCACGTCAATTGGCTTACGCTGCCGAGAAAAGCTGATGGGTATACTAAAGTGCCCGTACCGTAAACCGACACAGGTGGGTGAGTCGAGTAGACTAAGGCGCGCGAGAGAGCCCTCTCTAAGGAACTCTGCAAAATAGCCCCGTAACTTCGGGAGAAGGGGTGCCCACTTCGGTGGGTCTCAGTAAATTGGGTTTAGCGACTGTTTAACAAAAACACAGCACTCTGCCAAGTCGTGAAGACGACGTATAGGGTGTGACACGTGACCAATGCGGAAAGATCAAGGTGAGCCGTTAGCGCAAGCGAGGCGGTGAGCCCAAGTCCCCGTGAATGTCGGCCGTAACTATAACGGTCCTAAGGTAGCGAAATTCCTTGTCGGGTAAGTTCCGACCTGCACGAATCGTGTAACGACTGAACCGCTGTCTCGGAGAGGATCTCGGCGAAACTGTAATGGCGGTGAAGATGCCGCCTGCCCGCAGTAGGACGGAAAGACCCTATGCACCTTTACTGTAAGCTGGTATTGTGTTCTGATTAATGATGCGTAGCGTAGGTGGGAGACTTTGAAGGCATGGCTCCGGTCGTGCCTGAGTCGCAATGTGAAACACCACTCTTTGTTAATTAGGATTCTAACCCCGATCCTGTGAAGCCAGGCGGGGGACAGTGCTTGCGGGTCAGTTTGACTGGGGCGGTTTCCTCCCAAATTGTAACGGAGGAGCGCTAAGGTACTCTCAGCATGGTTTGCAACCATGCGTCGAGCGTATGGGTAGAAGAGTGCTTAACTGCGAGACCAACAAGTCGAGCAGATACGAAAGTAGGCCCAAATGATCCGATGGTTGAATATGGAATTGCCATCGCTCAACGGACAAAAGGTACGCTAGGGATAACAGGCTGATCGGTTCCAAGAGTTCATATCGACGAACCGGTTTGGCACCTCGATGTCGGCTCATCGCATCCTGGGGCTGGAGAAGGTCCCAAGGGTCCGTCTGTTCGCCGGTTAAAGCGGTACGCGAGCTGGGTTCAGAACGTCGTGAGACAGTTCGGTCCTTATCCACTGTGGGCGCAGGAAACTTGAGGGGTTCATTCCTTAGTACGAGAGGACCGGGAATGACGCACTTCTGGTGTGGCAGTTGTCCCGTCAGGGGCAGTGCTGCGTAGCCATGTGCGGAAGAGATAAGCGCTGAAAGCATCTAAGTGCCAAGCTCCTCCCAAGATAATGTTTCCCTGCCGCAAGGCACTAAAGACCCCACGCAGACTACGTGGTTGATAGGTTAGGCGTGTAAGAGCCGTAAGGCTTTAAGCGGACTAATACTAATCGGTCGTGAGGCTTGATTGCTTACTTAAAGTAAGTGTAAATACTCGCGAGTTGTATCCCAAATATTGATTCGCCTATGTGCAGTTTTCAGAGAACGCTCGGAACTTCTGGAGTGTTCTTTTTAAAGATTTTTGGTGGCCATAAAGCAGTGGTCCGACCCGATCCCATCCCGAACTCGGCCGTCAAACGCTGCATTGCCGATGGTAGTGCCTGTATAGCTTGCGCGAGAGTAGGTAGCCGCCAATTTTTAAATTAAAAAGCCGGAGCGTTGAGCTCCGGCTTTTTTCTTTTCTGGAATCCAGATTGCCTTCGCGCGCATCTATTCATTTAAACCCCAAGGCCGCATGTCCAACGATTGACTCTGACTATCGAGGTTAATTACGCATTAACACGCTCGGGATTTCGATTGTGACTGCCGTCGCTGTTGTTACGCGACGCTCCGTGAGGGGTGGCGATTCGGGCAGGAGATAATCGAGGCGTCCGTGTTGGGTTACTCGATTCAGATATTCGCTTCTCTCACTGGTATGGGGCGTAAAATTATTCTCGTCCGATAGCAGTGCGCCTAAAGCGCCTTCGGTTTGCCGACGTTTATCATACGATCAGTCAACCCACTGTTTGAGATGTTCGGCCAACTTACCCTTCGTCGCGCGCGGCGAAGATGATCAGGTCTGCGCGGGTAGCGGCACGAATACGAGTCACGCTGGCGAGCCGATCGAATTTGTACCATGTGAACGGAAATCCATTTCCGGTACGAACTGGTCGACCACTCGAACACATACACGTTGGGCACGCTGTTGCATGTGGATATCCTCGCGCACAATCAGCATTGCCGCGGTGCTCATCGTCGGACGGAGCATCGGTATTTGTGGGGAACGACGACTCGGTGTTCATAGAGACGGCAAACCTTGTTTGCTCGTACAACGGCGGGTGAGAAGTTCGTCGAACCCAAAAACCATTTACACGTCCACCACAACTTATTCACAGGATATCAACCCTTCTTTCGCCCGAAGAGAGCCGATGACGGAGAATCAAACTCACGTACGAACG